>JACCDW011206407.1_pt1 | contig 23491 bp, 29 predicted proteins | sample 7449781 | NCBI WGS metagenome assembly JACCDW01 (sample SAMN15323449, study PRJNA562643) | freshwater metagenome | isolation source: river surface water | place: USA:Blue River Watershed | collected 2017-08-18
GAGTCGAACCTTTGGCGCGTGGCGAGGCGCCGGCCATCGTGGTTGAGCCTGTCAGCGACAGCGCCACCCAGGACACACTGGGCACGCTGCAGTGGACCATGAACGTGCGCGTGGCCGTGATCGTTCGCGGCGCGGTGCCCGACCAGCTTGCTGACCCGGTGATGCTGGACGTGCACTCCAAGCTGATGGGCGACGCGACCCTGGGCGGCTACGTGATCGACATGCTGCCGACCACAGTGTCATTCGAAAACATAGAGGCAGACCAGCCTGCCGGCGTGGTGTCGGCAGAATTCGCGGTCACGTACCGCACAGCACTTAATTCGCTGAGTTAAAATCGGCACATACCACGCGAGGTTCACCATGCCACTCCTTTCCCGCAAGCGCACGATTCTGGCCAAGACCGAAACGACCTATGGCGTCGACCCGACGCCAACCGGCGCGGCCAATGCCATTCTGGTCCGTAACCTGAACATCACGCCGCTGAACGCCGAACTGGTGAGCCGCGACCTGGTGCGCCCGTACCTTGGCGCCAGCGAACAGCTGATCGCGTCCAGCTACGTGACGGTCGAATTCGAAGTGGAAATGGCCGGATCCGGCGCTGCCGGCACGGCGCCCGGTTACGACCCGCTGCTGAAGGCCTGCGGTCTGGCGTCCACCGTCGACGCCGGCGTGTCCGTGACCTATGCGCCCGTGTCGGCCACCTTCGGCAGCTGCACGATCTACTACAACGTGGACGGCGTGCTGCACAAAGTCACTGGCGCCCGCGGCAACGTGGAAATGCAGATCGAGGTCGGCCAGATCCCCGTGTTCCGTTTCACGTTCACCGGCCTCTACAACGCCCCGACCGACACGGCCGCGCCTTCCGTGACCTACACGGCCTTCCAGACCCCGCTGGCTGCAAACAGCGACAACACCAGCGCGTTCAGCCTTTACAGCTACAGCGGCGCCCTGCAGTCGCTGAACGTGAACCTGAACAACGCTGTCACCTACCGCACACTGATCGGCGCCGAAGACGTGCTGATGACCGACCGCCAGGTGGGCGGCACGGCCGTGTTCGAAGCCCCGACCATCGCCCAGAAAGACTACTGGAGCCTGGCCCTGGGCACGACGCTGGGTTCGCTGGACATCACGCACGGCACCACGGCTGGCAACAAGGTCCAGATTTCGTCCGCCCGCGCCAAGATCAACAACCCGACCTATCAGGACGCCAACGGCATCCACATGCTGCAGGCACCGTTCAACCTGGTGCCCAGCACCAGCGGCAACGACGAAATCAGCATCGTGGTGAAGTAAAATTCGCCGCGCCACATGACCCGCCCACCGTGGCGGGTTTTTTTCTTAGGAGAAACCTGTGTTCAAGATTGTCACATCACCGACTTACACCTGGCCCGTCGAAGTGCAAATGCCCACCGACGGCGGCAAGACCGAAAAAGCCACCTTCGACGCCGAGTTCAAGCGCCTGACCCAGAGCCGGGTCGATGAAATCCGCCAGGCTGTCGAGCGTGGCGAAATGCGCGACGCCGACTTGGCGCGCGAAGCCCTGGTGGGCTGGTCTGGGGTGGTCGATGCCGACGGCGCTGTGCCATACAGCGAGAAAGCCCGCGACCAGCTGCTGGACATCCCCATGGTGTCCACGGCCATCGTCATGGCCCTGCTTAACAGCCTGTCCGGCGCACGCCGAAAAAACTGACGGACGCCGCCCGCCACTGGGCGCAGGGCGGCGTTCACGACGACACCGCAGCCGACCTGGCTGCCTTCGGCGCGCCCGCCGAAATGATCGCCACCGTGGCACCAGACCCCACGGCGCACCTGTTCGGTGTTTGGGAGGAAAACGCGGACACCGTGATGATGTTTTTGCGCCTGCAGACGCAGTGGAATGTAATCGCGGGAGCATTCATCGGTTTGAATTACCAGTCGGCAGAGTTCCTATTTAAAATTCATGGTGTGGCCGACGCGGCTGCGATGATGGACGACCTGCAGGCCATGGAAATTGCGGCGCTGCAGGTCATGAACAAACGCAAGGAATAAGCCATGGCCATGGACATGCAGGTAGCTTTGAAGATCACCGCCGGCGTCACCGGACAGCAGGCGGTGGACCAGCTGCGCACCAGCATGGACAAGCTGAACGGCGCGGCCAGCAGTGTCGGCCGTGGGTTCGAACTGGCGAAGACTGCCGTGGCCGGGTTCATCGGCCTGCAGGCAGTCCAGGGCATTGCCCAGATCGGCATGTCGCTGGTGAACACCGCCGACCAGCTGGACGAAATGTCCGAGCGCACCGGCATCAGCGTCGAACAGCTTTCCGCCCTGCAGTACGCCGCCAAGCTGGCCGGCACCGACCTGGAATCCGTCCAGTCCGCCATGGGCCGCGTGTCGGCCAAGGCTGTCGAGGCTGCGACCGGCAACAAGGCCGCCGCCCTGGCGTTCGAAGCCTTGGGCGTGAACGTGAAGAACGCCGACGGCAGCATGAAATCGTCGGTCGGCATCATGGAGGAAGTCGGCCAGGCCCTGGCAGACATCACCGACCAGACCGTTCGCACGGCCATGGCGCGCGAGATTTTCGGCAAGAACGCCGACGCCCTGCTGCCGCTGCTGATGAACATGCGCGACGCGCAGGAGGAAGCCCGCCGCCTTGGCGCTGTCATGGGTGGCGACTTCGCCGGCCAGGCTGCCGCTTTCAACGACAACCTGGACCGCCTGGGGTTCCAGCTGCGCGGCATCGGGAACACCATCCTGGCGGAACTGCTGCCAGGCATGAACGCCCTGGCCGAATCCATGATGCAGAACGGACAGTCTGGTGGCGCGCTGTCGGTCATTGCCGACGGCATCCGCATCGCCTTCGAAGCCATCGTGGTGGTGGGCGGGAACCTGATCTACGTGTTCAAGCAGATCGGCAACGAAGCCGTGGGCATCGCCAAGCAGATTGCGGCCCTGGCCACGCTGGACTTCGACGGGTTTAACCGCATCGGTGAGCAAATGCGCGCCGACGCAGCCCAGGCACGCAAGGACATCGACGCCTGGTCCGAAAGCATCCTGAACGCCCAGAAAAACCTGAAGCAGACCACGCCCAACCGCGAAGGCAGCAACCAGGCGAACCAGCGCGCGGCAGACGTGCTGAAGCAGTTGGCGGCCGCAAACCGTCAGCTGACAGATGCCGAAAAGGAAACGCAACGGCAAGAGCAAGAGCGCAAGCAAATGCTGGCCAGCCTGACTGATGAAATTACGAAAATGGTCCAGGGCGAAGACCAGCTGACCATCGCCAAGCTGCGCCGACTGGGTGCAACAGAACAGGAAATAGCCCAGGCCGAAGCGCTGATGCGACAGCGCGCGCAGCTGGTCTACCTAGACCGGGAAATGGACGAGGCCACCAAGGCGCAGACGAAATCCGAGGAAGAAGCCCGCCGCAGCAAGGAAAAACTGGCCGACGCCGGCAAACGCGTGTTCGAGGAAACCCGCACGCCTGCTGAAAAGCTGAACATGGAAATGGCGCGCCTGAATGACCTGCTGAACCAGGGCGCCATCGACTGGGACACCTACAGCCGCGCTGTGTTCAAAGCCCAGGACGACTTCGACGAAGTGGGCAAGAAAGGCCAGGACACCATGTCCGACCTGAAGTCCGCCATCGAAGGCTGGGGCCGCCAGGCCACCGACACGTTCGTGGACTTCGCCTTCACCGGCAAAGCGAGTTTCAAGGACCTGGTAAACAGCATCCTGCAGGACATCGCGCGAATGATGATCCAGAAAACCATCATGGCGCCGCTGATGTCGTCCATTGGCGGCCTGTTCGGGTTCGCCAATGGCGGCATCATGACAGACAGCGGCCCGGTACCGCTGAACGCCTACGCCAACGGCGGCATCGCCAACAGCCCGCAGGTTGCACTGTTTGGTGAAGGCCGGATGCCCGAAGCCTACGTTCCCCTGCCCGACGGCCGCACCATCCCCGTGACCATGAACGGTGGCGGCGCCGGTGAAACCAGCGTGGTGGTGAACGTGAACGTGGAAACCGGCCAGACCCAGGTGCAAGGCGAACAGGCCGGCGACCTGGGCCGCCTGATCGCTGGCGCGGTCAAGGCTGAACTGATTAACCAAAAACGGCCCGGCGGACTGCTGGCGGCATAACCATGGCAACATTCACCTGGACCCCTGATTTCGGCGCCAAGGCGGCCTACAAACCCCGCGTTCGCGTCGCTGCCTTTGGCGACGGCTACGAACAGCGCCAGGCCGACGGCATCAATGCACGGAACGACACCTGGGACGTGCAGTTCCAGAGCCGCGATGACACAGAAACTTCGGCCATCCTGTCGTTTCTTGGCCTGCGCGCTGGCGTCGAGGCCTTCGACTGGACACCGCCTGGCGAGGCCACCGCCATCCGTGTGGTGTGCCGTGAATGGTCGAAGTCCGTGGACCGCTTCAACCTGAACAGCATCGTGGCCCAGTTCATCCGGGTCTATGAACCATGACCACACCGCAGACCATCACCAGCGAAATCCAGAAACTGGAACCAAGCGCGATCATCGAACTGTTCGTGCTGGATGCCAGCGCATTCGGTGGCGACGTGCTGCGCTTCCATGCTGGCACCAACGGCCTGAGCCAGAACCTGGTCTGGCAGGGCGACACCTACACCGCGTTCCCTGTCCGCGCGTCCGGGTTCGATATGTCCGGCAATGGCCAGCTGCCACGCCCGAAGCTGCAGGTGGCCAACGTCACCGGCGCCATCACCCTGCTGGTGCTGACCTATGACGACTTGCTGGGCGCCAAGATCACCCGCAAGCGCACCCTGGCCAAGTACCTGGACGCGGTGAACTTCCCAGGCGGCACGAACCCGTCTGCAGACAGCACTGCCGAGTTCCCCGACGACGTGTTCTTCATCGACCGCAAGGTCACGGAAACCCGCGACATCGTGGAATTCGAACTGGCTGCCGCATTCGACGTGGCCGGCGTGCAGCTGCCGCGCCGCCAGATCATTCAGAACGTGTGTGTCTGGCGCTACCGTGGCGACGAATGCGGCTATGCCGGCACCACCTACTTCGACACGAACGACCAGCCCGTGGTCAGCGCCGGCCTGGACGTGTGCGGGAAACGCCTGTCCAGCTGCAAAGCCCGCTTCGGAGCGAACAACCCGCTGCCGTTCGGCAGCTTCCCGGCGGCCGGCCTGACCAGATGAACTGGCGCGACGAAGCCATCCAGCACGCCACCCAGGACATGCCGCACGAGGCCTGCGGCCTGCTGGTCATCTTCAAGGGCCGCGAACGCTACTGGCCAGCCAAGAACCTGGCGGTGGGCACCGATCAGTTCATCCTGGACCCGGTGGACTACGCTGCTGCCGATCAGGTCTCTGACATCGTGGCCGTGGTGCACAGCCACCCGAACCAGCCGTGCGCGCCTTCCCAGGCCGATCTGGTGTCCTGCGAGGCCAGCGGGCTGCCATGGCATATCGTGAGCGTGCCGACCGGCCAGTGGCACTACATGGAGCCGACCGGCTACCAGGCGCCGCTGGTGGGCCGTGAGTGGTCCCACGGCGTCCTGGACTGCTACAGCCTGATCCGCGACTGGTACGCCCAGGAACGCGGCCTGAATCTGCCCGACTTCGCCCGACGTGACGAATGGTGGCTGCGCGGCGAAAACCTGTACCTGGAACACTTCAGCGAAGCCGGGTTCGTGCAGATCGACCCGGCCGACATCGAGCCTGGCGACGGCATCCTGATGCGGGTGGCCAGCCCTGTCACAAACCATGGGGCTGTATACCTGGGGGATAATAGGATCATCCACCACGTCCAGAACCGGCTGTCCTGCCGCGACATTTACAGCGATTTTTGGCGTGAACGAACAACACACGTGCTGAGACATGAAAACCATCATTCTGCTGGGTGAACTGGGCAAGCGCTACGGCCGGCGCCACCTGCTGGACGTGAAATCGCCGGCGGAAGCCGTGCGCGCGCTGTGCGCCAACTTCAAAGACTTCGCGCAGTTCGTTTCGGCGTCATCCGAACGCAACGTCGGCTATCGTGTGCTGAACATGCGCGACGACGTGGCCGAAGACGAACTGCACAACCCGGCCAGCCAGCGCATCACCATTGCGCCGGTGGTGGCAGGTGCCGGCGGTTCGGTCGGCAAGATCCTGCTGGGCGCAGCACTGATCGCCGCGTCGTTCCTGGTGCCTGGCCTGGGCGCTGTGGCGCTGTTCGGCACCACCACCCTAGCCACAGTCGCCTTCAGCGTCGGCGTGTCGCTGGCGCTTGGCGGTGTCGCGCAAATGCTTGCGCCGCAGCCGAAGTTCGAAGGCCCCCAGGAAGAACAGCAGCCCAGCTATGTTTTTAACGGGCCGGTGAACACCACCGCCCAGGGCCAGCCGGTTCCGGTCGGCTATGGACGCATGATCGTCGGCAGCGCTGTCATCAGCGCCGGCATCAGCGTGGAGGACATCGAAGCATGACGACCCTGCGATCCCGCGCTTATGCCCGCATCATGGACCTGGTGTCCGAAGGTGAAATCGAAGGCCTGGTGGATGGCGCCAAGTCAATCTATCTGGACGGCACGCCGCTGCAGAACGCCGACGGCACCTTCAACTTTCAAAACGTCACCTACGACACAAGAACTGGCACCAACAGCCAGGCCTACGTGCCAGGCTATGCCGGCGTGGAAAGCGAAACGAACGTCAACACGGAGGTGAAGGCGTCGGCGTCCGTCGTCCGCACGGTGAGCAACACCGACGTGAACGCGGTGCGCGTGACGGTGAGCGTGCCGGCCCTGTATTTTCAGAAAGACGATGGCGACCTGAAGGGCCAGACCGTCAGCCTGGCCATCGACGTGCAGCCAAGTGGCGGCAGCTATTCCGAGGTGCTGGCAGACGACATCGACGGCAAGACCACCAGCAAATACCAGCGCAGCTACAGGGTGCCACTGACCGGAACAGGCCCGTGGAACATCCGCCTGCGCCGCGTGACGGCAGACACCACGAACCCGCGCCTGCAGAACAAGACGTTCTGGGACAGCTTCACCGAAATCATCGACACCAAAATGCGCTATCCAAACAGCGCGCTGGTGTCGGTGCGCTTTGATGCAGCCACCTTCAGCGGCGTGCCAACCCGCGCCTATGACCTGAAGCTGAAGCGTGTGCAGGTGCCGTCGAACTACAACCCGACCACGCGCACGTACACCGGCACCTGGAACGGAACATTTCAGACCGCCTGGTCCGATAACCCGGCCTGGTGCTTCTATGACCTGGTGACGAACAGCCGCTACGGCCTGGGCGAATTCATCGACCCGGCCCAGGTGGACAAGTGGGCGCTGTATGCCATTGGTCAGTATTGCGACGAACTGGTCGACGACGGCCTGGGCGGCACGGAACCCCGCTTCACCTGTAACCTGTACCTGCAAAGCCGGGCCGAGGCCTACAAGGTGGTCCAGGATCTGGCGTCATGCTTCCGGTCGATGGTTTACTGGGCATCCGGCAGCCTGACGTTGGCCCAGGACGCGCCCAGCGACCCGGTGGCGCTGTTCACCCAGGCCAACGTGATCGACGGCCAGTTCAGCTATTCCGGCAGCAGCGCCAAAGCCCGCCACACCGTCGCCCTGGTGACATGGAACGACCCTGACGACCTGTATGCGCAAAAAGTCGAATACGTCGAAGACCAGGAAGCCATCGCCCGCTTCGGCGTGGTGCCGACCGAGGTGGTGGCCATCGGCTGCACCAGTCGCGGCCAGGCCGCCCGCGTCGGCCGCTGGCTGCTGTATTCCGAGCGCTACGAATCCGAAACCGTGACGTTTCAGACCGGCGTGGAAGGTGCTGTGGCCAGGCCGGGCCAGGTCATCAAGGTGGCCGACGCATCGCGCGCCGGCGTGCGCCGTGGCGGCCGCATCAGCAGCGCCACCACGTCGGCCATCACCCTGGACGCGCCAGCCAACCTTGGCGCCACCAGCTGGACGCTGTACGCCATGCTGCCCGACGGCAGCGTGGACCAGTCCCAGGTGGCCAGCGCCAGCGGCAACACTGTCAACCTGGTGACGCCATTGGCCGCGGCGCCACAGGCCGGCGCCCAGTGGATCATGTCGGCCAGCAACGTGGAGGCACAGACGTTCCGCGTGCTGACAGTGGCAGAGCAGGACGGCGGCATCATTGAAATCACCGCCCTGAAGCACGACCCGCAAAAATACGACGCCGTGGAAGACGGCCTGGTTCTGCAGTCGCGTGACATCACGGAATTGACGCCGGCGCCAGCTGCACCTGCCAGCCTGGTGCTGGGTGAATTCCTGTATACCTATCAGGCCGAAGTGCGCGCAGCCATCAGCATCGGCTGGCCAAACGTTCCAGGTGCAAGCGCCTATCGCGTCCAATGGAGCAAGGATGATGGCAACTTTAACGAAGCCATCACCAGCGTCAGCGATTACGACATCCTGGACATTACGCCTGGCGCGTTCGTGGTGCGGGTCTATTCAGTTGGCCCGACAGGCCGGGAATCTGCAACCTATACCGAAGCCACCATAACAGCCCTTGGTAAGACTGCACCGCCGGCCGATGTGACAGGCCTGCAGGCCATCATCGACCCTAGCATCGGCATCACGCTGACCTGGGACAAGGTGGCCGACCTGGACCTGGATGGCTACGAGATCAAGGACGGCGCAACCGTCCTGGGCGTGGCGAAAACAACCAGCTTCAAGGTCGGTCTGTTGCCAACCGGCACCAAGACCTACACCGTGCGCGCCCTGGACACGTCAGGCACCTACAGCGCGACGGCGGCCAGCGTGGCAGTGACCATTGCCGGACCATCGACACCTACAGTTACTGCCACGCAATCTGGGGACTTCTACACGTTGACCTGGACGGCCGCCACCGGCACGTTGGCTGTTTCCGACTACGTTGTCCGCTTCGGCGCCAGCTTTGCGACTGGCACCAATGTTGGCACAGTGAAGGGCACAAGCCTGACCGTCCCGGTGACCTGGCTGGGGTCGCGCACGTTCTGGGTGGCTGCTGTCAACGTGGCCGGCATCACAGGGTCTGCTGGATCTGCGGCCATCACCGTGGCGGTCGCCGCCGCGCCGGCTGTAACTGCAAGCCTGACTGGCGAGAACGTCGTCCTGACATGGACTGCAGTCCAGGGGACCCTGTCCACTGCTGAATACGATGTGCGCCACGGCGCCACATACGCTGGCGGCATTTCCGTGGGTCGGATCAAGGGAACCGCCCTGCAGCAGAAAGTCAACTGGACAGGCGCCAGGACGTTCTGGGTTGCGGCCATTGACGCAAACGGGAACACAGGTTCCGCTGGCAGCGCATCGGCCACCGTGTCCCTGCCTGCAGCACCAACCATCGCCAGCACCTTTGCTGGCGAGAACGTGGTCCTGTCGTGGAGTGATGTGGCTGGCACATTGCCGACCGCATCTTACGAGGTGCGATATGGCGCCAGCTTTGCCGCCGGTGTTTCGCTTGGCAGCATCAAGGGCACATCCCTGCAGACCCGCGCCAACTGGGCTGGCGCGCGCACGTTCTGGGTGGCTGCCACAGACATCAATGGAAGCACAGGATCTGCTGGAAGCGTGACGGCCACAGTGGCAGCATCAGCCGCGCCAACCGTCTCCAGTGCATTCGTCGGTGAAAACATCGTCCTGACCTGGAACGCAGTCCAGGGAACGATGCCAACCGACTTCTACGAGGTGCGCTATGGCGCCAGCTTCGGTGCGGGTGTCTCCATCGGCACAATCAAGGGCACCACGGTGTCAGCCAAAGCCCAGTGGAGCGGTGGCCGCACGTACTGGGTGGCGGCCGTCGACATTAACGGAACCACAGGTACGGCAGGCAGCGTCACCGCCACTGTCGCGGTCCCCGTGGCTGTTACGGTGGCCCAGGAAGTCATCGACAACAACGTCCTGCTGCGGTGGGGTGATGCACAAGCTACGCTGCCTGTCGACTACTATGAACTGCGCAGGGGGTCTACCTGGGCAGCAGCCACCGTGATCGGCCGAGTGTCGGCGCGGTTTTCGGCCATCTTTGAAAGCACGGCAGGAACCTACACCTACCGCATCCGCGCCTATGACGTGGCCGGAAACGAAGGCGCAGAATCAACTGTCGCGGCACTGGTCAACCAGCCGCCCGACTACGCGCTGCAATACGACCAGAACAGCACTTTTGGCGGCACGCGGTCGAACTTCATCACCAACGCCGGCAACCAGCTGACGCCTGTTTCCCCGACGGAGACATGGGAAACACACTTCACAAGCCGCGGCTGGGCATCACCGCAGGCGCAGGTGACAGCTGGGTTCCCGATCTATGCGCAGCCATCGCAAACCAGCGGCAGCTATGAAGAGGTGTTCGACTATGGCACCACCTTGGCAGCAACCAAGATCACGGCAACGCTGACAGCTGTTCCCGTGTCTGGCACCGTCGTGGCCACTCCAACCATCAGCGTCAGCAACAGCAGCGGAACAGGCCCATGGACGGACTATGCCGGCGTTTCTAGTGCTTTCGTGTCAAACTTCAGGTGGGCCAAGGTGCGCTACGACTTCGGCAGCGTCGGCGGCGATGACCTGGTGACGATCACAGGCCTGAACGTCCGGTTTGACGTCAAGCTGGTGAACGACGCCGGCAGCATCAGAACCTACCCATCGCAGGCTGCCACCTATTCGCAGACCGGCACCACCATCACCGTGACATTCACAGCCCACGGCCGCCAGGTCGGGGAGCGGGTGGACATGGACTTCACCAGCGGCACCGCCACCGATGGCGAATATGTCATCACGTCAATCACGGCCAACACCTTCACGGTGACAAGTGCAACAAGCGCAACGACCAGCGGAAACGTCACACTCGACACCAATGGGACACCGGCAGCGTTTAGCGTGAACTTTGTCGACGTGCAAAGCATCACCGTGACGCCCGCAGGCACTGCGGCATCACTTGCCGTTTACAATTTTGTAGACGTTCCAAACCCCACTGGATTTAAGATTCTTCAATTCAACACTTCCGGCACCCGCATCGCAGGCACCGTCGGCTGGAGTGCGAAGGGCGTATAAATGGCGAACCACAGCTTACCAACACTGACCAGCACCTACACCAACTTCCTAACGGAACTTGGTGCAAGGATCGACGACGCAGTCCGCCAAGGGCGCAGCGATACGGTCACGCTGACAAACCCGCCAGTCGGCACCATTCGATTCAACACGACGTCAGGGATCTGGGAACAGAACACCGGCACGGCAGCATCGCCCGTCTGGACGGCCCTGGCCGCAACCTATGGCATCGACGTGGCATCTGTCGACGGCAAGAGCTTCGGCACGTTTAGCGCAGCCGGTGGCGTGGTCTATGCGACCAGCACCACGGCGGCCGCAGCGACGGCCGCAGGCACGGCTGGCCAGGCACTTTTGTCGGCTGGCGCTGGCGCCCCCACCTGGGGAACGCTGGGGGCCACGGCTGGCGGCACCGGGCAAACAACCTACGCCATCGGTGATCTACTGTTCGCCAGTTCGTCCACTGCACTGTCACGGCTTGCCGATGTGGCCACCGGAAGCGCGCTTATCTCCGGCGGCGTCGGTGTCGCGCCCAGCTGGGGCAAGGTCGGCCTGACCACCCATGTGTCCGGCACGCTGCCCATCGCCAACGGCGGAACGAACGCAACTGCCACCCCAACCCTTGGCGGCGTCGCTGTTGGTACAGGCACAGCCTATTCATTCACAGCCGCAGGCACAGCAGGTCAGGCCCTGGTGTCCGCTGGTGCAGCTGCGCCAACCTGGCAGACCCTGACACTTGAAAACCTGCCGGACGCTGCATTCAAGCGTTCGGTGGCCTGCGCAACGACAGCAGCACTGACGCTGAACACGGCACAAACGACAATCGACGGCGTGACGATCAGCGCATCGTCACGGGTGCTTATCAAGGACCAAGCGACAGCGTCGCAAAACGGCATCTACACCAACGTCACCACCACCACATGGACCAGGGCGGCTGACGCAGACACAGCCAGCGAGATCGGCGGCGCCGTGGTGAACGTCGACGCTGGAACGGTGAACGGCGGCACGCTGTTTAGCACCAGCTTCAAGACCACCGACACAGTGGGCACGACAGCCATGAACTGGTATCGCGTGGTGGATTCTTCCTACACCATACCGGCCACACAGGGCGGCACCGGCCAGACAACATTCGCCATCGGTGATCTGCTGTATGCAAGTTCCACCACAGCCCTTTCCAAACTGACAGCCGGAACAGCAGGCACCGTCCTTCAGGCCAACGGCGCAGCAGCCCCCAGCTGGGTTGCCACTTCCACACTGAATGCCGGCCAGGTCGACGGCAAAGACTTTGGAACATTCACCGCTGCTGGCGGCATTCTGTACGCCACCAGCACGACTGCGGCTGCAGCAACAGCAGCCGGAACTAGCGGCCAGGCACTGCTGTCTGGCGGTGCCGGCGCGCCCACCTGGGGCACGCTTGGACTGGCGGCCGGTGGCACCAACGCCACCACGGCAGCAGCAGCGCGAGTGAACCTGGCGGTCGAGACTTCCGCCACAGGATCGACCAGGCTGGCCACTGGCACCACCGCCCAGCGCGACGCATCGCCGTCGGCTGGTTTTATCAGGTTCAACACCACGCTGACGCGATTTGAGGGCTGGAACGGTTCGGCCTGGTCGGCTGTCGGTGGTGGCGCAACGGGTGGCGGAACCGATGACGTGTTTGTCGAGAACGGCCAGACCGTGACCACGAACTACACCATTACGACCGGCAAAAACGCCATGAGCGCTGGACCCATTACAATCGCGTCCGGCATCACTGTGACGGTGCCGTCTGGCAGCAACTGGGCAATCGTATGAGCACAATACGCGTCAACGCAATTCAGAACACCAGCGGCGTCGAGGTCTACACGGCCAAGGCTTGGGTCAACTTCAACGGCACCGGCACCGTGGCGATCCGGGCGGCTGGAAATGTGTCGAGCATCACCGACAATGGCACGGGCGACTACACGGTGAACTTCACTACCGCTATGCCGGATACAAACTATTCGGCGATGGTCTGTCGATCACGGGGCGACGCAAACGGGAAAGCCGTCGTGCTTGATAGCGGCTTCTCTAGCACATCTGTTCGCGTACTTACTGGTGTTGCAAGTCTCGCCCCAGGTGCCGAAGATTCGATCCACGTATTTGTCGCCATCTTCCGCTGAGGTCAACACATGAGCACATTACGCACAAACACGATCACCAACGCCGCCGGCAGCAAGTCGGTTCCGGTGGACACCGTGGTCGATGGCAGCGCCAAGGCGTGGTGCCAGTTCCAAGGGACTGGGACCGTGACACTTTTTGCGGCCTTCAACGTATCAAGCGTGACAGACAACGGAACAGGCGATTACACAATCAACTTCACCACCCCACTGGCAGCAAGCAGCTTTTCGGCCGTGGCGTCTTGCGTTCGAGCGGCGGGCCGAGCCATCACTACTGCGCACCCCGAAATTTACGCGACGACATCAATCAGAATCATCTGCGCCGACCATACGGCGCAATATGACTCAGGTTTAGTTAGCGTTGGCGTATTCAGATAAGAAAGGCAGGGCCGATGAGTGTCAACATTACGAGTAAACGCAATCCAAGACGTCGCAGGCACTGACCTGTTCACGAACCTTGAAGCCGCTAGTGGATACCAGAAGCTGCCTGGCGGGCTGATTATTCAGTGGGGCACGGGTGCTGCAGGGTCGGCGGTCACGTTTCCAATGGCGTTCCCGACAGCTGTGCTGAACTGTGTGGTTAGCAGTGATTCAAGCAACTCATCCAGCAGCAGCATCGCGCATTCGCACTTTCACATGTCATCACTGACGACCACAGGATTCACACGCACCAACCAAACATTCGGCTGCAGATACATTGCCATCGGATACTAAGGAGCAAACAATGCAAGACAAACGCATCATCTACCCCACGCCGGAAGGCGGTGTGGCCGTCATCGTGCCGGCGCCAGGCTGTGGTCTGACCATCGAAGAAATCGCCCGCAAGGATGTGCCCGCTGGCGTGGACTACCGCATCGTCGACGCCGCCGACATTCCTGCAGACCGCACATTCCGCAACGCCTGGGAGTTCGCAGCATGATCCGCATCAACATCGACAAAGCCAAGGGCATCGCGCATGACATCCGCCGCGCCAAGCGCGCCGAGGAATTCGCGCCGCTGGACGTGAAGGCCACCATCCCGGCCGAGGCTGCCGCAGCTGAAGCCGCGCGCCAGGAAGTCCGCGACAAGTATGCCGCCATACAGGACCAGATCAACGCAGCGCAGACGCCTGACCAGATCAAGGCGGCGGTGGGTCTGTGAACGATAAAATCCCACCAGCGGGCAAGCCGCAAGTGGACCTAAACCAATCGGCAGACGGCACAGATTAACCCACCCACACCCGACATCATGGAAAACCCCAGCATTCACCATGACCTTGGCCGTCACGACGCGCAAATTGAAGGCCTGCAACAACAGGTCAAACAGCTGCACCGAGACATGCAGGCCATGAACGAAACGCTGGTGGAGATCAATCGCACGCTGTCTGAAGCCAAGGGCGGCTGGAAAACACTGATGCTGGTGGGTGGAGTAGCGGCGGCCGTAGGCGCATCAATCGCCAAGGCCGTCGCCTTCTTTGGGTGGGCGCCACGATGATCGAATTGCTGGGCGGCGGTGTAATGGGCGGCCTGATCGGCGGCCTTTTGCGTTTGGCCCCGGAGATCCTGAAGTGGGCCGACCGCAAGGACGAGCGCAAGCACGAACTGGCGATGTTCCAGCAGCGCTGTGAACTGGAAAAGACCCGCGGCGACCAGCGCATGGCCGAGATCGGCGCACAGCGCGAGGCAGACGTCGACACCGGCGTGCTGGCCGCCTTTCAGGCCGCCATCGACAGCCAGGCGCAAATGGCGGCAGCTGCCGGTGGCTGGGCCGCCAAGATCAGCGCAGCCGTCCGCCCCATCCTGACCTACTGGGCCTGGACCCTGTATTCGGTGGCGTTCCTGCTGCTGCTGTGGATCACCTGGCAGGTGACGCGCGACCCTGCGCAGATCGTCCGCCTGGTGCTGACGGCTGATTTCATGGCGCTGCTGGCCGGCATCACGAACTACTGGTTTCTGGACCGCACGCTGAACAAACGCGGCCTGGCATGAGCGTGAACCTGGACATCGCCGCAGAACTTTGCCGGCGGTTCGAAGGGTTCCGCAGCAAGCCTTATCTGTGCCCGGCCGGCGTGGCCACCATCGGCTACGGTAACACCTATTACCCAGGCGGCCGCCGCGTGCAGCTGACTGACCCGGCTATCACCGAACCCCGTGCGCGCGAACTGCTGATGCACGAACTGTTCAACACCTACTTGCCAGGCGTCGCGCGCCAGTGTCCCATCCTGGTGACGCTGGCGGCCCGTGACCCTGGCAAGCTGAATGCGATAGTAGATTTCGCCTACAATCTGGGGGTCGGAAACCTTCAGATCAGCACGCTGCGCCGCAAGATCAACGAACAGAACTGGCCAGCAGCGCGCGACCAGCTGATGCGGTGGACGAAAGCAGGTGGCCGGGAACTTCCCGGCCTGGTCAAACGCCGAAGGGCTGAAGCCGCCTACCTATGAAAAACACGCCCAGCGCCGACCAGGCGCTGATGTTCGACCAGTTTGTCCAGCAATGGCAAACCACGCTGTCACTTGGCGACTGGCGGATAGAGCGCGGCCAAAAGCCCGCGAAGAACGCCATGGCATCGGTCGAGTTCAACGAAGGCGCACGCCTGGCCGTCTACCGGCTGGGCGACTGGGGTGCCGAGGAAATAACACCGCAATCGCTGGAAAAGACAGCGCTGCACGAACTGCTGCACATCCTGCTGCATGACTTGATCGACGTGGCGTCAGACCCGCGCACGAACGACGAGCAGCTGGAGGCGGCAGAACATCGCGTCATCAACGTGCTGGAGCGCGTCCTAACTAGGGAGTGATATGGGTGCCCCAAAAGTTTCCGAAGCTGAGTTTATAGAACTGTGGAACCAGCACAGGTCGGCGGCAAAGCTGGCGAAGGTGCTGCAGGTTGACGTGTCAAATGTCCACGCGCGCCGTCGCAGCATGGAACGCAAACACGGCATCAAGCTGGAAGCCACCGACCGCAGGGCCACGTCGTACAAGCACCTGCACACTGGCCATCACCACCGTGACGCCATAAAGCTGGGCATCGAAAACGGCACCGTCCTGGTGTTCAGCGATGCCCACTTCTGGCCGGGCCTGCGCAGCACGGCGTTCAAGGGCCTGCTGTGGGCCATCCAGGAACTGAAGCCAAAAGCCATCATCAACAACGGCGACGCCTTCGACGGCGCCAGCATTAGCCGCCACCCGCGCATCCTGTGGCAGCAGACGCCCAGCGTGATCGATGAACTGAAGGCCTGCGAAATGGCCCTGGGCGAAATCGAAGACCTGGCCGGCCGCGCCAAGCTGATCTGGACCATGGGCAACCACGACGCCCGCTTCGCAAGCCGCTTGGCAAACAACGCACCAGAATACGCCAACGTCCACGGCACCAAGCTGTCCGACCACTTTCCGAAGTGGGAGACGTGCTGGGCCTGCTGGCCCACCGACGAAGTGGTGGTCAAGCACCGCTACAAGAACGGCATCCACGCCACGCACCAGGGCACCGTGTCCAGCGGCAAGTCAATCGTGACCGGGCACCTGCACAGCCTGAAGGTCACGCCATGGTCGGACTACAACGGCACCCGCTACGGCGTGGACACCGGCACCCTGGCAGAACCGGCCGGGCCGCAGTTCGCAGACTACCTGGAACAGAACCCAACGAACTGGCGCAGCGGTTTCGCCGTGCTGACGTTCGTGGACGGCCACATGCTGTGGCCCGAGGTGGTCCACAAGTTCGATGAAGACATCATCGAGTTCCGTGGACAGCTGCTGGACGTGGGGGGCTTATGAGCCACTGGCTGATCGCTGCGACCGGCCTGGCCTATGCCGTGGTGGCCGTCGACCAGTTTCTGAAAGGCAACGTGAACGGCGCCGGCATGTGGGCCGGCTATGCGTTCGCCCAGGTGTTCCTGTGGAGGGCTGCACTGTAATGGCAGACGAAGCCGACATCGCAAACGACGCCATCCTGGCGGACATGGAACGCCGAATCGCGCAGCAGCGGGCGGCCGCCAATAAGCCGGCCACCACCCACTGCGTCGAGTGTGAGGAACCCATCACGCCAGCCAGGCAAAAGCTACGCCTGGACCTGTGCATCGACTGCGCCCAGCTAAGGGAGCGCGCCAGCCGAGCGTTCAGGCGCGACTAAGGCGGCACGCAGCCACCTGTCCCAGCGTTTCATGGCGTCCGTCACCAGCGGCAGATAATCCGCCCTGTCGTAATGCTTGGACCCGGTGTCCGTTTTGGCGTGCTGCTGGATCAGGTCACGGGTGAAGCGGTCCAGGCCCGCATCGGCCGCCCGCGACTTCCACGTCCGGCGCAGGTCGCGCACCTGGAAGTGAGCCACCGGCGCATCGTCCAGCCAGCGCATGACGGCCGTCGTGACCGAGTGGTCCTGGATGGGCATCAGCGGGCCCGTGCGATGCACCAGGCGCAATTCGCGGATGATGCCCATGGCTAGCGACGGCAGCGGCACCGCGTGCGGATACCGGCCGCCCTTGGTCTTGTGCGCCGGCATGTGCCAGACCCCAGCGTCCAGGTCCACTTCGTGCGCTTCCATGCGCAGGGTTTCCCGCAGGCGCTGGCCGCAGCAGATCATCAGCCGAAGGGCCGCACGGGTTTCCAGAGCGAAGCCGCCTTGGTCAAGCGCATGCCAGAACGTGGCCAGTTCACCAGCAGACAGCGCCCGGTCACGCGGCAGGCTGGCGCTGGTGTCCTTCTGGATGGCAGCCACCGGGTTCACCTGGATGCCCCAGTCCTGGCGCCGTTCGGTTCGGTAATCGTTGGCCGACTTCATGCCGAAATTGAACGCGGCGGACAGGTACGACCGCACCCGGTCGGCGGCCACCTTGGCGCCCCTGGCATAGATCGTGGCCAGGTACGCCGACACGTCCGAGGCATGCACGTCACCGGCCAGGCGGTTCGGCCCGATGTGCTGGGCGGCGAAGCCGAGGCAGCGGCGCACTTCCACGGCGCTGGCCTTGCCATCGGCGGCCATGCGGTCGCAGTACGCATCGAACAGGCGCTGGACGGTCGGCCGTTCCGCGACGGCGGCCATGGCGGCTGGATTGCGGCCCAGCGCCAGGACACCGCGCACCTGTTCGTCGAACAGTTCCCTGGCGCGCTGCAGCGTGATGTCAGGATACCGGCCCAGGGTTTTCTTGCGCTGCCGGTTATCCACCCACCACCGGCCGACCCACTGGGCGGTCACGCCGGACTGCCGGCGTTTGGCGATGAGCACCAGGCTGCCGGTGCCATGGCCACCAGCGCCATCGTTCAAAGTGACTTCGGTTTCGCAGCGTTTCAGGGCGGCTTGGATCTGGCGATCTGAGAGCATGGCGGGTAAGGTTCCGGGTAAGGTTTGCACGATCCAACTGATGCCAGCCGGCGCCGATACTTATGCCGAAGTGTTGGAAAAACGCAACATAAAACAGGGACATAGGCGGCGTGGCCGTGATGTGCCGTGATGCCGGGTGAAGCGGGAATTTCTGACTTTTAATCAGAGGGTCTCGGGTTCGAACCCCGACGGGCTCACCACCAACAAAATCAGACACTTAGAGCCAAAACAAAAGCCCCAGCCGCAAGGGCTGGGGGTAAGGTTTCGGGTAAGGTTCGCGCGCCGTTCACGCCTTTGCACCGAGCGTGCGCGACAGTTCCCAGTTCTTCACCGCTTCGACAGGGTACAGAACCCGGCCACCGATCTTGGTGTAGCGTGGGCCTTCGCCCGTGCTGCGCCAGTTCGCCAGCGTGCGGATTGTGATGGTCCCCTTATACCGGGCGACCAGTTCGGCGGGCGTCAAGTATTCAGCGGCGGCAATCAAAACACGTCTCCCTTTGTTTCACTTTTGTTCACTTGTATAGCATGGGAATCATTGCCGTCGACCGGGTTTTGATTCCCATCCGCAGCATTCAAGGACCGTATCGCGTCTGGCGTGTCCCGCTGCGTGTTGCGCACGTTTTCGTATTCAGCAGCGGCGGCCTTCAGCTGTTCTTTGAACTTGTCACCAAGCGCCTTGCGCACGGTGGCAGGCGTCGCCAGCCAAGCGGCCTGGAGAGCCTGCAGTCCCTGTTCTGTGGTATTGAGCAGAATGCCGCGGTGGTGCTCGATGGCCGGATCTATGCGCGCACCACCGTCAACCCATTGCCGCAGCGCTAGGCCATCCTTAGCGCCCAGGTATCCCTGCCCCCTGCCCAGCACACTCAGAAGTTCAGCTGGGCACTTCAGCACATCCTGACGCACGCCCTGGTCGTGCATCATCAGACTGACGGTCGCTTCATACGAGAAATTCTTTTCCTGGATTGGCTGAATCCCCAATGGGCGTGGATTCTTTGGGTCTGAAAAGTCAACTTTTTCTCTTGCCCGCGTGCATGCGATTATGTGGGCCGGCGACTGCAGCATGTAGGTCATAAACCGCTTGTGTTCGGCCTTGGCCCGCTTCCAGTCCGGGAACCTGGTCTGGTTTGCGATTGACTCCACACCACCCTCTGATTCGTATTCGTGGCTCACTGAATCAATCACGATCACTTCAGCGCCAGCCCGGCAGGCTGCCTCAATCGCTTCGATGTACCGCTGTGGGCTGAACGGCGCATACAAGTCGAGAATGCGAAAGCGAGCGCCGCCTGGGAGGCAGTCGGCATAAAGGCTGCCGCGCCGGTTTTCGGAATCCACAAGGATCACCTTGTTGGCATCGTTTCCAGCCAGCCCGTAAGCCAGCTGCAGTGCTGTGTATGTTTTGCCAGATCCAGACACGCCGGACAGCTGGATGAGCAGGCGCGCGCCGTGGCGTTCTGCAGTGCGAATTTCAAAAGACATAAGATCTCCAGGTTTAAATGTCTGCCCAGCGTCTGCCGGACGAAATGCCGCTGATTGCGGCGCGAGAAACACCAAAAATTGCGGCCAGGTCGGCGTGCAGTGCGCCGTGTTCCACAAGAGCCTTGATTGCCATAACCGACGAGCCAGTCAGTTTTGCCATGCCGTTCAGTTCACCTGCCGGATGGTTCGCAACCTGGCGACCTTTGCGGTCGCGGTCGTGGATGTTTTCGAGTTGGGTGCCAAGCTGCAGGTGCGCAGGGTTAACGCACAGAGGGTTGTCGCAGCTGTGCATGACCACCATGCCTTCAGGTATCCGACCATGGTGTAGTTCATACGATACGCGGTGCGCTTTCAGCTGTCGTCCACCGCCAGCGATCAACCCATAGCGGCCGTTATCAGATCCGGTCCACAGCCAGCACCCGGTGTTCGGTTCTGGGCTGTATTTGCTGACGAACCGTTCTGCCAATGTTGCGCGCTTCATGCCGCCCCCCTTTCATTGTCGTTCGCGGCCTTCAGTGCCCAGATCGGCAGGCCCAGCGGCCGCACGTCGGTGTCATAACCAGGCCAGGTGTCGACAGACATGCAGTCGGCCAGGATGCGCAGCAGGCGGCGATATTCCGCGCGCCCCATGTCGAGCATGGCCTGGTCGGCATAGTAAAACGCACACGCATAGGGCGGCGCCTTTTCGAACGCACCGAACACGAACGCATCGACCCGCTGGCCGGTGGCCTGTTCCACGCCGTCAACGTACCAGGCAGCCTGGACCCAGTAGCGCCAGTTCCAGGCCGAGCGCTGGAAGCCTTCGGCGCTGGCATCTTCGGTGGACTTCAGGTCCACGATCAGCGGCATGGCCAGCCAGTCTGGCCGGCACTTGCACAGCAGGCCGGTTTCGCGGTCTGTCCAATAGCACGACAGTTCAGCCTGGCCGGTGCCGAACACCTTGCGCGCAGTAGGGTGGTCGCGCACCACCTTGGCGATGGCCATGCAGGTGATGGCGTCGTCGTTTGATATGAGTTCGGCACCAGCTTCTTCAGCCGCAGCCACAGCCGCTTCCCAGGCGGCCTTGCCATCCTTCGTGCGGCGGTCGACCACCGGCGCGACATGGTGCCGCTTGGCGAATTCACCTGGTTCCAGCACCGCGGTGTGGATGGCCGTGCCCAGCCGCATCGACGGCGTGGGTTCGGTCGGCGTGCGCTGCGGATCGAGGTAGCGCGTCCAGTAGTGCAGCGGCGACCTGGCGATCAGGTCCAGGCCTGATTTCGAGACACCAGGCCCACCGTGGTAATCGGCATTGCTTATGCCAGCATAAATTCCTGTTTTCATGGGTTTCCTTTCACGCCAAATCACGGCGCGTCGCGGATAATACAGCAATTTCAATGTGTTGCGACGCCGTGTTGCGTTATGATTGCGCACGCTGTCGCGTAAACACCACTGCAAACCCATGAAAAATTCAGACATGAAATGGAAAATCCGGGAAATGGCGGCACAGGCCAGAACGTCTGTGACTTCTCTGCTGGATGAAGCCGGCGTGAGCCGCGCGACCGTGGCCAGGTGGCACCAGGCCAAGACCACACCAAGGGCCAGCACCATCCAGCGCATCAATGCCGCAGCTGAACGCCTGCGCGAGAGGAACATGGGATGAGCCTGCGCCCCCACCAGGCCAAAGCCCTGGATGACCTGCGCGCCGCATACCGCGCCGGGCACCGCGCCCCGGTGCTGGTGATGGCCACCGGCGGCGGCAAAACTCACACCAGTGCCGAGATCATCCGCAGCGCCGTGGCCAGAGGACGTCGCGTCTGGTTCATGGCGCACCTGCGCGAGATCCTGGACACCACCAGCGCCAAGCTGACGGCCGAAGGCATCCAGCACGGTTACATCATGGCCGGCCGCCAGTACGACCCCGTCCCCGCTGTGCATGTGGTGATGGTGCAGACTGCCGCGCGCCGACTGGACAAGCTGCCCAGACCCGACCTGATCGTGATCGACGAATGCCACCTGGCCGTCGCCGCCACCTACCGCCAGGTGGTGGACGCCGTTGGCACCCCTGCCCTGCTGGGTCTGACGGCCACCCCGGCGCGCCTGGACGGCCGTGGCCTGGTCGAGATGTTCGACACCCTGGTGCAGTCCTGCGACACCGCCCAGCTGCAGGCGGACGGCCTGCTGGTGCCCATCCGCTACTACGCACCCAGCCGGCCAGACCTGACTGGCGTGCGCACCGTGGCGGGTGAATACGCCCAGGGCCAGCTGGCCGACGCCATGAACAAGCCCAGCATCACGGGCGACGCGGTGGCCCATTACCGCAAGCTGGCGCACACCCGGCCCTGTGTGGTGTTCTGCACCAACGTGGCCCACGCCCACGACACCGCCGCGCACTTCCGCGAGGCCGGATACCGCGCCGTGGCCATCAGCGGCGAGACAGCGACAGACGAGCGCACCGGCGCACTGGAGCGCCTGAAGGCAGGCGACATCGACGTGGTGGTGAACTGCCAGCTGTGGGTGGCCGGCGTGGACTGCCCAGCCATCGGATGCGTGATCCTGCTGGCGCCAACCAAGAGCCTGACCAAGTACCTGCAGAGCGTCGGCCGCGGCCTGCGCACGCACCCAGGCAAGACCGACTGCATCGTGCTGGACCATGCCGGCAACGCATTCGTGCATGGCCTGCCCACCGAGCCGCGCGAATGGAGCCTGGACGGCGCAAAGAAGCGCGCCAGGACCGGCGACGATTCCGTCGAGCCGGTGCGCCAGTGCGAGCGCTGCTATTTCGTGCACACCCCTGCCCCGGTCTGCCCCAACTGCGGCCACGTCCACCCGGTCAAGGAACGCAAGATCCAGCAGACCGAAGGCGAACTGGCCGAACTGACAGAGATCAAGCGCAAGCAGCGTGACGAGGTTCGCAAAGCACGGACCATCGAAGAACTAACTACAATAGCGGAAAAACGAGGTTATAGCCGCGCCTGGGTGTGGCAAATGATGAGAGTTCGCAATGCTTCAAACATCCGAAAAACGCTGCAGTAAGTGCGGCGTCACAAAACCGCATTCAGAGTTTCACAAGCGGAAGTCTGGGTCTGCTGACGGCCTGATGTCTGCATGCAAGGAATGCAACAAAGCCAAGACCTATGCGTGGCGCGAAAAGAACAAAAAACAATGGAACGATTACATAAGAGAACGCAGCAGAACGCCTGAAGCTATTGCAAAACGTGCTGCATACAATCAGCGGCCAGAGGTTAGGCGACGCAGACTTGAAAACGAACGCCGGGCAGAAGTTCGGGCTATGCGGAAGGCTTGGAGAGAGCAGAACAAAGAAAAGCTGCGCCACTACTATTTGGACAAAAACCACAAGCGACGCGCCGCCACCAACGAAGGTGTGACCCGTCAGCAGTGGGACGAGATCAAAAGCAAATACAAGCACTGCTGCGTCTACTGCGGCGCAAAGGGCCGATTGACGATGGATCATGAAATCCCGCTGATCGACGGCGGAAAGCATGAGCCTAGCAACATTGTCCCGGCATGCAGCCACTGCAATTCATCGAAAGGGCGGATGCACCCGGTGGACTTTGCGCAACGACTTGGCCGGTTGTTATGACC
>JACCDW010948056.1_pt1 | contig 23486 bp, 22 predicted proteins | sample 7449781 | NCBI WGS metagenome assembly JACCDW01 (sample SAMN15323449, study PRJNA562643) | freshwater metagenome | isolation source: river surface water | place: USA:Blue River Watershed | collected 2017-08-18
CCACACCGTACCACATGCACTCGATCTGCCGCGTTATCGGGCAAACAGCCTTCGTGCCAATCCGTATCCTCCGGTGACAATACCACCACAACCTTGGCAACGCGCGGCTCGGAAAGCAGCGCACGGATCGTGTGCCGGATCAGCGGCACGCCATTCAGCATGAGGTACTGCTTAGGCTGCGGCGCGCCAAATCGGCTTCCGGAACCGGCAGCTGGAATTACGGCAAAGTATTGTCTAGACATCCCCGAATTCTATCAGTCACCTATAATCTCGGCCTTCTGCCTTGATTACTGCACCTTTCAGCCGGCCCTATGCCTCAGGATTCCGCCTCGTCACCAAAAAACCAGCTACCGGCCTTGCCTGTCGGGGTACTACCGACCCGATTGCCGGATATCGGCCACCGTCACACCATTCCGGGCATCGCCCACGGCGCCCAGAGTCTGTTGATTGCCGAACTGGTTCGGACAAAAACACAGCCCATGCTCGTGGTGTTTACGGCCGACGCCCTGGAGAGGCAGCGCCTGTTTGAGGAGTTGCAATGGCTATTGCCCGACACGCGCATCCGTCAGTTTCCTGACTGGGAAACCCTGCCTTACGATCCATTTTCACCACATCACGATCTGATTTCGGAACGTCTGGCCACGCTGTCTGCACTACAACGTAACGAATGTGACATCCTTCTGGCCTCTGTCCAGACTGCGTTACACCGTTTGCCACCCCCCGCATTTCTGGCGGCCCATTCGTTCAGTTTCCGACAGAAACAGCAACTGGATGAAAGCGCACTTCGCGCCCAGCTTGCACTAGCAGGCTATCAGGCGGTTACCAACGTCATTGCCCAGGGCGAGTTTTCTATTCGTGGGGGCCTCATTGATCTGTTTCCGATGGGCAGTGCCTTGCCCTATCGGCTCGATCTTTTTGACCGGGAAATCGAAAGCATCAAAACTTTCGATGTCGATACCCAGCGGACGCTCTTTCCGGTGCCGGAAATCCAGCTATTGCCCGCCCGTGAATTCCCTACGGACGATCGTAGCCGCACGCGCTTCCGGCAACGATTCCGTGAAGTCTTTGAAGGGGATCCCGCCAAAACAGGTATTTACCGTGATGTCTCCCAGGGGACCCTCCCGGCCGGGATCGAGTATTACCTGCCCCTTTTCTTTGAAGAGCATGACACCGCAACCCTGATGGACTACCTCAGCAGCCAGGGTCAGGGCCAGGATATGGCTCAAGTGCCACTGGTCGTGTTTACGGCTGAGCTTGGCACGCCCATCCAGGGCTTCTGGCAGGAAGTCCGCTCGCGCTATACCTTCCACCAGGGAGATCGCGAACGCCCCCTTTTGCCGCCAGAAAGCCTGTTCCTCAATGAAGAAACCTTCTTCAAGGAATTGCAGCACACGCCTCGCCTGCTGCTGGGCGCCCACGAACCGACGACATCCGTCATCACCCATATTCCGCCCGTTGCGCTGGATCGTCGGCGTGATGATCCGCTGGATGATTTAAGGCGATTTATCGGTTCCTTCCCGGGCAAATCGCTCATCATGGCGGAGAGTCCCGGTCGCCGGGAAAGCATTCTGACACTGCTCCAGGAAGGCCGTTTTGCCGTCAGAACAGCCGACTCGCTATCTGATGCGCTCGCGGCAGACGACCCCCTGCAACTTCTGACGGGCCCTCTGCACCAGGGCTTCGCCCTGCCCGACCTGGCCATCATTACTGAAACGGAACTATTTGCCGGCACACCGCGCCGCAAAAAACAGAGTCGCAAAAAAGCCAGTGCCGATAACTGGCTACGCGACCTGACCGAACTGCGTATCGCAGACCCCGTGGTTCACGAAACCCATGGCGTTGCCCGTTATCACGGACTAACCCACCTGGATCTGGGCGATGGCGATACCGAATTCATGGTGCTCGAATTTGCCAACGACGCCAAACTGTACGTGCCCGTTGCCCAAATGCACCTGATCAGTCGCTACTCCGGTGGCGATCCGGATCATGCACCGCTACATACCCTCGGTAGCGGCCAGTGGGAAAAGTCTAAACGCAAAGCCGCCCTGCAGGCGCGGGATACCGCTGCCGAACTCCTCGCGCTTTATGCGGCACGCGCGGCACGTCACGGGCACGCATTCCACTTCGATGAGCATGACTACGAGCGCTTTGCCGATGGCTTTGGTTTTGAAGAAACCGTGGATCAGGCTGTGGCGATAGATGCCGTGCTTTCCGATATGCGCTCTGGACAGCCCATGGACCGGCTGGTCTGTGGTGATGTCGGTTTCGGCAAAACCGAAGTGGCACTGCGTGCGGCCTTTGCAGCCGTTGCCGGGGGCAAACAGGTGGCCGTGCTCTGTCCGACCACCCTCCTCTGTGAACAGCACGCTGAAAACTTCCGTAACCGGTTCGCCGACTGGCCCGTCAAAGTTGTTGAGCTGTCACGCTTCCGCTCGGCCAAGGAAAGCCAGGCTGCGCTGGATGAAATGGCCGACGGTCGTGCCGACATCGTCATTGGCACCCATCGTCTGATTCAGAGTGATATCAAATTCGCGCGTCTCGGCCTACTGATCATTGATGAAGAACACCGCTTTGGCGTCAAACAGAAAGAACAGCTCAAATCCTTACGCGCTGAAGTGGACGTACTCACGCTGACCGCCACCCCGATTCCGCGAACGCTGGCCATGTCACTGGAAGGTCTGCGCGATTTCTCGGTGATTGCCACCGCACCCCAGAAGCGCCTGGCCATCAAAACCTTTGTCCATAACCTATCGGATGGCATCATCCGGGAAGCGATCCTGCGCGAACTCAACCGCGGTGGCCAGGTGTACTTCCTGCACAATGAGGTCGATACCATCGAGAACATGCGGGAACGCTTGGCCAAACTCGTACCGGAAGCCAGCATCGTCATTGGCCATGGCCAGATGAATGAGCGTGAGCTGGAGCGTGTCATGCGCGATTTCACCCAGCAGCGCGCCAATGTACTGCTTTGTACCACCATCATCGAAACCGGTATCGACAACCCGCACGCCAACACCATCCTCATCAACCGTGCCGACAAATTTGGCCTGGCCCAGCTCCACCAGCTGCGTGGTCGAGTCGGACGCTCCCATCACCAGGCCTATGCCTATCTCATGGTGCAGGAGATGAAGGGGTTGACCAAAGCCGCCAAACAGCGCCTGGAAGCCATCCAGATGATGGAAGAGCTGGGTTCGGGCTTTTATCTGGCGATGCACGACCTCGAGATCCGTGGTGCCGGTGAAGTGCTTGGCGACTCACAATCGGGCGAAATCCAGGAAGTGGGTTTTGCCCTCTTTACCGAAATGCTCAATCGGGCCGTCAAAGCCATGAAAGCCGGCGAAACACCGGATCTGAACCAACCTCTGGGAATTGGCACCGAGATCAACATGCATATCCCGGCACTGCTACCGGATGCCTATTGTCCGGATGTGCATGAGCGGCTGAATCTTTACAAGCGTCTGGCCAACAGCGATACCGCCGAAGAACTGGCCGAAATGCAGGAAGAGCTCATCGACCGTTTCGGCCCCCTGCCGCCGCAAGCAGAATCGCTGATGGCAACGCATCAGGTCCGACTGCAGGCCAAGACCTGGGGAATGACCAAAGTCGATATGTCGATGGAACAGATGGTCATCCAGTTTGGGCCACAAACACCGGCAGACCCGATGACACTGCTGTGGCTGATTCAGAATCGCCGCGACCTTAAATTGGCCGGTCAGGATAGAATAATCCTTTCACGCCATATGCCTTCGCTCACACTGCGTCTGCAGGCATTCCGCGAGCTCTGTGCCACGCTGGAAAAGCCACCCGCCGAGCTGGCCAAAGCTAACAAGAAGTCTAAATAACGCACGACCGGAAATTTCATCATGACTCAAAACACCAGCAACCTGCACATTGCCGCCTTTGACCCGATGCCCACACCGGAGGCTATTCAGGCGCAATTGCCGCTAACCGTTCAGGCCGCCGACACGGTTTCACAGGGTCGTGATCAACTGATCCATATTCTTCAACACAAAGATCCTCGCCCCTTCGTCATCGTCGGCCCCTGCTCCATCCATGATCCGATCGCCGGCATGGATTACGCCCGTCGCCTCAAGGCCCTGGCTGATGAGGTATCGGATGCCTTAATGATCGTCATGCGCGTCTACTTTGAAAAACCGCGCACCACCGTGGGCTGGAAGGGCTACATCAACGACCCGGATATGGACGACTCGTTCAAGGTCGATGCCGGCATGGCCAAAGCCCGCGAATTCCTGCTCGCAGTCAACGAGCTCGGCCTGCCTGCCGGAACAGAAGCGCTGGATCCGATCTCGCCGCAATACCTTGGCGATCTGATCAGCTGGAACGCCATCGGCGCACGCACCACCGAATCGCAAACGCACCGCGAGATGTCGTCGGGTCTCTCGACACCCGTCGGCTTCAAGAACGGCACCAACGGCGACCTCACGATTGCCATCAACGCCATTCTCTCGGCCAGCCGGCCGCATAGCTTCCTGGGTATCAACAGCGATGGCCGTGTCGCGATCGTGCGCACCAAGGGCAACCCCTACGGCCATATCGTCCTGCGGGGTGGTGATGGCCGTCCGAACTACGACACCGTCTCGGTCACGCTGGCGGAAAACGCCATGACCAAAGCCAAACTCCTGCCGAATGTCATCGTTGACTGCTCACATGCCAACAGCAACAAGAATCCTGAACTCCAGCCTCTGGTCATGGCAGATGTGATCAGCCAGATCGTTGCCGGTAACAGGAATATCACCGGTCTGATGATCGAATCCAACCTAGTCGCCGGTAACCAGCCCATTCTTGCAGATCGTACCCAGATGACCTATGGCTGTTCGGTTACCGATGGCTGTGTCGACTGGGCGACTACCGAGCAAATGATTCGTGACGCTGCACAACGCCTGCGTCCCGTCCTTGCTCAACGCGCAGGCTGATCCGTCATGCAGGATCTCGTTGTTTACGGTGGGCCGGTACCAACCTACCTGATCGAATCGATTCAATCGACACTCCAGCCAGAGACCATCAAGCCTCAAGGTATGCAGGCCATTCGTTGCAGTGGTATCCGCGTCACATCATTACCGGATAACATTCTGCAAGCACTACGCAATGAACAACTGGATTGGGGTCTGGTCCCCGCCGCCAAACAGCTTGCGAGCTTCAAACTGGTGGTCTTTGACATGGATTCCACCCTCATCAATATTGAATGTATTGATGAGTTGGCAGACTTTGCCGGCCGTAAAACAGAAGTTTCGGAAATCACCGAAGCCGCCATGCGCGGTGAACTTGACTACCGGGAGAGCCTGCAGAAGCGCGTTGCCATTCTGGAAGGTCTGAATGCACGGGTATTGGCACGGGTTTTTTCCGAACGGCTGCTCCTGAACCCGGGCGCACGTGAGCTCCTGGAAGCACTACAGAACGCCAACATCCACACCGCGCTCCTCTCGGGTGGCTTTACCTATTTCACCGAGCGTCTGCGCATTGAACTGGGGCTGGACTTCGCCACCTCCAACGAACTGGAAATTGTGAGCGGTAAGCTCACCGGCAAAGTCGTTGGCAAAATCATTGATGCACAGGCCAAAGCAGACACGCTCACAGCCCTGATGGCCGAGTTCGGTCTGCGTCAGGATCAGGTCATGGCCGTCGGCGATGGCGCGAATGACCTACTGATGATGGCGGCCGCTGGCACATCCGTGGCCTATCATGCCAAACCCGCTACCCAAGCCAAAGCCACCCATGCCATTAATCATGGCGGACTCGACAGTATTCTGACGCTTTACCCGGCCAGCCCGGTTTAAACCGGATGACGCAGACGGGCGTTCAGTTCATCGACCACTTCGGCCCAATCCGCATCGTCCTCAATTTCTTCGGCAAGAAATGTCGCCTGAGAGGCGGTCCAGAATGCGGCCTCATGGAGCAGACAGTGATCCGGCAGCGGCTTGTGAAACTCGATAAATGCATCGACTTCTGCCGTCTCACTGGGCAGGCCGAGCTGTTTGAACAGGCTATTGATCGAGTGAATCGGGGTTTCCATGGCAACCTCCGCAGTAGGTTTACAGTTCGTCGATCCAGGTCTGCTGAATCGCTTCTAGGATACGCTCACCACATCGTTTCGGATCATCGTCGAACTCCGGCAGATTCATCACCCACTGCATCAGATCGACAAAATTGACACGCGTCGGATCCTGATTCGGATGCGCATCCATCAGTGCTTCGGCAATGTCCAGTGTATCCGTCCATTTCAGACCCATGATGCTTACCTCTTACCTTCACGTGTCATGTTGATCGAATACTTCGGGATTTCGATCACCAGGGGTGTCTCAGCCACAATCGCCTGACACGACAGGCGGGACTCGGGTTCCAGCCCCCAGGCTTTATCGAGAAGATCCTCTTCCAGCTCTTCAGGCGCGTTCAACGAGTCATAGCCTTCACGCACGACAACGTGGCAGGTCGTACAGGCGCAGGAGCACTCACAAGCGTGTTCGATCTCGATACCGTTGTTCAGCAGCACGTCACAGATCGACTCCCCTACAGGCGCTTCCAGAACCACACCCTCCGGGCAATACTCGTTATGCGGTAATACAATCAGTTGCGTCATGCTTTTTCCTTGGGCGATACCGGCTTCGGGATCGCATGCAAACTCTGAATCGTCTCTTCAACAGAATCAATGGTCTTTCCGGACAGCGCACGGTTCACGGCCTGGTTCATACGTCGACCGGCAAACTCTTTGCAGTCCGCATCCAGGTCATCCATGGCAATCGTGATCTGGCGGCGGTTGCCCGACAGAATGGCCGTCTGCAGTTGCACAATGCCTGATTCAATATGTTTGTATTCAGGATCGTCCAGCAGATGACGGTCTTCCGTCAGCGCGGAGCGCACGGCTTCGATCAACCGTTGTGCATCAACCTGGGTTTCCTTAAGTGCCCGCGTTTGCGCGTCATCACGGGCATGATCCACCGATGCCTTGAGCATCCCGGTAATCTGGTCATCCGACAGGCCATAGGACGGCTTCACTTCGACATGGGCTTCCACGCCGGTCGTCTGTTCCCGTGCGGTAACCGACAGCAGACCATCGGCATCCACCTGGAAGGTCACACGGATACGGGCCGCACCCGCCACCATCGGCGGAATACCGCGTAGCTCGAAACGCGCCAGGGAACGACAGTCATCCACCAGTTCACGTTCGCCCTGCAGTACGTGAATCATCATGGCAGTCTGGCCATCACGATACGTCGTAAATTCCTGTGCACGTGCAACGGGCAGTGTGGCGTTCCGCGGAATCACCTTTTCGACCAACCCACCCATCGTTTCCAGACCGAGCGATAGCGGGATCACATCGAGCAGTAACCAGTCTTCTCCGGGGGCGCGGTTACCGGCCAGCAGATTGGCCTGTATGGCAGCCCCCAGCGCAACCACCTTGTCCGGGTCGAGATTGTTCAGCGGTTCCTGTTTGAAGAACTCACCCACGGCCCGTTGAATCAGCGGAATGCGTGTCGCACCACCGACCATGACCACGCCCTGGATATCTTCCGGGCGCAGGCCGGCGTCACGCAGAGTTTTTCTGACCGGTTGCAGGGTTTTGGAAACCAGTGTCTGGCTGATCTCGGCAAAAGTGGGCATATCAATCGTCACATCCACGATCTCACCCGAGGCCAAACGTGCCGTGATCGGTGCTTCAGGGTGCGTCGATAGATATTCCTTGGCTTCGCGTGAACGCAGCAGGAGCAATGCCGTATCTTCGGCCGTTGGTGGCGACTTCAGTTTGGCCTGATCCAGCACCCAGCAATAGATGCGGCGATCGAAATCATCGCCACCCAGGGCCGAATCCCCACCCGTAGCCAGCACCTCGAAGACGCCCCGCGTCAGACGTAGAATCGAAATATCGAAGGTGCCACCGCCCAGGTCATAAACGGCATAGACCCCCTCGGCCGAATTATCAAGGCCGTAGGCAACCGCTGCCGCCGTGGGTTCGTTCAGAAGGCGCAATACATTGAGTCCAGCCAGACGAGCAGCATCTTTAGTGGCCTGGCGCTGTGCATCATCAAAATACGCCGGTACCGTGATCACGGCGCCAACGATGTCTTGTTTCAACGTCTGTTGAGCGCGGTCATGCAACACACGTAGAATTTCTGCCGAAACCTCGACCGGTGTTTTAACACCCTGGCGGGTTTTAATGCACACCATACCGGGTTGATCGATCAGGTCCAGCGGCAGCGTTTCCCGATGTTCGATATCGCCCAGCGACCGCCCCATCAGGCGTTTCACGGAGGCCACGGTATTTTTCGGATCCTTGGCAATCGCTTTTAGCGCATCGTAGCCGACCAGCACCGAGCCGTCTTCCTGATAGCGCACCACAGAAGGCACCAGCGCACGACCATCCACATCGTTCATCACATGCGACATCCCTTGCCGCACGCTGGCTACCAGCGAGTTGGTCGTACCGAGGTCAATACCGATGGCATGACGCGTCTGGTGCGGTAAAGGGCTCTGCCCGGGTTCGGCGATTTGCAGTAGTGCCATAGATTCAACAACAGGTTATAAGTTCGGGTTCAGAAGTCTTCGAGTGCAAAAACGGCGTCCTCGATCTCTTCCCGTAATTTTTCCAGAAACATCAGGCGACGCACACCCTCCACGGCATCCTGCAACTGATCTTTATCTTGGTTGCCCGGAGCATTGAACGACACAGCCAGATCCGCATAAGCGTCTCGGATATCGCCAGATATCTCCGTCTGTAGCTGCGCCAGTGCGGCCGTATCCTTTGCCGCACGCGCATCGGCCACCTGCTCACGCCACATCATCTGACTCATCAGAAACTCGGGCGACATCGCGGTATTCGATTCGGCACCCACATCCACGCCGGATAGTTCCAGCAGATAAATGGCGCGCTTCAGAGGTGAACGTAACGTCTGGTAGGCCGCATTAATCTGAGTGGCCAGCATCATCGAAGCGCGCCGGGCAGCATCATCGGCTGCCGCAAAACGATCCGGGTGCACTTCGCGTTGCAACTGACGGAAGCGTTCATCCAGTGCCGCAGTCGTCACTTCAAACTGCTGGGGCAAACCCAGCAGCGTGAAGTAGTCCGCCCCAAGCAGATCGGCTGTAATAGCACGGTCCGGAGCGACCGACATTTCAGACATGGAAAGACTCGCCACAACCACACTCGTCCTTGACGTTCGGGTTGTTGAATTTGAATCCTTCGTTCAAGCCTTCACGGACAAAATCCAGTTCGGTGCCATCCAGATAGGCCAGGCTCTTTGGATCAATCACAATCTTGACACCATGGGATTCGAACACCGAATCCTCATCCGCCAGATCATCCACATATTCCAGTCGGTAGGCCATACCCGAACAGCCGGCCGTGCGAACGCCCAGTCGCAGACCTATCCCCTTGCCACGCTGCGCCAGCGCCTTACCGACATGCTTGGCAGCCGCTTCAGTCATCGTCACACTCATGATGCCCTCTCCTATCAGCAATCCAAACCGGGGCTCAGGAACCCTGCTTTTTCTTGTAGTCAGCCACAGCCGCCTTGATGGCGTCTTCGGCCAGAATCGAGCAGTGAATTTTCACGGGCGGTAGCGCCAGCTCTTCAGCAATGGCGGTGTTCTTGATCTCGAGGGCCTCGTCCAGATTCTTGCCCTTCACCCATTCGGTGACCAAGGAGCTCGAAGCAATGGCCGAACCACAACCATAGGTCTTGAACTTGGCGTCTTCGATCACGCCTTCCTTGTTGACCTTGATCTGCAACTTCATCACATCACCACAGGCCGGCGCACCTACCATGCCGGTGCCCACGCCTTCATCTTCCTTGTCGAAAGAACCCACGTTACGCGGGTTTTCGTAGTGATCAATCACTTTAACGCTATAGGCCATGTCAGACTCCTTCTTCTATCTAAACGGGGCGCTTAGTGCGCAGCCCACTGAACCGTGTTGAGATCAATACCATCCTGCACCATCTCCCACAGCGGGGACATGTCACGCAGACGACCAATCTGTTTATGCAGCAGATCCACTGTGTAGTCGATTTCTTCTTCGGTGGTGAAACGACCGATCGAGAAGCGGATCGAGGAATGCGCCAATTCATCGTTCAGACCCAGCGCACGTAGCACATACGATGGTTCCAGCGATGCCGACGTACAAGCAGAACCGGAAGAAACGGCGATATCACGCACAGCCATGATCAGAGACTCACCTTCGACGTAGGCGAAGCTGACGTTGAGGTTATGCGGCACGCGGTGTTCCAGATCGCCGTTCACATAAATTTCGGGCATATCGGTCAGGCCCTTCAGCAAACGATCACGCAGCGCGGCAATACGCTTGTTCTCTTCATGCATTTCCAGTCGCGCCAGGCGGAACGCTTCGCCCATGCCGACCATCAGGAAGGTTGCGAGCGTACCCGAACGCATGCCGCGCTCGTGGCCACCACCGTGCATCTGGGCCTCCAGGCGCACACGTGGCTTACGGCGCACATACAGGGCACCAATACCCTTCGGACCGTAAGTCTTGTGGGCCGAGAAGCTCATCAGATCCACCTTCAGTGTCGATAGATCAATATCGATCTTACCGGTCGCCTGCGCCGCATCGACATGGAACAGAATACCCTTGCTACGCAGCAGTTCACCAATCTGTGCAATCGGCTGAATAACGCCGATTTCGTTGTTCACTGCCATGATCGACACCAGAATCGTGTCTGGCCGCAGCGCAGCTTCAAGGGCCGCCATATCGACAAGCCCATTTGGCAGCACATCCAGATACGTCACCTCGAAACCCTGACGCTCCAGTTCACGCATCGTGTCCAGCACCGCCTTATGCTCGGTCTTCACGGTAATCAGGTGTTTACCCTTGCCCTGGTAGAAATTGGCAGCACCCTTGATCGCCAGATTGTTGGCTTCTGTTGCACCCGAAGTCCACACGATTTCCTTCGGATCCGCGTGGACCAGTGCGGCCACTTCGGCACGCGCATTTTCAACGGCGGCTTCGGCATCCCAGCCGTACTGATGCGAGCGCGATGCCGGGTTACCGAATTTTTCGGTCAGATACGGCATCATCGCTTCGACGACACGTGGGTCGATGGGCGTTGTTGCGGAATAGTCCAGATAGATGGGGAACTTCATGAGTTAACTCCAGAGAAAACGGTCAGGCCACCGCCGCAAAGCGCTGTAACTGACTTAAAACCTTATCCAGTTGACCTATCAGACGGTCAACATCAACTTGCGAGGTCGCGGCATAAGACATCATGCCCAGACTGATACGAATCGCCCCTTTGGCCAGGACAGGGTCAACCCCCATAGCCAATAGCACCGACGAAACCCCTTGCTTACCCGAGCCGCAAGCGGCACCACTGGCAATCGCCACATCCTGACGATCCAGTAACGAGACCAGCGTTTCACCATCGATACCGGGAAAGGCTGCAAAGGTTGTATTGGGTAAACGCTCTGCCGCTGCCGAAAAAATGACGGCCCCCCGGCTTTTTAGCCAGGATTCCAACTGCTGTTGCAGAGCTCGTGCCCGACTTGAACGACCCTCCAGATCCGCAACCGCCCGGGCGCAGGCGGCACCGAAACCGACAATCGCAGCCACATTCTCCGTCCCGGCCCGCAAGCCCTGCTCCTGCCCACCGCCGTAAACCAACGGTGCGAGAGAAATCTGACGGTCACGCAGTAGTGCAGCAGCGCCTTTAGGTCCACCGATCTTGTGGCTGGAAACCGTCATCGCATGCCCTCCAGCTGCCTGAAAAGCAGCAAAGCTCACCGGGTGTTTGCCCAGTGCCTGCACCGCATCGGTATGAAAACAGGCTGGCTCCTGCGTTGCGTTGTTAGCCCGCGAACGGAATGCCTCGGCCAGTGCAGCCACGGGTTGCAGGGCACCCGTTTCGTTATTCGCTAACATCACCGACAGCACACGGGTGTTTTCAGGCAGTGCAGTGACAGCCGTGACGTCAACCTGCCCTGTTGTATCCACAGGAAGTGCATCGGTCGTCCAACCCGCCCGCCCCAGGGCGCGGACCGGCTCAGCCACACAGGGATGTTCAATAGACGAACAGGCCAGATGGCCGGGGGGATGCCCCGCGTTGCACCAGGCATCAGCCACACCACGGATCAACAGATTATTAGCCTCGCTACCACTGGCCGTAAAAATCACTTCGGAGGGTGACGCATCAAGTGCAGCAGCGACCTGCTCGCGCGCCTGCTCGATAGCGCGCCGTGCGTCACGACCCGCTGTATAGGTTGCAGACGGGTTAGCGAAGTTGCCACCGAGAAAAGGCAACATGGCTTCAAGCACACACGGATCCAGCGGCGTGGTCGCGTTGTGGTCAAAGTACGTCATGCTCATGGCAGATTCAGGCCGCTTGCGCCACACCAAACGTCACCGGCTGCTTGCCCGATGCATCTTGCTGGGCGGCCACCTTCTGGCGTTGTTTTTCAACCAGATCAGACAGGCTAACCGATGCCAGATAATCCAGCATCTTGCGGTTCAGTGTTGCCCACAGATCATGGGTCATACAGCGGTGATCCGACTTGCAGTTTTCTCGCCCGCCACATTGTGTGGCATCCAGCGGCTCATCAACCGCCAGAATGACATCGGCCACCGAAATAGCTTCAGCGCCACGCGCCAGGCAATAACCACCGCCCGGTCCGCGAACGCTTTCAACAATCTGGTGGCGCCGTAGCTTGGCAAACAACTGCTCCAGATACGACAGGGAAATACTCTGACGTTCACTGATTGCCGACAGCGTCACTGGGCGCTCACCGCCATTCAGTGCCAGGTCAATCATGGCAGTCACTGCAAAACGGCCTTTGGTCGTTAATCTCATAATGCCTCCCGTTGGGATTGGGGCTGATGCGATGTTTGTTTTTGAAACCAGCATCAGGCGAGTGCCCGACGCTAAATCCAAGTATTTAGGTCAACTATAAAACCCGGGAAGGCATTAGTCAACTATTTTGCTCAAGTATTGCGGGTCGAACTTGTCGGCAACAGCATTCGCCTCTTCAACCTGAACTCCCGAGTCTTCCAGTTTCTTGAGCAGGTGCGCTAAACGCTGATCCGTCTCGGCAGCGTGTTCCAGCAAAGCATGCAATGCTTTGGCATAGGGGTCACTGGCATCGCGATTAATGGCATAGGCCGTAAAGCCCAGCTTGGCACTTTGCGCAGTCGTCGTTTCTGCCTTGTCGTTTTCAATAATCCGGGCCGGGTTACCCACGGCGGTGGCGCCAGCTGGCACATCTTTCACTACCACGGCATCACTACCGACACGTGCACCAGCACCAATCGTAATCGGGCCTAGCACTTTGGCACCGGCACCGATCACCACGCCGGATTTCAGCGTCGGATGGCGACGCCCCTTGTTCCAGCTGGTGCCACCCAGCGTGACCCCGTGATACAGCGTCACGTCATCCTCAATGACCGCTGTTTCACCAATCACCACGCCCATACCATGATCGATAAAGAATCGACGGCCGATGGTCGCCCCCGGGTGGATCTCGATACCGGTCAGAAATCGCGAAATATGAGAAACAAACCGGGCCAGCCAGTAAAAATGCCAAGCCCATAGACGATGGGCGACACGATGAAACAGCATCGCATGCACGCCGGGGTAGCACGTCACAATCTCCAGCGTTGAGCGGGCAGCCGGATCACGATCGAAAATGGATCGGATGTCTTCACGGAGTGACTTAAAAATAGGCATCTAAAGGATTGATTCTAGTTATTTTGACCCGGGTTCATGCGTACAACTTGTATGGCATCATTGTACTAATCCCGAGTTTTTTAATCAACCTTATTCGGCTTGGTTGGTGACGCCAATGCCGACACAATTCCCCTCAGGATATTGACTTCATCCGCCTCCAGTCGCGCCCGCTCGAAAATCCGTCGGACCTTCGGCATCAAACGTCGTGGGCGCTGCGGATCGTGAAACCCCGCCGCAATCATGGCGGACTCCAAATGACCATAGAAACCTTCCACGGCATCGACAGTCGCCACCGGTGAGGCATAACGTGTCGCACCGCTCTCATGGACAGCCTGTTCACCAGAAGCCTCGCGCAGCAGATAGGTCATGATCTGCACTGCCGCCCCCAGATTCAGGGAACCATATTCCGGATTCGTCGGGATACTAACCTCGGCACGGCAATGCTGGAGTTCATCATTCGTCAGGCCATTCGTTTCGTTGCCGAAGACAAATGCAGACTGGCCTCCAACACCATCTCCTTGCGTGTTTCCTTGTCTATTTCCTTGTGTATTACCTTGCAGCCAGAGGGCATGGGACGTTGCAACGGCCAGCCGGGGTGACATCGGCTCCGGCCCCAGTTCACGGGCCCGAACCGTCATCCCGAAGGCACCCATACACCCATCAAGCGCAGAGGCCAGGTCTGCCACCACGCGACAGCCCTGCACCAGCTCGGCGGCACCCGAGGCGCGCCGGATTGCCACCTCGTCAATCTCACACAAGGGATTAACAAGCACCAACTGGCTTGCATGTACCAACCCCATGGTTTTCATGGCGCGGGCCACGGCCCCGATGTTGCCCGGGTGTGACGGTCGACACAGCACAATGCGTTGGCTTGCCAGAAATGCGCCCGCCGGCATCGTTACGCCGGCAACAGCGTGAGACGTCACTGAATTTGTCATCGTTCATCCATGCACATTCATCAAAACACGGTCGACCCGCCGGCAGCCAACGGGTACAATACGGGCTCATCGCGCAAACGAACCGCGTTTGCCACTTTGCTCTGTGTCCCTGATATGCATCCCTTTCTTAATGTTGCCGTTAAGGCCGCACGTCGTGCAGGTCAAATCATCAACCGAGCTGCGCTCGACATCGAAAAACTGCAGGTTGCCCGCAAAGGCCAGAGTGACTACGTCACCCAGGTAGACCGTGCCGCAGAGGATGCCATCAAGGAAATCCTGCTCGAAGCCTATCCGAGCCACGGCATTCTAGCCGAAGAATCCGGCGCGACAGCGCCGGAAGCCGAATTCCAATGGATCATCGACCCTCTGGACGGCACCACCAACTTTATCCACGGCTTCCCGCAATACGCCATCTCCATTGCCCTCACCCAGAATGGTCAGCTGGCTCATGGTGTGGTCTATGACCCGATGCGTAACGAAATCTTTACTGCCAGCAAAGGCAGCGGTGCCTTCCTCAACGATCGCCGTATTCGTGTGAGCCGTTGCGACCGCCTCGGCGACGCCCTCATCGGTACCGGCTTCCCCTACCGGGTATTTGATCGCGTCGATAATTACATGGGTGCCTTCAAAGAACTGACCGGTAAAACCGCCGGCATGCGCCGCCCCGGAGCTGCCTCGCTCGATCTGGCTTATGTCGCCGCCGGACGTCTGGATGGTTTCTGGGAATTCGGTTTGGCCCCCTGGGATATGGCGGCTGGCACGCTAATGATTCTGGAAGCCGGTGGCTTCGTCACTGACACGAACGGCGACAGTGATTTCCTCAAGACGGGTGATGTTGTTGCCGGCAACCCGAAGGTGCACACACCGCTCCTGCAGATTGTCCAGAAGCACCTGAAGGCCCCGGCTGCCTGATTGACTTTGCGTAGCGGCGTTCCGACATGAGCAAAAAATCCACGCCGGACGCCGCAGGCGCTTCTCACACCCCGATGATCAAGCAGTACCTCGCTCTGAAAGCGACGGTACCGGATACCCTCCTCTTCTACCGGATGGGGGATTTCTATGAGCTCTTCTTTGACGATGCGGTTAAGGCCGCCCGGTTGCTCGACATCACGCTGACCAGCCGCGGTCAATCCAACGGTGAGCCGATCCGCATGGCGGGCGTCCCGTTTCACGCCGCCGACCAATACATTGCCCGTCTGGTTAAAGCCGGCGAATCTGTCGCCATCTGTGAACAGATCGGCGACCCGGCTACCAGCAAAGGACCGGTTGAGCGTGCCGTTACACGTATCGTGACCCCCGGCACCGTCTGCGATGCAGCCCTCATGGATGAGCGCCGTGAAAATCATCTCATGGCGCTGTACCCGGCAGGCGCCCGTCTGGGCGCTGCATGGATCTCTCTGGCTGCCGGTCGCTTAACGCTCAGTGAAATAGGCACGGAACAACTGGGCACGCTTCTGGGCCGCATTGATCCATCAGAAATTCTGATTCCGGATACTGCCGCATGGCCCGAAGGATTGGCCAATCCGATGCGCCGCGCCGAATGGCTGTTTGATGCCGAAACCGGCAACCGATCCCTGTGCAGCGCCCTCAAGGTAGGCGCACTCACCGCCTACGGTATCGACGCGAGCGAAGATCAACCAGGTCTCGCTGCCTGTAGCGCATTACTCGATTACATCCAGGCCACCCAGTTCCGCAAACCGGAGATGCTCGGCATTAGCACCCTCCAGATCGAGCGCCCGAACCAGTACCTGCGGATGGATGCCATCACCCGCCGTAATCTGGAGCTGACCGAATCACTACGCCTGGCGTCGCTCCCCGGTAGCGAGAGCACCACGCTCTGCAGCATTCTCGATCGCACACGCACCGCGATGGGTTCGCGGGCATTACGCCATGCCCTGCACCATCCGTCTGCCGACGATCAACTACCGGCCGGAAGGCACCAGATAATCGATTGCCTACTCGGCCGCCAGGATCTGCTGACACAGCTGCGCGATCAACTCCATGGCTTCTGCGACATCGAGCGCATCGCCGGCCGTATTGCGCTGCTCTCGGTGCGCCCCCGCGAACTGGCCGCATTGCGCGACACACTAGCGCAGTGGCCCATGCTGGTCTCGCTGATTCAGCAACTCGTCCCCACCGCCATTGGTAACGACGCCCTGGCCCAATTGGCCGAGCGCCTCGTCAACACAACGGTGGGCACACGTGTTAGCGATTTTCTGTCCGCGGCCGTTCGGCCGGAGCCCGCCAACCACATCCGGGATGGTGGCGTGATCGCCGATGGGTTTGATGCTGAACTCGACGAGCTCAGAAACATCCAGACACATTGCGGTGACTTTCTGCTGGCACTTGAAACCCGTGAGCGAGAAGCCACCGGAATCACCACGCTCAAAGTCGAATACAACCGCGTACACGGCTTTTACATCGAAGTATCTCAAGCGCAATCGGCCAAAGTACCCGAGCACTATCGCCGCCGACAGACACTGAAGAATGCCGAACGTTACATTACGCCGGAACTCAAAGCGTTCGAAGATAAGGCACTCTCGGCGCAAGACCGCTCGCTCAACCGCGAGAAGATACTCTATGAATCGCTGCTCCAGCAATTACAACCTGACGTCGTAGCGCTCAAATCCATCGCGCTGGATGTTGCGGAACTGGATCTGGTCGCCAGCTTTGCCCATACTGCTCTCGAACGTCACTGGTCCCGCCCGGAGTTCAGCCCGATTCCGGAAATCGAGATCACCGAAGGCCGCCACCCCGTCGTTGAACAGGCATTGAGCAAAGACGGCAAACCCTTCGTCGACAACGACACCCGCCTCCACCCGGATCGTCAGTGCCTGCTTATCACCGGCCCCAACATGGGCGGCAAATCGACCTACATGCGCCAGACCGCGCTGATCGTGCTGCTCGCGCGCATCGGTTCCTACGTACCTGCAACATCAGCGCGCATCGGCCGCATCAATGCGCTATTCACCCGTATCGGCGCTTCAGACGACCTCGCCTCCGGCCGCTCGACCTTTATGGTAGAGATGACGGAAACCGCTGCCATCCTCAATCAGGCAGATGAGCGCAGCCTGGTGCTGATGGATGAAATCGGCCGCGGCACCTCCACCTTCGACGGCCTCGCACTCGCCTCCGCCGTTCTGAAACAGATGCTGCGCCAGAACAAATCGCTCACCCTGTTTGCCACGCATTACTTTGAACTCACCCGATTGAGCGAGAAGTTCAAGCAGCTGGAAAACGTACACCTCGATGCCGTCGAACACCATGACCGCATTGTCTTCATGCATCGGGTACAAGCCGGCCCCGCTAACCAGAGCTACGGGATCGAAGTGGCATCGCTAGCCGGTATTCCGTCACCCGTGGTCCGTGACGCACGCCGCACCCTCCTCGAGCTCGAATCACAATCGGTGCGCCATCAGCCGGCTAACGCCGCGCAGGATGATTTCTTCGACCTACCGGACGAAACCCCGGAGCCGGAGCCCGTCCCCAACCCTGAATCCATCGCCAGTGGTACACATCCACTGCTTGCAGAAATCGCTGCGCTTGATCCGGACAGCCTGACACCCCGGCAGGCGCTGGATCTGCTCTATCAGCTCAAATCCAAAGCCCGGAATTAACGCATGACACGGCATCCGTTTTCACTCAAGAAAGTCTTGGCGACACTGGCCAGCGTGCTGTGTCTTGCCAACCCGGCCAGCGGTGCCAACCTGCGCTTTGCGCTCTTTGGCGATGTTTACATGACACCGGAACACCAGGGCTACCTCAAGGGCATGCTGGCCGACATGGCTCAGAAGAATGAATCTCTGGCGATCTTTACAGGCGGTCTAAAACCGACCGACCAGAGCTGCCAGGACACCAACCTACTCGCCGCCTACCCGCTGTTTGCCAAAGCCCCCCTGCCCACCTTCTATGTACCCGGTGATGCCGAATGGGCCCTGTGCGCAAAATTCACACCGGCAGACCGTCTGGCGCTCCTACGCAAAACCTTTTATCAACTGGATACTAGTCTTGGTGAGCCCAGCCTCCCGCTGACACGCCAGCCAGATCACCCGGAATTGATGCGCTGGCAGACGGGCCCGGCACTCTTTGTCACGCTTAACGTCACCGGCAACAACAACAGCTGGGGTAATAAAACCGATGCCAGTAGCGAATATCTGGATCGCAATGCGGTCAGCTTAAGCTGGCTGCAAGAAGCCTTCGGCTTTGCCGAAGACAACCAGATCAGCATGATCATCATCGTCATGCATGGCGACCCGGAATTCGACACCCCGGGCACCACCGAATCGCCCAAAGGTTATCGGCCGCTCATCGAGCAACTCAAAACCAATACCGAAAGCTTCAAGGGCCAGGTCTTACTGGTGCACGGCGGCTCGGGCGTCCATCGCATTGATCACCCGCTGATCAACGAACGCAACGACCTGCCGTACCAGAACTTCACCCGGGTTGAGACCTATGGTGCCCTTCAGCAGGGTTGGGTCGAGGTTAGCCTTGAACGGAACAAACAGGCCGGTGACGACCCGGTCACCCGCACAGAATTCCGCTTTGAATCATTCCCCTGGCCACCGCTATCCGATGATAGCGATGCCGAAACAGGTACGACCGAGTAAATCAGTTAGTGAATGACCACCGGCGCTTCACCCGCGTCGTCATCGTCAGCCACAGACTCTTCTTCAATCTCTTCAGGCGTTGCCGGGCGTACATCACGCACCGTGCAGGTAAACACCAGAGACATCCCGGCTAGCGGGTGGTTGCCATCCAGCACCACTTTGCCATCGGCAATATCCGTGACGCGATAAATGATGATGTCGTCTTCGTCAGCACCTTCCGGAGCGCCTTCAAACTGCATCCCCACCTTCGTTTCCTTGGGCAGACGTGATGCGGGCTCAATCTGAACCAGCTCCGGATCGTAATCACCGTAGGCTTCATCCGGTTGTAGCTTGATCGTAACCGACTCGCCGACATTCTTGCCTTCCAGGGTTTCTTCGATACGGTCAAAAATATCGCCATAACCGCCATGCAGATAGCGGATCGGGTTACGACCATCATCAACGACCTGGCCGTCCGAATCGGTCACGCTGTAATCCAGCGTCACTACCGTGTTGCGATGTACGAGTGCAGTCATTGATTTTCCTTAGAAGGTGCAGCAGCCGCATCCGGCTTGGCAGTATCAGTCGGTGTTGCAGGTGCAGGTGTCACCGCTGCCTTCTTACGCTGCGGCAGCTGATAGAACACCTCGTCAGACTTCACCATCCCCAGCTCGAAGCGGGAACGTTCTTCCACGGCTTCCAGACCTGATTTCAGATTTCGTGTTTCCGCTTCCAGCCCCGCATTACGAAGCTCGAGCTGACGATTGACCTCACGCTGCTGACGCAGCTGTCGGTCACTATCCCACACCTTCAACCAGCCACCCTTACCCAGCCACAGCGGATACTGGAGCAGCACGGCAAGACCAAGCAGAATGGCAGTTGAAGGACGCATGCGGGACAAAACCTAACGATTAACGCAGGTTGTAAAAGGCGTCGCGGCCCGGGTAGGTTGCGGTATCGCCCAGATCTTCTTCGATACGCAGCAGCTGGTTGTACTTGGCGATACGATCCGAACGCGACAGCGAACCGGTCTTGATCTGACCAGCGTTCAGGCCAACGGCGATATCGGCAATGGTGGCATCTTCGGTTTCACCCGAACGGTGCGAAATCACGGCGGTATAACCGGCACGCTTCGCCATCTCGATGGCGGCAAAGGTTTCCGACAGCGTACCGATCTGGTTGATCTTGATCAGGATCGAGTTGGCGATACCCTTCTGGATACCTTCCTTCAGAATCTTCGTGTTAGTCACGAACAGGTCATCACCCACGATCTGAACCTTGTTACCCAGACGTTCGGTCAGCAGCTTCCAGCCATCCCAGTCGCCTTCGGCCATACCGTCTTCGATCGATACGATCGGGAACTTGTCGACCAGCGTGGCCAGGTAATCCACAAACTGGGCCGAGCTCAGTTGCAGGTTTTCACCCGACAGCTGGTACTTGCCGTCTTTGTAGAACTCCGATGCAGCACAGTCCAGAGCCAGCAGCACATCCTTGCCCGGCACATAACCGGCATTCTGGATGGCTTGCATGATCACTTCCAGGGCCTCGGCATGGCTACCCAGGTTCGGGGCAAAACCGCCCTCGTCACCCACCGCCGTCGAGTGGCCGTTCTTGTCCAGCAGCTTCTTCAGTGCGTGGAAAATTTCAGCACCACAACGCAGGGCTTCGCGGAAAGACTCGGCACCCACCGGAATCACCATGAATTCCTGGATGTCCAGGCTGTTATTGGCGTGTTCACCACCGTTGATAATGTTCATCATCGGCACCGGCAGCGACATCGGCGCAGCACCACCGAAATAACGGTACAGCGGCAAACCGGCTTCTTCAGCGGCAGCCTTGGCCACAGCCATCGACACCGCCAGCAGCGCGTTGGCACCCAGGCGCGCCTTGTTATCGGTACCATCGAGGTCGATCAGGGTCTTATCGATGAAGGCTTGTTCCTGAGCGTCCAGACCAATCAGTGCTTCGCTGATTTCGGTATTCACGTTTTCAACAGCGCGCATCACACCCTTACCCAGGTAGCGGCTACCGTCACCATCGCGCAGCTCAATGGCTTCGCGCGAACCGGTCGATGCACCTGACGGCACAGCGGCACGGCCCATAACACCGGATTCCAGCAGAACATCGGCTTCAACGGTCGGGTTACCACGCGAATCCAGAATTTCACGGGCGATGATGTCAACAATGGCGCTCATGGTCAGGCCTTTCTTTGTAGGTATTTAAACAAGTAGCGGTTTAGACAGGTCGTCAAGTTACTTCAGGAAAGATCAAACATCCGCGCGCTCTTGACCGCACGGTCCAGAGTCAGCAAATGCTCAAGCAATTGGGGCATCTGGCCCAGTGGCCAGGCATTAGGGCCATCCGACAAGGCTTTGGCCGGATCCGGGTGTGTTTCCATGAACAAACCATGAATCCCCGTGGCAACCGCAGCACGTGCCAGTACCGGCACGAATTCACGCTGACCGCCCGACGAGCTGCCCTGCCCACCCGGCAACTGCACCGAGTGCGTGGCATCAAATACCACCGGGCAACCGGTACGGCGCATGATCGCCAGCGACCGCATGTCCGACACCAGGTTGTTGTAGCCGAACGAGGCACCACGCTCGCACACCATAATGGTGTCTTCCGTCACACCGGCCGCCTTGGCCGCGTCACGGGCTTTGTCGACCACGTTCTGCATATCACCCGGTGCCAGAAACTGGCCCTTCTTGATGTTCACCGGCTTACCGCTGGCGGCACAGGCTTCGATAAAGTCGGTCTGGCGGCACAGAAATGCCGGCGTCTGCAGCACATCCACTACAGCAGCCACCGGGGCAATATCGTCAATGCCGTGCACATCCGTCAGCACCGGAACGCCGATCTGCTCGCGCACCTTGGCGAGAATTTCCAGACCATCGTCGCGCCCCGGGCCCCGATACGACTTGCCGGAGCTACGGTTGGCCTTGTCAAAGCTGGCCTTGAAGATATACGGAATACCCAGCTGACCCGTGATTTCCTTCATCTGGCCTGCGATATCCAGGCACATCTGCTCGGATTCGATCACGCACGGCCCGGCAATCAGGAAAAACGTCGATGTATCCGTCACATCAAAGCCAGCAAGCTTCATCAGGCAGCTCCGGTTTTAGTTTTTTTGACGCCGGTGGTGTCCTGGTATGCCACTGCGGCATTCACGTAAGCCGTGAACAGCGGGTGACCCTGGCGCGGATTCGAGGTGAATTCCGGATGGAACTGGCAACCCACAAACCACGGGTGCACCGACTTCGGCAGTTCAACCATTTCACACAGGTCGGTGACGGGCGCACGGCCGGCCACCACCAGACCCGCCTCTTCCAGCTTGGAGAGCAGCGTGTTGTTCACTTCGTAGCGGTGACGGTGACGCTCGGTAATCTCGTCGGCACCGTAGATCTCACGGGCCAGCGAACCCGGCTTCAGCAGACAGAGCTGGCCACCCAGGCGCATCGTGCCACCTAGATCAGAGTCTTCCGAACGCTGTTCCATCTTGCCCGAGCGGTCTTTCCACTCGGTGATCAGGCCGATCACCGGGAACGGCGACGCCGGATCGAACTCGGTCGAATGGGCACCATTCAGGCCGGCCACATCACGGGCGTACTCCACCACGGCCAGCTGCATCCCCAGGCAGATGCCCAGATACGGCACCTTGTTCTCGCGCGCAAAACGAATCGCGGCAATCTTGCCTTCGGTACCGCGCTTGCCAAAGCCGCCCGGCACCAGAATGGCATCCATATTCTTGAGGGCATCACAGCCGTTACGTTCCAGGTCTTCCGAATCCAGATAATGGATCCGTACCTTGGCGTGCGTCTGGATACCGGCATGCACCAGCGCTTCAATCAGCGACTTGTACGATTCCGTCAGATCGACGTACTTGCCCACAAACGCCACATCGACAAAACGCTCGGGGTTATCCAGCGAATGGACCAGCTTGTTCCAGATCGACAGATCCGCTGCGCGGGCCAGAATCGCCAGCTTGTGGCAGACGATCTCGTCCAGCATCTGGTTGTGCAGCATTTCCGGAATCTTGTAAATTGACGGCGCATCCAGCGCTTCGATCACGGCTTCCGGGGCCACGTTACAGAACAGCGCAATCTTGCGGCGCTCTTCCACAGGGATCTCACGGTCAGCACGGCACAGCAGCACGTCCGGCTGGATACCGATTTCACGCAGTTCTTTCACCGAGTGCTGGGTCGGCTTGGTTTTCAGCTCACCCGCCGTCGGAATCCACGGCAACAGGGTCAGATGGATGTAACAGACATTGTTACGAC
>JACCDW010369570.1_pt1 | contig 23484 bp, 23 predicted proteins | sample 7449781 | NCBI WGS metagenome assembly JACCDW01 (sample SAMN15323449, study PRJNA562643) | freshwater metagenome | isolation source: river surface water | place: USA:Blue River Watershed | collected 2017-08-18
CGCGGAAACGGTAATGCCAGGCCGGCCCCTCGATGGGCCTGAGCATGCGCTCGGGCCGCAAGCGGCCCAGGTGCTCAAACTGATCCTCCAAGGCGCGCTGCTTGACCGCCACCTGGGCGCTCGGGTGCAGGTGCTGCATCTTGCAGCCGCCGCAGGCGCCCTGGTGCAGGCCAAAGTGCGGGCAGCCGGGCCGCACACGCTGCGAGGACACGTGGTGGATCTCGGTGACGCTGCCCTGCTCCCAGTTGTTTTTCTTGCGGCCGACCTTGACCGAGACCAGCTCACCGGGCAAGGCACCTTCAATGAACACCACCTTGCCATCGGGCCTGCGGGCAATGCCCTGGGCCTCCATGTCGAGCGAGCGCACGCGCAGCCAGCCTTCGGGCAAATCTTCGGGCGGAAATTCGTGCTCGCCGTGGGGAATGTCTTGTTGTTCGCTCATGCCCCGATTGTCTCACCCGGCCTCTCTGCCATAGCCCGGCTTACGTTCTTTTGTCATAGCCCGGCTTGCGTTCTTTTGTCATTGCCCGGTTTACGTTCTTTTGTCATTGCCCGGCTTGACCGGGCAATCCAGGCGAGGGATGGATGCTCGGGTCGAGCCCGAGGATGACAAAAGGGGCTGAACGCTCAGGCCCAGGCTTGGAGGTATTCCTGCCAGTGCGGCTCGCTGGGCGCAAGCGCTTGCAGGTTCTGGCGCACAAAGTCGATTTCCTGTGTGTACTCGGTCTCGGTGAAACCGCCGCGCATTTTCTGGAAGCGGCAGTACAGCAAATAGGTGTTCATCACATCCGTCTCGCAGTAGCGGCGCACGTCCTCGGTCTGGCCAGCCAGGTACTGGTCATACACCTGGCCGCCGTCCATGCCCAGCTTGCCGGGAAAGCCGCAGAGCTTGGCCATGGCGTCCAGGGGCGCATTCGCGCGCGGCGTGTACTTGGCCAAGAGATCCATCAGGTCCAGGTGCCGCATGTGGTAGCGGCCGATGTAATTGTTCCATTTGAACTCGCGGTCGCCCTCGCCCATGTCCCAGTAGTGGTCGGCGACCACACCGTGCTGCAGGCCACGGTAGTGCAGCACCGGCAAATCGAAACCGCTGCCGTTCCAGCTCACGAGCTGCGGACTGTGCTTTTCGATGGCGTTGAAAAAAGTCTGCACCACCTTGGCTTCGCTGTCGCCATCGCGGTCCACAAAGGAATGCACACGCAGGCCCTCGGCATTGCGGAACACGCAGCTGATGCACAGCACCCGCTGCAAATACAAGGGCATGAAATCGCTCTGGCCGTGTTCGGCGCGCTGCGCCTTCCAGTGCGCGAACATTTCGGCGTCGGGGGTGTCGGCGGCCAGCCCTTCGGGCATGCCGTTCAGGCGCCGCCAGCCGGCCATGTCAGGAATGGTTTCGATGTCGAAGACCAGCACCGGCCAGGCCATGGCAGCCCCTGTCAGCGTGCGGCGAGGAATTTGGCGGGGTCGACCGGCTTGCCCTGGCGGCGCACCTCGAAGTGCAGCTTCACGCGGTCTGCATCGCTGCTGCCCATCTCGGCGATCTTGTCGCCACGGCGCACCTTCTGGTCTTCCTTGACCAGCAGCTTCTGGTTGTGGGCGTAGGCCGTGAGGTAGGTGTTGTTGTGCTTGAGGATGACCAGATTGCCGTAGCCGCGCAGGCCAGCGCCCGCATAGACCACCTGGCCATCGGCGGCGGCCAGCACCGGGTCACCGGCCTTGCCCGCGATGTCGATGCCCTTGTTCTTGGTCTCGTCAAAGCCCTGGATCACCTGGCCATTGGCCGGCCAGGCCAGCCCCATGTCGTCGGCCGCTGCGGCGTTGCCCGTGGCAGGCGCCGAAGCGGGCTTGGCCGGTGCGGGCGCTGCCGCGCTGGCCGCGTTGCTGGCTGGCGGCGCGATCGGTCGCACCACCACGCCCGCGCTGTCGACCGCCGCGCCCGGGGGCGCCACGCGCAGCACCTGGCCGACCTCGATCACATCGGGGTTGCTCAGGTTGTTCCAGCGCGCCAGATCGCGCCAGGCCTGGCCATGCTCAAGCCCGATGCGCGTGAGCGTGTCGCCCTTTTGCACCGTGTAGTAACCGGGTTTGCCGGCGTTTTCGGCGCCCGGCGGGGGTTTGGTTTCTGCAGCCGCCACAGGGCGCGTGGCCACACGGTCTTCGACCGGCGCAGGCGCACGCGGCGAAGAGCTGCACGCAGCCAGCAAGGCGATCGCAAGGGCCAGCGGAGCAAGGCGAGAAAGGGAAAAGGTCATGGTCGGTCTGGCACTCAGGCAATGCCCGATTTTAGGGGGACAAAGTGCACCGCTTCGAGCACCTGGCGCTCCAGGCCACGCGCGGTTTTGCGCACCACCACCAAGGCCTGCTGCCCCGAGGGGGTGACGGTGGGGGCCACCAGGCGCCCGCCCTCGGCGAGCTGGTCAAGCCAGGCCTGCGGCACCTGCTCGCCACCGGCGGCCGAGATGATGCCCGCATACGGCGCGCCCTTGGGGTAGCCGAGCATGCCATCACCAAACAGCAAGTGCACATTGGGCAAGCGAAAGTGGCGCAGGTTCTGGCGCGCTTTCTCGTGCAGGCCCTTGAGGCGCTCGATGCTGTAGACCTCGCTGGCCACATGGCTGAGCACGGCGGCCTGGTAGCCGCAACCGGTGCCAATCTCGAGCACGCGGCCAAGCTTGCCACTGGTGCCTTCGCGCAGCAGCTCGATCATGCGCGCCACCACATTGGGTTTGGAGATCGTCTGGCCCAGACCGATCGGCAGGCTTGTGTCTTCGTAGGCCTGGCCCACCAGCGCGCTCTCGACAAAGCGGTGGCGCTCGACCGTGCCCATGGCGTCGAGCACCATCGGGTCGCGCACGCCACCTTCGGCCAGCTTGCGCACCATCCGTGCGCGCACCGCCCCCGAATCGAGGCCCACGCCCGCAGGCGCGGCCACGCGCGGCGCGGTGGGTGCGGCTTTGGCCGCCGGCTGGGCGCTGGTGCGCGCGCCTTTGGCCGGCGCCGAGTTGCCGAGCTTGACGGGAAAGCCCGGGCGCTGGCTCATGCCGCGTCTCCGCGCCGCATCGGGCCCAGACTTTGCGCCCAGTAGCCCAGGTGCTCGTGCTCGGTCAGGTCGACCTTGAGCGGCGTGACCGCCACATGGCCGTGGCGCACCGCGTGGAAGTCGGTGCCTTCGGCATCGTCCATGGCCGGGCCGGCGCTGCCGATCCAGTACATGGTCTCACCGCGCGGGCTCTCTTGCGTGATCACCGGCTCGGCCGCATGGCGGCGGCCCAGGCGACAGAGCTTGATGTGGCCCATCTGTGCATAGGGCAAATTGGGCAGGTTGACGTTGAGCAGCCAGGGACGGTCGGCCACCATCTTGTGCTGCTGCAGGTGTTGCACCAGATCGCGCGCCTTGCGCGCGGCGTCGTCGATGTGGGCCCAGCCCTTGTCCACCAGCGACACGGCCAGCGCGGGGATGCCAAACAGGTAGCCCTCCATGGCCGCGCCCACGGTGCCCGAATACAGGGTGTCGTCGCCCATGTTGGCGCCGTTGTTGATGCCCGAGACCACCAGGTCGGGGCGGTAGCCCAGGAGACCTGTGAGCGCGATGTGCACGCAGTCGGCCGGCGTGCCATTCACATAGCGCACGCCCGGTCCGGCGTCGTGCACATACAGCGGGGCATTGAGCGTGAGCGCGTTGGATTTGGCGCTGTTGTTGTGCTCGGGCGCCACCACCTCGACATCGGCGATGGTGGCCAGTGCATCGCGCAGCGCCAACAGGCCCTCGGCCCGGTAACCATCGTCGTTGGAGAGAAGGATGCGCATGGGGTGACTTTGAAAGCCTTGAATTGTAGGCGTCGGCCGCATCGCCCTGCACCAATGCGTCGGGCCTGGCCCCGGTCGCTCCCGAGACATTCATGCCCCGCCCCGCCTGCCTAAGATCGGCCCCCATCTGCAGCACCGCCCCCAAGGAGACCCCATGCACGCCTGGCTATGCGAAAACCCAATCGGCGTTGACGCCCTGAGCTGGAAAGAACTGCCCACCCCGCAGCCTGGGGCCGGCGAGGTCTTGCTCGAAATCCAGGCTGCGAGCCTGAACTTTCCCGACCTGCTGATCGTGCAGAACAAATACCAGATGAAACCGCCCCTGCCCTTTGTGCCGGGCTCGGAATACGCGGGCGTGGTGCGCGCGCTGGGCGAAGGCGTCAAGGGCCTGCAGGTCGGCCAAAGCGTGGCCTGCCTGTCGGGCACCGGCGGCTTTGGCACCCACACGCTGGCGCCGGCCAAGCTGTGCATGCCGCTGCCCGATGGCTTTCCTGCCGTCGATGGTGCGGCCTTCATCATGACTTACGCCACCAGCCACCACGCCTTGATCGACCGCGGCCAGCTCAAGGCCGGCGAGACGGTGCTGATCTTGGGCGCGGCCGGCGGTGTGGGCACGGCGGCCATCCAGATCGCCAAAGCCGCTGGCGCCAAGGTGATCGCTGCCGCATCGACCGCCGAGAAATGCGCGCTGTGCAGCGCGCAAGGGGCCGACGCCACCCTCAACTACGGCACCGAAAACCTGCGCGAGGCGATCAAGACGCTGACCGAGGGCAAGGGCCCGGATGTGGTTTACGACCCGGTGGGCGGCGAACTGGCCGAGCCGGCTTTCCGCTCTATCGCCTGGCGCGGGCGCTACCTGGTGATCGGCTTTGCCGGCGGCCCCATCCCCTCATTGCCTTTGAACCTGCCCCTGCTCAAAGGCGCCTCTCTGGTCGGTGTGTTTTGGGGCGACTTCGCGCGCCGCGAACCGCAAGCCAACGCCGCCATGATGGCCGAGCTGGCGCGCTGGTATGCGCAAGGCAAGATCAAGCCCGTGATCGACTGCACCATGCCCATGGCCGAACTCAAGGCGGCCTACGCGCGCATGGGTTCGCGCGCGGTGATGGGCAAGCTGGTGATGGTCAACTGAGGGATCGCGCTCAAAGAAAAAGCCCTTCCGGGATCGGAAGGGCTTTCGTGTTTTTGGGGTGGCTAATGGGACTCGAACCCACGACAACCAGAATCACAATCTGGGACTCTACCAACTGAGCTATAGCCACCGCAGAGGCAAGATTATAGCCGCAAGCTCAGGGCTTTTCGTTGGCGGACGCGCTTTTGGCGGGCTTGGCCAGCAGCTCGACCTTGAACTGTTTCTTCAAGGCACTGAGGTAGGCCTGAATCTCGGCCTGGCCCCAGAGCTGGGCAAATTGCTGGCGCGTTCGCGCGGCTTGGGCCTCGGGCTGGGCTTCGCGCGGCACGATCTTGTTGACGCGCGCCACGGCGTAGCCGTCGGCGCCCAGATCGACGCCGACGATGACCGGCAGCTTGGTGGGGTCGACGCCCAGCACGGCATCGATCAGGGTTTGGGCTTGCGATTGCGTCTGGTCGCGTGCGACGACCAGGGCTGCGCCCAGCTGGGCGTCTTCGGGCTTGGCCCTCCAGGTTTGCAGCTTGGCCTCGCCTTCCTTGCGCGCCATCTCGGCGGCCTGGGTCTGCACCCACTGCTTGCGCACGTCGTCGCGCACCTCGGCCAGCGGACGCACGGCGGCCGGGTAATGCTTGAGCACGCGCGCCGAGACCAGGGTGTTGGGCGCGGTTTCGATGGCTTCGGTGTTGCGGCGCTTGCCGATCGCATCGTCCGAGAACAGGGCTTGCAGCAGTTTGGGGTTGTCCAGCGCTGCAGGCACCTTGCCCGGCTGGCGGCTCACGCCCATGGCTTGCTGCAGGCTGAGCTTGAGCTTGTCGGCCACGGGCTTGAGGGCATCGGCCTGTTCGTAGACGCTGTTGCTGAAGGTCTCGGCCAGCTCGGCGAACTTGCGCTGGGCCTGTTGCTTGCGCAGGTCGGCTTCGATCTGGGGGCGCATGGCTTCAAAGCTCGGCGTCTTGGGCAGCTTGATGCCGGTGAGCTGGATGATGTGGAAACCGAATTCGGTTTCCACGAGGTCGCTGATCTGGCCTTCCTTCATGCCGAACACGGTGTCTTCAAAGGGCTTGACCATGGCGCCACGCGCAAAGAAATCAAGGTCGCCGCCTTTGGTCGCCGAGCCCGGGTCTTGCGATTGCTTGCGCGCCACCTCGGCAAAAGTCTTGGGCGCTTTGCGCACCTGCTCCAGCAAGGCTTGCGCCTGCGCCTTGGCTTTGTCGCGTTCGGCGGCCGGGGCGTCTTTGCTGGCGGTGATCAGGATGTGGCTGGCGCGGCGTTGCTCCTGGCCGGCCAGGCGCTGCTGGTTTTGTTCGTAATAGGCCTTCACATCCTGCTCGGGCAGGCTGACCGAGGCCATCAGGCTGTTTGCATCGAGCACCAGGTATTCGACATCGGCGGTCTCGACCGAGCGAAAGCGATCGGCGTGGCTTTTGTAAAAGGCCTCGAGGTCGGCGTCGCTGGGCTGGAGCTTGGTGACAAAGTCGCTGGCCGCGAACTTGCGCAGTTGCACCTCGCGGCGCTGCAAAAAGGCTTGCACCGCGGCGTCGGTTTGTTTGACCAGGGGCAGCGCCGAGGCCTGGATGGGCTCGAGCACCTGGCGCATCGACAAATCCTGGCGCACCTGGTTTTCAAACATCTCGGGCGTCATGCCCTGAGCGCCCACGAGCTGGCGGTAGCGCTCCATGTCGAGCTTGCCGTCGGCGCCGCGCAGGCCCGCGATCACCGGGTTTTGCTGCAGTTCGCGCGCAAGGCGCGCATCGCTGGCGCCGAGCAATTGCTTTTGCGCGGCGATGGCCAGCAGGCGGTCGTTGACCAGGCGCTCCAGCGTGGACTGGCGGGCCTGTGGCGTGTCAAAGAGCTTGGGGTCGATGTTGGCACGCTGGGCGCGGATGCGGTCGATCTCTCGCCTGTGCGCCTCGTCCCATTCCTGCTGCGTGATCTTCTGGCCGTCCACCGTGGCCACCGTCGCGGCTTGGTCATTGAAGCGGCTGTAGCCTTCAATGCCGAACATCACAAACGACGGGATGATCAACAGGAACAACAGCCCCATCATGATTTTGGAGTTGTTGCGCACGGTATCGAACATGGTGGACTCTCGATCAATCAACAAAAAAGGCGAACAAGCATGTTCGCCTTGACCTCGGGTGGTGGGTGCTGACGGGGTCGAACCGCCGACCTACTGCGTGTAAGGCAGCCGCTCTACCGACTGAGCTAAGCACCCCACCGTGAACAATCAGTTCAGAGCGTCTTTGAGGGCCTTGCCCGGGCGGAACTTCGGCACCTTGGCGGATTTGATTTTAATCGTGGCGCCGGTGCGGGGGTTGCGGCCGGTGCGGGCAGCACGCTTGGTCACGCCAAATGTGCCAAAGCCCACCAGCGACACAGTGCCGCCTTTCTTGAGGGTGGTGCGCACGGCACCGATGGTGGCTTCCAGCGCGCGGCCAGCGGCGGCCTTGGACAGGTCGGCGTGTTTGGCGATGTGTTCGATCAGTTCTGTTTTGTTCACAAAAAACCCCTTCGTGTGGTGAGCCGGTGCTCCGGCGTCTAGGACTGAATTCGGTCATGTGCAGCAACACATGACCACTGAGTTGTCTCCGGCCTTTGGGCCAAGGCCATTACAGCCAGCAGCAAGGCATCTGTCAATCCAAGTGCCGACAGCCCGTGCCCAGGCCGGCTGCGATTCTAGCCGTGAAAAATCACCGCCCAATCGTTCTGGAACATAAATATTGTGAGGGTCGCGCAAGCGACTTGTCAGGAAGTGGTCAAAGCAGGGCGGCAATCGCGCGGCCCACGTCTTGCGTGCGGCCCGTGCCGCCCAGGTCGGGCGTGCGCGGCGCGCCGCTGCCGGGCTTGAGCATCTGCTCGATGGCCGCCAGGATCGCGTCATGCGCGTCCTTGTGACCCAGAAATTCCAGCATCATGGCACCGCACCAGATCTGGCCGATCGGGTTGGCGATGCCTTGGCCGGCGATGTCGGGCGCCGAGCCGTGCACCGGCTCGAACAGCGATGGGAACTTGCGCTCGGGGTTGAGGTTGGCGCTGGGCGCGATGCCAATGGTGCCGGTGCAGGCCGGGCCCAGGTCCGACAGGATGTCGCCAAAAAGATTGCTCGCGACCACCACATCAAAGAAATCGGGGCGCTGCACAAAGTGCGCGGTCAGGATGTCGATGTGGAACTTGTCGACCTTCACGCCCGGGTAAGCCTTGGCCATCTCGGCCACGCGCTCGTCCCAGTAGGGCATGGTGATGGCGATGCCGTTGGACTTGGTGGCGCTGGTCAGGTGCTTGTTGGGGCGGGACTGCGCCAGCTCGAAAGCAAACTTGAGCACGCGGTCCACGCCGATGCGGCTCATCACGGTCTCCTGCATGACGATCTCGCGCTCGGTGCCGGCGAACATCTTGCCGCCCACGGCCGAGTATTCGCCCTCGGTGTTTTCGCGCACGATGTACATGTCGATCTCGCCGGGCTGGCGCGGGCTGCCATCCTTGCGCACCACGGGTGCGATGATGCCGGGCATCAGGCGCGCGGGCCGCAGGTTGATGTACTGGTCGAACTCGCGGCGGAACATCAGCAGCGAGCCCCACAGCGAGACGTGGTCGGGGATCTTGTCGGGCCAGCCCACGGCGCCGAAATAGATCGCGTCATGGCCGCCGATCTGTTCTTTCCAATCGCCTGGCAGCATCTGGCCGTGCTTCTCGTAGTAGTCGCAGCTCGAAAAATCAAAGTGGTCAAACTGCAGCCCAATGCCGAACTTGCGCGCGGCGGCTTCGAGTACGCGGATGCCCTCGGGCATCACTTCCTGGCCAATGCCGTCGCCGGCGATGACGGCGATGCAGTGGGTCTTGCTCATCAGAAAACTCCTCGACAAATCAGGTTCAGGTGCTGACCGGCCACTCAGGCTTGGGGCCTCGCGGGCCGCACCACCAGGCTCACGCCCACGGCGGTGATCGCGGTGCCCATCAAGGTGACGGCGGTGATCTGCTCGTCAAACAGCAGCCAGGCGATCATGGCGGTGGTGGGCGGCACCAGGTACATCAGGCTGGCCACGGTGGCGGCCGCGCCGCGCTGGATCAAGAGGTAGAGCAGCGAAGAGCCGCCCAGGGTGAGGCCCAGCACCGACCAGGCCATGGCGCCGATCAGCTGGCCATTCCACTGCATGCCCTCGGGCTCCAAAGCGGCCAGCGGCAGCGTGACCAGGGCGGCAGCCATCAGCTGCACCGTGTTGGCGGTGCGCACATCGCAGGGCTGCACAAAACGTTTTTGGTACAGGGTGCCGGTGGTGATGGCCAGCAAAGCCATCACTGCCCAGGCCATGTTGACGGGCGTCACGTGGTCCATGGGCGTGCCCAGGGTGAGCTTGCGCCAGACCACCATGAGCAGGCCCGCGAAACCCAGCAGCAGGCCCAGCCACTGGCGGCGCGTGACGGCCACCTGGCCCGGGGCACGCGAGAGCGTGGACAGCCAGATGGCCGTGAGCACCGGCTGGATGCCCACGATCAGCGAAGACAGGCCCGAGCCCATGCCGGCCTTGACGGCGGCCCACACACCGCCCAGATAACCCGCGTGCATGAGCGCTCCCGTCACGGCCAGGTGCAGCACCTGGCGGCGGTCCTGTGGCCAGGCCACGCGCGCCAGCACGATCCAGGGCAAAAAGCACAAGATGGAGAAGGCGTAGCGCCACAGCAAAAAGGTGAACGGCGGCGCATGCGGCATGCCATAGCGCGCCACGATGAAACCGGTGCTCCAGATCAGCACAAACACCGCGGGCATGGCCCGCACCCAAGCCGTGGTCTGGGAGTCGCTCATTTCACGCGGGCACGGATTTCGGGCAAGGCCTTTTGCATGTAATAGACCATGGACCACACGGTCAGCACCGCCGCCGCCCAGATCAGCACCGCGCCCCAGGCACGTGTGTCGATGACGCCGAGCAACAGGCCGTCAAACAGCAGGAAGGGGATGGCCACCATCTGCACCGTGGTCTTGAGCTTGCCCACCATGTGCACCGCCACGCTCTTGCTGGCGCCGATTTGCGCCATCCATTCGCGCAAGGACGAGATGGCGATCTCGCGGCCAATGATGATCAGCGCCACCAGCACATGCACGCGGTTCATGTGCACCAGGATCAAGAGCGAGGCGCAGACCAGGAATTTGTCGGCCACCGGGTCCAGAAAGGCGCCAAAGGCCGAGGTCTGGTTGAGCTTGCGCGCCAGGTAGCCGTCGAGCCAGTCGGTCACCGCGAACAACACAAACATCACCGTGGCGATTTCGTTGCTGGCCTCTGGCGTGAGCCCCGGAAAGTAATAAACCCCGACGATGAGCGGGATCGCGACGATGCGCGTCCAGGTCATGAGCGTGGGGATGGTCCAAAACATGCGCCGATTGTGCACCAAGGGCGAGCGTCGGCCTGTCGCTCTCAGCGCAAGGCCTGGTAGATCGCTTCGGCCAGTTCCGGCGAGATGCCCTCGACCGAGGCCAGGTCTTCCACGCTGGCGGCCTCGACGCCGCGCACGCCGCCAAAACGCTGCAGCAGCCGCGCGCGCTTGCGCGGCCCCACGCCGGCAATGTCTTCGAGCCGGCTGCCGCCCACGCGCACCTTGGCGCGCTGCGCGCGCATGCCGGTGATCGCAAAGCGGTGCGCCTCGTCGCGGATTTGCGCCACCAGCATGAGCGCGGCCGAGTCCTTGCCCAGGTAGACCTTGTCGCGGCCATCGGCGAACACCAGTTCCTCCAGACCGACCTTGCGGCCCTCGCCTTTTTCAACGCCGACGATGCGCGAGAGATCCAGCCCCAAAGCCGTGAACACCTCGCGCGCGATGGCCACCTGGCCCTTGCCGCCATCGATCAGCACCAGATCGGGCAGGCGCGCGTTGCCCGCGCCGCCCGACTCGTCTTGCGAGCGCAAAGCCTCGGCCAGCTTGCCGTAGCGGCGCATCAGCACCTGGCGCATGGCAGCGTAATCGTCGCCGCCCGTGATGCCTTCGATGTTGTAGCGGCGGTATTCGCTGCTTTGCATCTTGTGCTGGCGAAACACCACGCAGGAGGCCTGGGTGGCCTCACCCGCCGTGTGCGAGATGTCGAAGCACTCGATGTGCAGCTGGTCCAGGTCGTCCGGTGCCAGGTCCAGCGCCTCGGCCAGCGCGCGCGTGCGCGCCTGCTGCGAGCCCTCTTCGGCCAGCAGCCTGGCCAGTTGCAGCTCGGCGTTCTTCTCGGCCATCTCGAGCCAGGCGCGTCGCTGCTCGCGCGGCTGGTGCACGGCATTGATCTTCACGCCCGTCTGTTCGGACAAGGCCGCGATCAAGGCCTTGTCGACCGGCACACTCAGGATCAAGAGCGGCGGCACCGGCACGCCGATGTAGTGCTGCGCCAAAAAGGCCTGCAGCACCTGCACCTCGATGGGCAAGGGCGCCTCGCCGTCTTCGAGGGCCTGCAGCTCCTGCGCGTCCTGCACATGTGTCGGGAAGTAGGGCCGATCGCCCAGGTGTCGCCCGCCGCGCACCATGGCCAGGTTCACGCAAGCACGTCCGCCCTGCACCCGCACGGCCAGGATGTCGGCATCGGTGTCGCTGGCGGTCTCCACCGCCTGCTGGTGCAGCACCTTGGACAGGGCCGCGAGCTGGTTGCGCACCTCGGCCGCCTGCTCGAACTCCAGCCGCTCGGCGTGGTCCATCATGCGCGCTTCCATCTCGCGCATGAGCTCACTGGTCTCGCCGCGCAAAAACTGCTCGGCCTGCAGCACATCGGCGCGGTAATCCTCTGGCGAGATCAGGTTCACACACGGCCCCGAGCAGCGCTTGATCTGAAACAGCAGGCACGGCCGCGTGCGGTTGGCAAACACCGTGTCCTCGCAGGTGCGCAGCCTGAAGACCTTCTGGATCAGCTGGATCGATTCCTTGACCGCCCAGGCGCTCGGAAACGGGCCGAAATAGCGGTGCTTTTTCTCGACGCCACCCCGGTAATACGCCACGCGCGGGAATGTGGCGGGCTGCGCTGCCTTGACCACCGCTGGCAGCGCCTCGCGCCCCGTGCCGCTGAGCTTGAGGTAGGGGTAGCTCTTGTCGTCGCGAAACAGGATGTTGAAGCGCGGGTGCTGGGTCTTGATCAGGTTGTTTTCGAGCAGCAGTGCCTCGGCCTCGGAGCGCACCACGGTGGTCTCCATGCGCGTGATCTTGCCCACCATGTGGCCGATGCGCGTGCCGCCATGGTCTTTCTGGAAATAGCTGGAGACGCGCTTTTTGAGGTTGATCGCCTTGCCCACATAGAGCAGCTGCTCTTGCGCATCGAAATAGCGGTACACGCCAGGCAAGGCGGGCAGCGCCGCCACTTGCGCCAGCAGGGCCTGCCGCGCCGGATCGGGCGCGGTGCCGGTGGATTCGGAAAAGGTCTGCTCGCTCATGGCTGCGTTGCGTTCAGACCTGGCGCGGCTGGATGTGGACGCGCAGCCACTGCGCAAAGTCGTCTTCGCCCAGGTCACCAGCGGCCAGGGCCAGCATGGTCAGCACGCACTGCGCATCGTCGGCCAGCACATCCCAGCCATTGAGCGCCAAAAACAATTCGACCGCCACAAACGCGGTGCGCTTGTTGCCGTCGACAAACGGGTGGTTGCGCGCCAAGCCAAAACCATAGGCCGCCGCCAGTGCGGCCACATCCGGCTCACCATAAACAGCCAAGTTCACCGGGCGGTGGATCGCAGATTCAAACAGGCCTTCGTCGCGCACGCCGCTGCCACCGCCATGCTCGGCCAGTTGCTCCTCGTGCACCGCCCGCAGGACCTGGGCATTGAGCCAAACCCAGGCCTTTTGTGCAGGGCTCATTTGGCCAGTTCCCGCAACACGTGGCGGCGGTCTTTCATGATCTTGCGCGCCTCATTCATCTGCGCCTCGAACTCGGCATCGTAGGGCGTCATCATCACCGCCCCATTGGCCGCCTCGGTCACAAACACGGTGTCGCCCTTGCCCAGCTTGAGCTTGGCCAGCAGCTCCTTGGGCAGGATCACGCCGACGGAATTGCCGATTTGGGTCAGTTTGAGGGCGGTCATGGCGGGCTCCTTGTTGTAACGGTTGTTATATTAGCGCCATTTTCCTGCCCCACAATCCCCCCATGCACAGCGGCCTTCTCTGGGAGATTTTTTGCACCGTCATCGACAACCACGGCGATCTGGGCGTGTGCTGGCGCCTGGCCCACCAGTTGCGCGATGCCGGTCACCGCGTGCGCCTGTGGCTGGACGATGCCTCGGCCCTGGCCTGGATGGCGCCCGGCGCCGCCAGTGGCCTGGAAACCAGCATCACGGTTTTGCCCTGGCAGCAGGCCGCACAAGGCTTCCTCGCCAATCTGCCCGCAGCCGATGTCTGGGTCGAAGCCTTTGGCTGCAACATCCCCCAAGCTTTTGTGGCCCATGCTGTGGCCAGCCGCACGGCGCCACCGGTGTGGCTCAACCTCGAACACCTGAGCGCCGAAGCCTGGGTGCCGCGCACGCACGGCTTGCCCTCGCCGGTGATGAGTGGCCCGGCCAGGGGCTGGACCAAGCATTTCTTTTACCCTGGCTTCACGCCGGGCACCGGCGGCCTGTTGCGCGAAGCCAATCTGCGGCAGCGCCAGCACGCCTTCAACCGCGCCGCCTGGCGCGCGCAGCACACGCCCCCCATGCCTGCGGACGCTCGTTTGATCAGCCTGTTCTGTTACGAGCCCGCAGGCCTGCGCCAGCTGTTGCAGCAACTGGCCGCCACGCACGACCACATGCTCGTCACCCCGGGCCGCCCACTGGACGCTGTGCAGCAAGCGCTGGCGGACATGCCTGCGCCGCCGCACTGGCATGCCCTGCCGTACGCCGACCAGGACGGCTTTGACGAGATGCTCTGGGCCTGCGACCTCAACTTCGTGCGCGGCGAGGACTCGCTGGTGCGTGCGCTCTGGGCCGGTCAGCCCTTTGTCTGGCACATTTACCCGCAAGACGACAACGCCCACCACGCCAAGCTCGAGGCTTTTCTGGCCTGGCTGCAAGCGCCCGAGACCCTGCAGCGCTTTCACCGGGTGTGGAACGGCATCGAAGCGGGTGACTTGCCGGCGCTCACACCGCAGACCCTGGGCCAGTGGTACGACTGCATGCAAGCCGCGCGCCAAAGGCTGCTGTCACAAGCGGACTTGCTCAGCCAGTTGCTGGCTTTTGTGCAAGCGCAGCGGGCGCAAGCCTGAACCGACAGCGGGGATAATCAGGCCCCATGACTGTGATCGACACCCTCTTTCCCCTGGGCTGGCAGCACTATCTGCTGGGCGGCCTGACGATTGGCGCGGGCGTGGCGCTGCTCTACCTCTTCAACGGCTGGGTGGGTGGCATGAGCACGGTGTTTTCGAGCAGCTGGTCGTACTTGTTCCAACGCCCCTTCTTTCAACAAGAACGCTTTTTGGCTTCGCGCCACTGGCGCCTGGTCTACGCCGCCGGGGTGGCACTGGGCGCACTGGTCTGGCGCTTTGCACTGGCGGACGGCCAGGCACAGCACACCAGCGTGCCAGTCTGGCAGCTGCTGCTGGGCGGTTTTCTGGTCGGCTATGGGGCGCGGCTGGGCAATGGCTGCACCTCGGGCCACGGCATTTGCGGGCTCGGCGCGCTGCAACTGCCCTCGCTGGGCGCGGTGCTGACCTTCATGGCCACCGCCTTTTTGACCGCCAACCTGCTGAGGCTCGCATGAACGACCACACCCTGACCCTGCCCAAGGCGCTGGTGACCTTGCTGGCCGGTGCCTTGTTCGGCTTTGGCTTGTCGGTGGCGACCATGGTGCAGCCCGAAGTCGTGATCGGTTTTTTGCGCTTCCAGGACTGGGGCCTGATGCTGGTGATGGGCGGCGCGGCCGGCCTGGCGCTGCTGGCCTACAAAGGTTTTCCACGCTGGCTCGCCCGGCCGCTGCTGGGCGGCGAATTCCTCACGCAACCCGCGTCATGGAATCGCCAAACATTTTTCGGCTCGGCCATATTTGGCATCGGCTGGGGGCTCTCGGGGGTCTGCCCCGGCCCGGCGATTGCCGCGCTGGGCACGGGCAACACCGAGGTGATGTGGGCCCTGGCGGGCATTGTGCTCGGCGGCCTGGCCCATGGCCTGACGGCGCGCGACTGAGCCTGGTCCCCGCCGGCTAGAATAGCGGGTTTGGCATACCCGCCCCCCGCATTCTTATCTCCTGACGGTACCCCTATGAAAACAGCTCAAGAACTCCGCGTCGGCAATGTGATCATGCACGGCAAGGACCCCATGGTCATCCTGCGCACCGAATACCAGCGCGGCGGCCGCGGTTCGTCCACCGTGCGCATGAAGCTCAAGAGCCTGATCGCCAACTTTGGCACCGAAGTCGTGTTCAAGGCCGACGACAAGATGGACCAGATCATTCTGGACAAGAAAGAGTGCACCTACTCCTACTTCGCTGACCCGATGTACGTGTGCATGGACACCGAATTCAACCAGTACGAAGTCGAAGCCGAGAACATGGGCGACGCCCTGAACTACCTCGAAGACGGCATGGAAGTCGAAGTGGTTTTCTACGAAGGCAAAGCCATCTCGGTGGAACTGCCCACCAGCGTGGTGCGAGAGATCACCTGGACCGAACCCGCCGTCAAGGGCGACACGTCTGGCAAAGTACTCAAACCCGCCAAGATCGCCACTGGCTTTGAAGTGCCCGTGCCCCTGTTTGTGAACCAGGGCGACAAGATCGAAATCGACACCCGCACCGGCGAATACCGCAAGCGCGTCTGAGGCTTTCAGACCCCTGCAACAAGGCCCTCTTCGAGGGCCTTTTTTCTTGTGGGCGCACATGGATTCCCCGGTCAAGCCGGGGAATGACGCCAGCGACCGTCCTCCTCACACTGGACCGTCCCGTTCAGCCTGGCACTTGACCCAGCCGGTCATCCTCGGGCTTGACCCGAGGATCCACAATCTCCCCGGTCATCCTCGGGCATGACCCGAGGATCCACGCCGTGGATGCCGCACAATAGCCGCCATGGACAGCACCCCAGACATCAAGGACACCGCCCTGCCCAGCGCCTGGGCGGAACTCTTTGGCCGTGAGGACCCGGCCGCCCTGCTCGAGCCACACGCCTACCGGCTGGCCTTTGCCGACCCCGAATTTTTGCTGCGCCGCGAAACGCGTGGTATCCGCTTTCAGCTGGAGATGCTCAAGCCCGATCTGGCCCAGATCGAAGCGGGCATCGAGCACACAGTGGTGGTCTTTGGCAGTGCGCGCTTTGTCAGCATGGACGCGGCGCAGGCCCTGCTCCAACAGGCCGAGCAGGCACAAAACCCTGAGGCCCTGCAGCGCGCGCGCCAGGCGGTGCGCAACGCGGTGTACTACGAGCAGGCGCGCGAATTTGCCAAGCTGGTCGCCCAGCACTGCGACTGCCTGCCCGCGCACGAAAAACTGCACATTTGCACCGGCGGCGGCCCGGGCATCATGGAAGCGGCCAACCGTGGCGCGCACGAAAGCGGCGCGCCCTCGGTGGCGCTCAACATCGTGCTGCCCCACGAACAGATGCCCAACGCCTACGTCACGCCCGAGTTGAGCTTCAAGTTTCATTACTTCGCGCTGCGCAAGATGCACTTCATGATGCGGGCCAAGGCGCTGGTGGCGTTTCCGGGCGGCTTTGGCACGCTCGACGAGCTGTTTGAAGTGTTGACCCTGGTGCAAACGCGCAAGGCCAGGCCGGTGCCGATCCTGCTGTATGGCAGCGACTACTGGAAACGCCTTTTTGACCCCCATGTGCTGGTCGAAGACGGCACCATCTCGCCCGAAGACCTGGACCTGTTCGTCTACGTGGACAGCCCGCAAGTCGCCTGGCAGCACATCTGCGACTTCTACAACCTGCCGCCCTCGCAGACCTGATCAGCCGTGCGCGTGGCTGCGCGGGCGCAGCCGCCAGCCCAGGCGCGAGCCCAAGCCCACGCTGGCACCCACCACCCAAAATACAAGCGACACGCCAGCCACCGCGCCCGCCGCACCGAACAGGCTGGGCATGAGCACGCTGGACGCATTGATGCTCAGCAAACGCAGGCCCAGCGCCTCTCCCTGACGGTGCTCGGGCGTGATCTGGTGCAAGGTGCTCATGAGCATTGGCTGCACCGAGCCCAATGCCAGGCCCAGCAACACCGAGCACACACCCATGGCCCCGGCATTGGGCATGAAGGGGTACAGGCCAAACAGCACACCCGTGGCCAGCATGGCCCCACCGATGATCTGGTGCTCGTGCAGGTGGCGCGCCATCCACGGCAGGCTCATGCGAATCAGCGCCGCCGCCATTGCAAACGCCCCCAGCACGGAGCCGATCACCGAGGCGCTCAAGCCGCGCTCATGGCCCAAGACCGGCACCACAAAGGTGTGCACATCCCAGCACGAAGACAGCAGCCAGTTGACCAGCAGCAGGCGACGCATCAGCGGCTCGCGCAGCAGGTCCAGCGTGCGGCCATGCCCTGTGGCCGGGGCCAAAGCACTGCGCCGATGCTCTTGGACATGGCGCAAGACCAGCCAGCTGACCAAAGGCAAAACGGCCATGAGCGCGAACGCGGCGCGAAAACCCAGTGTGTCGGCGGGCTGCGGCCCCGCGTGGTCGATCAGCACACCCGCCAGCACCGGCCCCAGAAAGTTGGAGACGGCCGGTCCGATCGAGAGCCAGCTGAAGGCGCTTTTGAGCTCGGTCGTATCGCGCGCCAGCCGCCCGACATGGCGTTGCAGGGCAATGACCGCCAGGCCGGTGGCGCCCCCCGTGGCCAGCGCACTCAGGCACAGCACTGCAAACACCGGCCACAGCGCCGGCAAAGCCGCCCCCAGCGCTGCAATGACCACCGCGATGGCCACCGGCCGACCCAGGCCGACGCGGTCGGTGTAGCGCCCGGCCGGCACGGCAATGAAGACTTGCGTCAGCGCGAACAGCGAAAGCAAGGCGCCCACCGCCATGGGGCTGTAGCCTTGCTTGAGCGCCAGCAGGGGCGTGGCCATGCGCATGCCGGCCATGCAGGCGTGCAAGAAAATCTGCCCCGCGATCAGGCGCGAGAGCGCACGCCTCATCCAGCGCCTTCGCCCGCATCGGGCGAATCGGCCAGATCAGCGCTGCCCGGCAGCAGCGCCTGGCTTTGCGCCTCGGGCAGGGCATCGACCTGGCGCAGGGCTCGGTTCATGACGTTGGTGCGGGTCTGCGCCTGGTCCAGCGTGTTGAGCACAGTTTGCGTCTGGCTGCGCACCTTGGACAGCACGTCGCCGAATTTGCCAAACTCGGTCTTGACCGCGCCCAGCACCTGCCAGACCTCGCTGCTGCGCTTTTCAAGTGCCAGCGTCCGAAAGCCCATCTGCAGCGAGTTGAGCATGGCCATGAGCGTGGTCGGGCCGGCCAGCGTGACACGGTGCTCGCGCTGCAGCAGCTCCATGAGGCCGGGGCGGCGCAGCACCTCGGCGTACAGGCCCTCGGTCGGCAGGAACATGACCGCGAAATCGGTGGTGTGCGGTGGTTCCAGGTATTTGTCGGCGATCGATTTGGCCTCGAGCTTGATGCGCGCTTCGAGCGCACGCGCCGCGAGTTCTGCCGCGGCTGCATCGGCCCGGCTCTGGGCCTCGAGCAAACGTTCGTAGTCTTCGTTGGGAAACTTGGCGTCGATCGGCAGCCAGACGGGCGCGCCATCGTCGCTGCGGCCGGGCAGGCGGATCGCGAAGTCCACACGGTTCTTGTCGCCGGGCCGAGTGGCCACCTGGGCCGCGTACTGCTCGGGCGCCAGCACCTGTTCGAGCAAGGCGCCGAGTTGCGCTTCGCCAAACATGCCGCGCGTTTTCACATTGCTCAGCAGGTGCTTGAGGTCGCCCACGCCCTGCGCCAGCGACTGCATCTCACCCAGGCCTTTGTGCACCTGTTCGAGCCGCTCGGCCACTTGCTTGAAGCTCTCGCCCAGACGCGCCTGCAGCGTGGCCTGGAGTTTTTCGTCCACCGTCTGGCGCATCTCGTCGAGCTTGGCGGCATTGCCCTGCTGCAGCTGCGTGAGCTGGGACTCGATGGTGCCGCGCATCTCGGCCAGGCGCCGCGCGTTCGCCTCGGACAGGCCCTGCACCTGCAGCGCCAGGCTGTCGGTCAGGCTTTTTTGCAGCAAGGCCAGCTGCTGCGCCAGCGCGTCGATCTGCTGGTTTTGCGTCCGCGTGGCCTCGGCACTTTGCTGCAACAGGCTCTGCTGGAACAGTGTGAGGGTCTGCATGTTTTCCTGCCGGCCCTGCACCGCCGACTGCGACACCTCGGCGCGCAGCTCGCGCTCCAGGCGCTCGTTTTGGCCTTGCAGGGCCGCCAGCTGCAGCTGCAAGGCTTCGAATTCACCCGCATGGTCGCGCGGCGCGCTGCGGCGCAAGAGCAACACCAGGCCGACGAGCACCAACAGCCACAACAGCCAGGACAAACCCAGCAAGGGTTCGGTCACTGCACGACCTCCGGGTTGATGGGCGTGCGCGCCTGGCCACGCAGCAGGTAGTCCATCAGGTTGTCGGCCGCCAGCTGGGCCATGGCCATGCGGGTTCGCGTGGTCGCGCTGGCGATGTGCGGCGTCAGCACCACGTTGGGCACCGTGAGCAGATCAGGGTGCACCTGGGGCTCGCCTTCGTAGACATCGAGCCCGGCCGCCGCGATGCGGCGCTCTCGCAAGGCCTGGGCCAGGGCGGCATCGTCCACGATGCCGCCGCGCGCGATGTTCACCAGGGTGGCGGTGGGCTTCATCAAAGCGAGTTCGTGGGCGCCAATGGTGTGGTGCGATTGGGCCGAGTACGGCACCACCAGCATCACATGGTCGGCCTCGCGCAGCAGCGTGGCCTTGTCGACGTAGCGGGCCTTGCATTCGGCTTCCACCTCGGGCGCCAGGCGCGAGCGGTTGTGGTAGATCACCTGCATGCCAAAGCCGTGCGCCGCGCGGCGCGCGATGCCCTGGCCGATGCGGCCCATGCCGATGATGCCCAGCGTGCTGCCGTGCACTTCGGCGCCGGCAAACATGTCGTAGCGCCATTTGGTCCAAAGCCCGGCACGCAAAAAGTGCTCGCTCTCGCAGACGCGGCGCGCCGTGGCCATGAGCAGCGCAAAACCAAAATCGGCCGTGGTCTCGGTCAGCACATCGGGCGTGTTGGTGGCCAGCACGCCGGCGCGGGTCATGGCCTCGACGTCGAAGTTGTTGTAGCCCACCGCCATGTTGGCGACGATCTTGAGGCCCTGACAGGCGTTCAGCAGCGGGCCGTCGATGCGTTCGCTGCCAGTGGTCAGCGCCCCTGCCTTGCCTTGCAGCCGCGCATGCAACTGGGCTGGACTCAGGATCTCGTCGTTCTGGTTGTGGTCCACCTCGAACACGGATTGCAGTTGTTGCAGCACTTCGGGGAAGATGGCGCGGGCCACGAGCACAGAGGGTTTTTTCATCATCGGAACCAGATCAAAGTCATGAGGATAAACAAGGGGATGAGCACGGAGCCTGACCACAACATGTAGCCAAAGAAGCTGGGCATCTTGACACCACGGTCTTCGGCGATGGCCTTGACCATCAGGTTCGGGGCGTTGCCAATGTAGCTGTTGGCCCCCATGAAGACCGCGCCCGCCGAGATCGCGGCCAAGGTCGGCGCCAGTGTGGTCATCAGCGCCTGGGGGTCACCGCCAGCGGTGTTGAAAAACACCAGATAAGTGGGCGCGTTGTCCAGGAAGGAGCTGAGCAAGCCCGTGATCCAGAAGTACATGGCCACATCGGGGCTGCCGTCGGGGCGAGTGACCGCCGACACGACCGCGCCAAAAGGCCCCTGGGTGCCCGCCTTGAGCATGGCGATGACGGGAATGATGGTCAGGAAAATGCCGGCGAACAGCTTGGCCACCTCTTGCATGGGGCCCCAGCCGAACTGGTTGTCGTCGTGCACTTTGGCAGGGGTGAGCTTGAGCGAAAGCAGGGTCACCGCCACCAGGCCCAGATCGCGCACCAGACCCGGCAACCCCACCTCGGTGCCTGCCACGTTGAAGCTGATGCTCGACTTCCACAGGCCGCTCATCAGGACCAGCGCGACGACGATCAGCAGCAATACAAAATTCATGCCGCCATCGAAGCCGATGTTGCGTGAATCGGGGGTCGGATCCTGTGGCGTCAACTCTTCCCGCTTGTGGTAGTAGTACCAATCCAGCATGTAAAAAAGCAGCAACAAGGCGCCAATCAGAAACAGGGTCTCCGGGAAGATGTGTTGGAGCGTCCAGAAGAAGTCCACGCCCTTGAGGAAACCCAGGAACAGCGGGGGATCGCCCAATGGGGTCAGCGAGCCACCGGCATTGGAGACGATGAAGATGAAAAAGATCACCACATGGGCCACGTGCCGCCGGTTGTCGTTGGCCCGGATGAGGGGACGGATGAGCAACATGGAGGCCCCGGTGGTGCCCATGAAGCTGGCCAAAATGGCCCCGATGCCCAGGATGCTGGTGTTCAGACCCGGGCTGCCATGCAGGTTGCCACGGATGTAAATGCCGCCGGAAACCGTGAACAGCGCCGTCAACAAGACGATGAAGGGGATGTATTCCGCCAGCATCGCATGCACCAGTTGAACCCCGGCCACCGCCAGCCCGAAAACCGCGGCAAAAGGCAACAGAAAAGCCAATGCCCAGGCGGCGGCGACCTTGCCGAAGTGGTGGTGCCAAAAATGGGGAGCCAGCAAAGGCAACAGCGCAATCGACAACAAAATCCCGGCAAAAGGCACGCCCCACCAGGCACTGAGCTGACTGCCCTCGAGTTCACCCGCATGGGCTGCGCTCGCCATACAAACCCCGGCCAGGGCCGCCAAAGCCCTGATGGCAGTTAGACATCGATTCATAGTGTTGTCCTTTCAATTCAGGATTGGCCATCGATCTCGAACACCTGCTTGAGGTAAGCCAGGTATTTTTCATCGTCGCACATGCCCTTGCCCGGGGTGTCCGACAACTTGGCGACAGGCTGACCGTTGCAGCGGGTCATCTTGATCACGATTTGCAGCGGCTCGTAGCCCAGATCGTTGGTGAGGTTGGTGCCCACCCCAAAGGCCAGCAGGCAGCGACCACGGAACTGTTGGTAGAGCTCGATGGTGCGCGGCACCGTCAGGCTGTCGCTGAAGATCAGTGTTTTGGTCTTGGGGTCGACCCGGTTGCGGCTGTAGTGCTCGATCATGCGCTCGCCCCACTGGAAGGGGTCTCCGCTGTCGTGGCGGGCACCATCAAAGAGCTTGCAGAAGAACATGTCGAAATCGCGCAGGAAGGCGTTGAAGCCATAGACATCGGAGAGCGCGATGCCCAGATCGCCGCGGTACTCGCGCGCCCACGACTCAAAGGCGAACACCTGGCTGTCGCGCAGACGCGGGCCCAGGGCCTGGCAGGCTTGCAGATACTCGTGGGCCATGGTGCCCAGTGGGGTCAGCCCCAGCAAGCGTGCGAAATGCACATTGCTGGTGCCCGCCAGCTGCCCGGTGGGGCCCGTCCCCAGGCGGGCGGCCAGCACCCTCAGCACCTCTTCGTGCCAGGCGCGTGAAAAACGGCGGCGCGTGCCATAGTCGGCAATTTTGAGGGCCTGCAGACCCTCGGACTGCAGCTGCGCGATTTTGGTGTCCAGGCGGCGACGGCCCTCCATGAGGTCGGGCACGTGCTGGGTGTTGCGAAAGTACACCTCGTTAACGATGGCCAACACCGGAATTTCGAACAGGATGGTGTGCAGCCAGGGGCCTGAAATGGTGATGTCGATCTCGCCCTTGTCGGTGGGCGTGACCTGGATGTACTTTTCATTGAGGCGAAAAATGCCCAGGAAGTCGACGAAATCGCTCTTGATGAAACGCAGGCTGCGCAGGTAGTCGAGCTCGGCCTCTTTGAACGAGAGGCTGCACAACGAACGGATTTCGCTGCGAATTTCTTCGGCAAACGGTGCCAGTTGCACCCCAGGATTGCGGCATTTGAACTTGTATTCAACCTGAGCGCCCGGAAACTGGTGCAGCACCACCTGCATCATGGTGAATTTGTAGAGGTCGGTGTCCAGCAGACTGGTGATGATCATGGGCGGTACGCCACGCCGCGGTACGGCAGGGCCCTTGAGGGGATGGGACTCATGTTAGCCACGTGGTCACAGACCAATAGCGCTTCAGCCAACGAAATGCGTGAACTCGGCCGCGTTCACCCGCGTGGTCTGGAAGCTGTTGACCAGCGCCGCTTCGTCTGCATACCCCAGGGACATGCCACAGACCAGCATCTCGTTCTCGCCCGCCCCCACCAGCGGCAGGATGATTTTGGCGAAATTGTTCCAGGCCGCCTGCGGGCAGGTGTGCAGGCCGCGCGAGCGCGCCGCGATCATGAGCGTTTGCAGGAACATGCCGTAGTCCAGCAGGCTGCCGCGGCCCATGGCCTTGTCGATGGTGAACATCAAGCCGACCGGGGCGTCAAAAAGCTGGAAATTGCGTTGGTGCTGCGCGTGCATGCGCGCCTTGTCGCCTTTGCCGATGCCCAGCACGCCGTACAGGCCAAAACCGCATTCACGGCGGCGGTCAATGAAAGGGCTGACCCATTTTTCGGGGTAGTAGTCGTAAGACTC
>JACCDW010824438.1_pt1 | contig 23484 bp, 3 predicted proteins | sample 7449781 | NCBI WGS metagenome assembly JACCDW01 (sample SAMN15323449, study PRJNA562643) | freshwater metagenome | isolation source: river surface water | place: USA:Blue River Watershed | collected 2017-08-18
GCTTTTGTAAAACCAGGACCTTTACTTTTTAATATATCATAAAAGGCAGCTCTAACTCTTGCTACCTTACCACGCATTTGTGCAGCAACTTCAGGAGGAAGTTTTTCTAATGAGTTTTGATACTGCTCAATCCATTCTTTATAAAATTCTGACTGAGCTTTTTCTAACTCAGTCTTAGGATTCATAAGCTTTACGTACTTAGAATCTCTTAAATCTGTACCATCTTCAGCTATATCTCTAACCTCTACAAAATCATTCTTAACAAAGAAGTTTGATTTTAAAGAAACTCTTCCTTTAAAAGTACCGTCTGTTTCTATTTCAGCACCCCAATAACTTACTTCATTAAAATATTTAAGTCTAAATTGTTCATACTGCTCATCAGAAACACTTGCCTTTTTTTCCCATCTGTAAAATACAGAACCATCTAATTTAGTATAACCAACAAGTTCTTGATAACGATTTCTAATAGCTTTAAAAGTATCTGTATACTTATGATACTTACCATCTTCAGCTCCATTTGGACCTAAAATTTCAGCATTTTGAAAGTCTCTAAAAGCAGCTTTATCATAAAAAAGATTAACGTTATAGTCTATATCTTCTTTTCTAGCACTGTCTAGATTTAAAATAGGTACATATTGCTTACGATCACCATTCTTTTCAGTGACACGGTTCTTAAAACTATAATACATATCATAGTATTGTGAACCAACTTTAGTAACGTATCTACCTACAAACTTACCAGTCTTATCAAAGACCTTCATAAAGTCAAAAAACTTAGAATCTGGCTTACTAACACCTGCTGCTTTTAGTAATTTATTTCCAATTTGTTGAATACGGTTAATAGTAGACTCAGTATTATCTTTAGCTTTATTAACAGCTGACTTATAAATTTTATCTGCAATGGCTAGTAAAGTATCTTTAGAGGTAGCCATATCTCCTAGGAAGTAATCTTCTGCAGAAATATCATAAACCTCTTTCATAATATTTGAAAGCTCTTCTTCAGTAAGATCTCTAGATGTATTTTCCTTAACTACCTTTTTAACATATGCCTCAGTATTAACATCAATGGCTTCTTTTGTATCATCAAGAAGACCCATAAGTTCAAAAAGCATAGCTTGTTGTGCTTTACTTCCTACACCTTTTACATTAACAATACCTCTATAAGACTCAATATACTTATCTACTTCTAGTAGTAAGTTGATATAATTAGGATCATTGATTGCATTAGGATCAGTTATCTGTTTAAGATATTCTTTAACCTCTTCTGTAGTATAGCGTAAGAATGCCCCATAAGCAATAGACGGTTTATCAATTCTAAGTTCACTACCCATCATTACAATAAGTTCATTGATTTTATCAATCATTATGTTCTTATCTATACTAGTCTTTCCTCCACGTATTTTTTCTAAATACTTTTTTCTAGTCTCAAAAAGATCAATAACCTTTCTTACTTCCTGATACATACGATCATACATATCACCAGAAACTTCTTCTTCAGGTTTAGACTCCTCATCAGTAAGAAAGTTTGGATCATCTGCAGGATTATCTGTTTTTAATTGTCTCCTAAGCTCAGTAGCTCTATCTCTAGGTTCTACTTCAGTAGGGATAACCTTATCTACAAACTCTTTATTTATACTTAATGGATGATTAACCTCTCCTTCAAAAGTAACGTCTGTAATCTTATTGTTAGAATCAAGATCTATCTTTAGGTGAACAGTAGAAACACCCTCAACTTCAAAACCAGAAAGCTCTATAAGCTTTTTATACGTACCAACTTGGATACCATGTTGTTGTCTAGTAGAAAGTGTCTGACCCATAAAAACAGATCCTTGCTTCACACCAAATTTTCTATCATATGCTTCACTCTTAACAGAATTTTTAGAAACCTTAAGGTCGATTACTTTTAACTTACCAGTAGGACTAACTACAAGAAGATCAAGAGATCCTGCTATCTTAGACATAGAATCTCCAAGTGCAACCTGAGTAACAACCACAGATCCATCACTTGTAACACCAGCAATGTAAGCTTGTAAAGTAGTAAATAGATTTTTTAGAGTAGCCTCATCTATTTCAGTAATACCTTCAGAACTATCCTTAAAGTTTTTACCTTCAATTATACCTTGTAATAGTTTATCTACGCTAGTACCAATAGCTCTATTAGCAGCGTATGCATCATTTTCTAGTTTACCTTTAATAGCAGTAGTAGTAGAGGTATACACTTCACCTTCAGCATCAATGTAAGTATGACTTTTAGGTTCTAATATCACAGGGTTTTCTGGATTCTCAACTAAAGCTCCTATAATTGCTTGCTGTAGCTTATTACCTCTTTTAACTGCAGCCTTTACAAAAGCTGCTTTTTGAGGATCAAGAACATAACCAGTACTTACTTTACCAAATCTAGATTTTTGATTTAGAACGTTACTATTAAAAACAGCAAACTTAGGTTCACCATTTTCATCAGCAAAAGCATTTAAGGTTTTATTCAGATTAGTAAAAAAAGCTTGATACTCAGGACTATATGCAATACTCCATATACCTACAGCTATCTCTTCTGGAGACTCGTTTAGTAATGTACCATCTTCAAGACGATCTCTAAGATACGGTATAGAGTCAATAAACTTTTTAGATCCTTCCTTTTGTACTACAGTTAATATTTCTGAATATAGTAAAGAAGGCTTCTCATTAGGAGCTAATACCTTCTCTACTTTACCATCTGTTCTAAATAATTGACAAGCCATAATCAGGTTTTAAATTTAGTTTGTTATTAAAAAGTAAGCCTAGCCAGCACACTCATCATTTAAAGGATTTTGATTAGCAGATAACATAGCTATTCTTCTTTTTACTTCTTCAGCATCAGTAGCCCCTTCAGGCATGTTAGTAAATAATTGACTACTTTCTATCATCTTACGTACAGAGTCAAGATCTGTTTTACTAGAATCTTTTGTAGCTTTCATGCTTTCTGAAGACTCTTCTGTTGGAACAGAAACTCTAGGAGCAGCTGCAGTATCTTTATAACCTAATGCTTTTAAAAGATCTGCAGGTGAGTTTATGTTTTCAAACTCTTTAGCTGATATGTTTTCTTTTAGAATCTCAAACACTTCTCCCTCAAAGGTAATACCTTTATTTTGAACACTAGTAGTTATACCATAATCTTCTAATAAAACAGTTACCATTGATCTAGATCCAGTATCTACAGGTTTAGATGGGAACAATGCTTTAGTATCAGCTTCAGCACGCTCACGAGGAACACCCATATTTTCTAAAAACATTTGATACTTATCTGGATCTGTAATAGCCTTCTGTGCATAGAAAGGATGATACCCTGTAGTGTTATCTACCGGCTTACGATACCTTGGTATACTAGCTGTCTCAGGAATTGGGTCAAATATAGCTCCACCTTTGTATGTTTTAGAAGCACCTTTTCTTTCAATCTTTTCATAGTAAGCAGATATACCTTGAGCTATAGTCTGACCTTTCTGAATAAGTCTTTTAGAATCAGGTCCTTTTTTTGCATCCTTCGTAGCCTGTTGTACAGACTTAAGAATATAATAAGTATCACTTTTAAATCTTTCTCCAGAGCTAACTTTAATAATATACGGGAACTTAACCTCACCAGTATTACTTGTATTAAAGCCTTTATCTCTTAATGACTGCATGTTTTTCTTAAATCTAGCTTTTTCATCAGCATTAAACTTCTTAGTTTTAGCCTTAGACTCACTAAGAGCAGCTAACTCTTCTTCAGAAAGGAAACTAAGATACTCTAAATAATCTGTATCACTAAGATATGTAAGTCCTGCTTCATATTCTAAAGCCTCTTCTTGTGACTTAAATTTAGCTTTAGCATCACGAGCACCCCTAAATATGTTAATTGATATTCCCTTTTCAGTTTCTACAACTGATGCTGGTTCAAAATCATCTACAGCTTTATTGCCAGTAGGATCAAACTTAGTTACATTAGCAATAGGCATCTTCTTAACATAGTATGAATTACCCACGTGTGTAACATAGTTTTCCATAAACTCATTAAAGAGATCGGTTGATGTTACACCAAAAATCTGCTTATACTTTTCATCTAAATCTTCTACATTGTCTGCTGTAGCAGAAAGCTTAAGAACATCATTAGCAAGACCTGTACTAGTTAAGAAGTCAGTAAAGATAAAGTTAGGGATGTATCTAATAAATGAACCACTTCTAAACTGTGCACCATCTTTAACAACAAGGTAGTTAAATAAAGCATTAGCCATATCTCTACCGTTTTTACCATTACCGTCAAAGTCTATTTCAGATTGATAGATATCTACAAAAGCATCTCTTAGTTTCTCTACTTGGTAGTCACTAAGCTTAGCCCATGTATTAGCTTCAATTTTATTAATACCATCTTTGTTTTTAGGATTAAGAGCTGCCTCACCACTAGCATTGTATATGCTAGTTGATACTACATTTAAGAACTGGTTAGCCAAATAGTTATTAGGAAGCTTTTCTCTAATAGTTCTCATGATATCTACTATATCCATAAAGTCTTCACCTTTAGATTCTGCCGCTTTATCGTATATCAAAGCGTTAGTCATAGTAGATAATGTACCAGTTCTTCCGTTATCAGCAAGATATTTTCTATAAGCTTTAATAGACAAGTAAGAAATCAAGTCTTTTTTAAGCTCAGTATTAAATTTTTCTCTAAGAGACATACGTACAGATAAGTTATCTTTTACGATCTGCTCAATACGCTTAAACACAGCAGTTCTTTCTAGGAACATACCTTTAGATATTTGGCTAATTTGATCAGCTATCTTAATATATCCTTCAATAAAGTTGTGATAAGGTTTAGTTTGATCATACCCCATAAACGTTTGACGTAAGTCAAATGGAGGATGCATGCCATTAATAGGATCTATGTACTTTTCAAAAGCTTTATTATCCTTAACTCTTAAACCTAATGCATCAATATTTTCATTAATCTTATCATACTCTTCAAAGCTTGTACCTAAACCTTTAGTTAACTTTAATACTTGTGCAACAGAACTATAGTACTTACTTTGATTTATAATACCCATAAAGTCTTCTAGTACAGAAGCTTGATATGTAGGACTTGATCCGTTATTCTTTATGTTTTCTACAAGAATATCATCAGTAAGGTCTTCTTTAACAAAGTTCTCACCTGCATCAGATCTATACTTAGCTAATAACTCTTTAGCAATTTGAGACTTAAATATCTCACCTTCAGCTGCAGTTTTAACATTATTAGATGCTATTTTAGTCATCTCAAAATACTCTCTAATAGCTGGCTGTAGCATAAATAGTATAGCAGATTTAAGAGGAACACCCTGAGCTACCATGTTAGATACATGACCAACAGCTTCAATATTTAATCCTAAACGAGCAGCCAAACGCTCTTTAGCATTATCCGTCATAGCAGATACTAAGGTAGATATAGTGTTAAAGATCCTTTGATCTGAATCATACTTACCTGTAGTTGGATTATAACTACGAGTATTACCATATCCTGAGAACACATGTCCGTTAAGTTTAAACTTAAACATCTTTATAAGTTCACCAGACTTTGGATCAACAGCATTATCTCTAAGTTGAATACCAAAGTTGTTAAGGATAGCATAAGTAAGCATTGCATTAACAGCAGGTCCAATGTTTCTAGAACCTTCTTTGTTATTTTTATATGCTTTAAGCTTACCTATTAAGCTATCTACATCAGAGCCACCTTCTAACAAGATTTCTTTTAGACCTTTTGGATAAATCTTTTCTCCGTTTTCATCTACACCTATTGATAAAATATCAAGAAGGTTATCTGTTACAGTAGGATCTAACAAGTCACTTAAAGCTTTTACTGATGCCACCTCAAAACCAATAGCTTTATTACCACCTTTGGTGATATGCTCATTGTTAAGAAGAGCCATCTTTTGACTAAGTATCTTATTGTTTAGAACACCGTTATTTAGTTCAACTTTAGATTCAGCCAACTGAGTAAAAGAAGCTGGAAGACTTACTGACTTTAAAGCTTCAGATATGATTCTTGTCTCTACATCTCTTAGCTTAGTATTAAGATCTTTAAAGGCATCATACCACTCTGAACCTATAGATAAAACAAAGTCTCTTTCTTCCTTTTTATCAAGAGCATCAATAGTATCTTGAAGATCTTTCATAAAGTAAGTATCTTCTACAAGACCATACTGATCAGAAAACTCATTAAGATCAGGCATTCCTGTAAGTTTCTGTCTCACCGAATCTACTAGACGTGATGCTTGTACAGCTGTAGTAAAGCCTTCTTTAATAGACTCATCAGACATCTGAGTATTCTGAAATGCTTTATCTATACCTTTTTCTAGTTTCTTTAGGTCTGCTATTCTCTTTAGAATACCTTGATAAGTAGGATCTGTTTCTTTTATACGATTTAACTCTTCACGGAATGCTTTATTATTTTTAGAATTCCAACGAACAAACTCTTCAAACTTACCTTCTTTTGTTTTAGCTGTACCATATGCTATACGTTTACCAGCACGGGTATACGTATCTGCAATATGCATATACAGTTTATCAATGTCAAAGTCAGCTCCAGAAATCTCAATTAACTCATGTGGAAACACTGCAGTAGAACCATAGTAAGCCGGCATAAAGTCTACTAGCTTTAAAGAAATAAATGAGTGCTTATCCTGTGAAGGAATACGTACACCAAATATTTTAGCAATCCAGTCAGGAATTGGATCACTAGGCTTTAAGTTCATATCCTCCATAAAGTGAGGAGGCATCATAAACTCTGCATAACGACCTATAATCTTTCCGTTATCATCATATTCCGGTACGTTGTGACGTAAGTCATCAACATATATATCACCTTCTTTAAGTCCAGTAAACATTCGGTCAATGTCATTATCCCAACGTTTAGCAGTCATGTATTTCTTAGGATTTGCTTTTACCAAGGCACGTGGAACAACTTTACCAATAGGTACACCATCCTCATCATATCTACCAGTAAATACTTTAACTACTTTAACACCATAATTAGACATCAAAGCAACAGAGTGACCCGGGGATTTTTCACTCATTACTCCTTTAGAGAAATAAGCTAAAAATAATTGTGTATATTTTTCAAGAGTAAGTGTACTGTTAAGATTGTATTTAGGCTTACCAGTTTCTTCATCTAAAGAGAAGAATTCTAATAACTGACTATCTGCACCAGAAGTTCTAAGATTTTCTATTGCTCTCTTCTGGAACTTCTCAAGCTTAGCTGTTACCTTATCTTGGTTAATAGACTTACCTAACTCTTCAAAACCTTTTTCTATGTCAAAGATCTCATTACGAGCTCTAAAATAGTTATTCTTTACACGTTGATCTGTATCTTGTAGATAAAGCTTCTTAAGCTCTCCTACAGAAATAGTAGAACCCATAAAGTCTACCATAGTAGAATCATCTTGCTCAGCAATAATGATCTGTTTAGCTTGTGTAGGATCAGTAATCTGAATCTTATTAGATGGGTTAACCAACTGAAGTCTCCAATACTTAGTACTTTGCTCTACAAAGTTATCATTAGAAGCATTTCTAAATCCTAGTTTAGAATCAAATACATTCTTCTTAACACCTTTACTAGCAGATTTAGGAGCTGCAAAAGTAACAGTAGAGTTAGCTGCTTCAAATGCTTCCATTCTCTCTCTTAAGTCATGAAGCTCTTCATTACCAACATGAGCAACCCATTTACCATCTACTTGCATAGAAGTAAACTCTTTAGTAAGCATTATAGTTGATGTCTTAACATACATTGGTCCATCAAAGTATACAAGCTTTTTAGAGTTAAGCATACCTTCTATAGCTTTTAATCCATTTGGACCAAATATCTCATCTGGAGTAAGTGATATTCCAGCTTCAATCTTATCAAGAATTTTTGCTATTTGAGGAGTAAGTTGACCAAGACCATATATTGTATATCTTGCACCTTTAGCAGTAGTGTAAGACTGAGCATCTGCTTTATCTTTTAAACCACCAGCATATTTAGACTTATACTTAGGGTCTGTAAACGTTAACATGTGAGACTTAGTAAACTGTTCAGTAATACCAAGCTCAGGAGATAGTATAACAGATTCTAAACTTGGACCAGAACCGTTTGCACCTTTAGCACGCTTAACCTGATCAATCTCATCTTTAAATGCTTTAGCTTCATCACCATACAATAACTGATTAAAAGCCAAAGTATTAATATAATCGTTAAGTAAAATCTGTCCAAGGTTGTGTCTAACAGATCCTGGGATAAGATTTAGTTTATCATTCTTTCTTTCGTCAGCTACAGCTTTTTTATCATCTCCTTTAGTTGTAAAACCAGTAGTAATAAAGTCATCAACTAAATTATTAGTTATAGTCTCACCTGCTTCAGCAGTATTACTTATGGTTATAACACCAAGGTTATCTAATGTATCTACAAACTCATCCATTCTTTCTGCCCAGTATTCTTGAATACGTGCATTAATCTTGGCTGCTTTTGTACTTAAATCAAAAGCTGGATTTGTAGCATCAGCTTCAAGTTCTTCAGCTAGTTCTTTTCCAAGCATGTTTGCCATCTTGTAGAACTTAACACCTCTAGGCTTTTTCTTAGAATCTCTAAAACCGTTCTGATCTACAGCATAGTGGTATCCTTCAATCTCTCCATCTTCAAAAACTTTAGTACGAATTTCATTACCTACTTTTTGAATACGGGCAAACTCTCTTGCTACCTCTTTAACTAGAATATCTACAGCTTCTTTAGAAAGCTTTGTTTTATTATCAGAGTCTGTCTCTACTGCTTTAATAACCGGTAGTGCTACCGTATCAGCAGTATTAGAAGCTTCAATTACTCTTATTAAATGTTGTGTTGTATAGAATATACCGTTTTCTCCTCTTGCTTCTTTATTATACTTATATAGTTCAAGAAGTGATATAATAAACTCACGATCAGAAAAACTACCGTAGGTAATACCTTTGTTCTGGTTAGAAGTAATAGTCTTATCTTCAATCAAACCACCATCTGCAGTCTCATTAAGGATAGAGCTTTTCATACCCTCTATTCTTTCTACTCTTAAATCCCCTACTAAACTACGGAACTCAGAAGAGTCTAGTAATATATTTCCAGAAACAAAATCATCCTGTGATATGTCATCTAAAACTGAAGGATCGTTTAATGAATTAACTTTAACTAAGTGGAATGTAGGAAGTTGATGGCTGTATACTAACTCTCCTTCTGCATTCTTATATGAAGTACTGCTTACAGTCTCATCAAAGATAGCATTACCTTTAGCTAGTTCATTTATACGAGTAACGTTACCTCCTTCACCCATGTCATCTGAAAGATCAGATGGATCATTATCTTCTCCTGGAAGAACAATCTCAGTATCATCTTTCTTAAGACTATCAATGTTTTTAGCAAATGGATTTTCTAAAGCTTGAACAGACTTAACAATCTGTCTAATAGAATCTATAGTAATACCAGTTACATCAGAGTATGATTCTGCAAGCTTTCTTTGGCTTTCAGTTCTAATACCTGGATCTTTAGCAGCAGAGATAGAGAACTTTAAGAACAAAGGTGATAAAGAAATACCAAGATTTTCTTTTAGTTCATTACTAATACGCTGAGTTTCAATATGCATGTCCTCATCTGAGATGTATGCACCAGGGTCTAAGTATGTCATTAAATCTTGAAGAGCACTAGTTTGTTCTTTAGCAAAAGCTTTCTTTTCTTGAGTAGTCTTAAGCTTAAGAATCTGATCTTCAAATACTTGTACATAAGCGTTCTGCCATTGTGTAAACTGCGTCTTAGCTACACCCATTCTGTTTGCAATCATAAGAGCAGAAACTTTTTTGCTCTGACGAATATCCTTGTTAATAAAGATATAGTCAACAGTATACTGCTGGAATCCTTTAATAACCATCTGGAACAATGTAGATTGCTTAGCATTATCTACAGAAAATCCTCCAGTAGTTGGATCTATGTTTAGATCAACATCATTAAAGAATTTATTTAAGAACTTACCAGTTTCTGTATTTTCAGAACGAAGTTGCTGAAGTCTGTTTACAAACTGATTTTGATCTGTAATATTAGAAACAGCTTTTAGTACACCATTATAAACTAAGTTAGCATTTACTGCTTGAACTAATGGTTCTCCATTTACAAACTCAGTATTTCCAAACTCATCTTTATCTATTACATAAGTAGTAGCTGCAATATATTGACGTAAGAACTTACTAAGACTTCCAAAACCACCAATAGAGTGAGTTTCTTTCCAGTTATCAGTAGTAACTCTAGAACCAAACTCATCTTCCATAGATGTTAACTCATCATCTTCTAGCTCTTGTTGATAACCCATTATCTTAAGATGAGTATCAATAGCTTCAGCAAGAGAGTTTCTATTTTGTTTTTCTACAAAAATTTGATACTTCTGCTGTAGTTTATTTTGATATTGTCTAGCAAGATCTGGATCTTGTTCATAAAGAGCATCAATCTCGTTAAGATAAAACTCTTTTCTAGGACCATTAATATCATATAGATCCATAAAGTCAGCAAAGATTTCATCAAGCACCTGCATCTTATTATACTGACCAGTACCATTTAATACTCTTAAGTGATACTTAGATGCTATATTACTAGCAAGTTGATCTCCTTCTTGTTGTGAAAGATATCTAGGAATAGTAATGTACATACCATTTTCATCTAGTACATCTACTTCTCCCACTTTAATAGCTTTAAGTACAGGTTCACTTATACTTAAAGCATCTGGCTTTGTAAATCTATTTTCTCTTACTTTATTATTTCTATAAGCTCCTCTATCTATTTCACGGAATAAGTTTGTAAGCTCATTACGAGAAAAACGGTTAAACAAGCCTTTAATAAGGTCAAGAAGTTTTTGGAACCATCCACGAATACCCGGAAGGGTCTTATTATCTTTTTGGTTACCTTTAAAGTCTTCAAACTGGTCAGCCATGTATTCTTCATAGAATCTCTCCTCCAGTTCTTGCTCATTCATTTCAGCATAGATTGTATGCAGCTCACGCATTTTCTGCATCTCTGCTTTTACATCAATACCTTTTTTGTTAACCTCCATTTTAGTATAAGCCAATAGCTTATCTATCTGCTTATCTGTAAGCATTAAACGGAAGACAGCATGGAAAGCTTCATGGTATTTAAAACCAGTATTAGCACCTACTTCTATACGACCTTTAACAGCTTTTGTACCGTTCTGAAGTACTTCAAGATATGTCAAGAATTTACCAACTGTAACTTGACCATCTTTAAGAGCAGTAGCCATAAAGTCTAGCTCTTGTACAGAGACCTTATCTCCAAGGATACGGCTAATATACTTTTTAAAGTCATCAATATTAACTACACTACCTTGATTAAATGTAGGACGATTAGTAATCTTTAAGGCTGTATTTCTACCAGCATTCTTAATCTGATTAATTTTATCCTTACCCTCCTTAATCTTTTTATCAAACATAGAAGAAGCTTCATTATTAGCTTCAATCATAGCCAAAGAAGGACGCATGCCAGTAGCAATCTTTTCATCTCTACGTCTTACAACCTCAAGCTCTTTATCTCTAATAAGAGTATCTACTTCCATCTTAGCCTGTTCAAGTTCAGTATTAACTGGTCTTTGAGTTGGCTCAGCAGAAGGAGCTTCTGTAGTAGTTTTTCCTTGTAGTTTATCAAGAGCAGCTTGTCTTTCAGCATCAGTTAATTCTTTACTTTTAGATGCTGGCTGAGCAGAAGTAGATTCTATAGTTTGAGGAGTTGAAGGAAGAGTAGCAGCATCAACAGCTACTGCTTTAACAGTCAACGGTAAGTTTTTAACAATAGTGTTATATACAGATGATCTTAGCTCTACTTGATTATTTTCTAACTGAGAAATAGAGATAGCATCAGGAACAGATACTTTAAAGTTTTGCTTAGTTAGTTTAAAGCCTATCTTATGTGACTCATTTTTAGCATATTCCTTGTCATGCTTTTCTATAGCAGCGTTTATCTGCTCAAGCATATCATCAGCATCTTTAAAGTTAGCAGGGTCAAACTTAGTTTTTCCATAAACATAGATCTGTCTACGGATGTTTTTATCCCCTACTTTTTTATGAAAGGTAAGTTCAAGACTACCAGTATCATTTAATGCAAAGTCTATATAAGTACCTTTAGCAATTTGTGGAACTGAAATAAATAAGTTAGAAACAATTTCATCATTTAACTCCTTATTAAAGTCAATCTTTTTACGTATTGGTGTATCGTTTTTTTGATCATCCTTTCCTACTTCTATGTTCTTTGACTTAGTTTCAGCAGAACGATCATTAAGTTTTGTAACAAGATCAGTTAACTGCTCATCGTTCATTGGATCAGAAGCTAACTCAACAAAATGTATACGTCCATTTGGTAGTTTTACTACAGCCATGTATCTACCTAGTTGTTCTGTAGTATCTCTTACTGCTCTAACTAAAGCTATTTGTTTTTCAATCTCTTTACGATCTTTACCAACAGCATTAGTAATAGCTGTTTCTGTTGTTTGGAAGGTAAAACCTTTACCATAACGTTTACTTCTATCTATAATATAATAGAATCCATTAATTGTATTATGTTGTAAATTCTTAAAAGGAGTACCAGCTTGGCCTTCTTCTACATAAGAAGATTCTCCAGATCCTATATTAAAATTAACAATCTTAGCTACTTCATCTGCAGGTATTTCTACTTCTTGTCCAGGTTTAACATATTGAGATAAAGCATTATATACAGCTCTTGATGATTCAAAGTTAGCTTTAAAAGCATTCATCATCTCTTTAGGATCTTTACCCTGGCTATCAAATATTCTTCTAAATTGCTCTACTGATAAATTAGAAATTGGTACGTTTGCACCATTTTCATTAATATAACGTAAGTTATCATAGTTAGTCAAAAATCCAATAGGTGCACCATTAAACAAAATTTGAATCTGATACTTCTCACGTCCTTGAACTAAGTTAGGATTAACTTTCTTATTTCCAGATACATTTTTAACAGCATCTGATTTAGGATTTTCTTTAATTTTGATTGTAATACCTGCAGCAAGAGTCTTAGGATCAGTTGATCTAAGTAAATTATCTAGTCTAGCTTGAGCCGCTTGTTCAGATTCATTTGTACTTCTATCAACAAACGGATATATTCTACTAAGTTCGTTAGTACGAACAAGTCTAAATACACCAGTATCAACAATTTCTCCACTCTCTAAAGCTTCAGTCTTTTGCTTAATACTATAGTTATTAAGATTACTAATGGTTATACTAGTTCCTGTTCTTGTTCTATTTCTAAGAAGAACAATTTTAATACTAGGGTTCTTCTTTTCTGTATCATCTTTAGAATAAATAGGTTCACCTTTGGTAGCTACTACAAATTCTTTACCAGTTTGATTATCTGTAAGTACTAAACCAGCACGTATTTCTTTACCATCAAATACATAGAAACTACGGTCTTTATTATCTTGATTAGTAATATTAGCTATCATCTCATCTCTACCAAGAAATGCTTCATTTCTGGTAGTATATGAAACAGATGTACCGTCCCCAGTAGGATTATTACGATCAGAATCAAAAATTTGATAAAGACCGTTTGGTGCTTTAACTATAAATATTCCATCCTTACCGTTATCAATTAGACTTTCTCCTTGCTGTAAAGCAGGTTTAGTCATCTTAGTCTTTCTTTTAGGGAGCTCAATTATATCTAAGTTTTTAGATTGGTCTACAACTTCAGCTTCTGTATTTTTAAGACCACTATCATCTATTAACTTATCTATAAATTTAGGAACAGTATACTTTATTACCTCAATTGAAGCTCTGTCCGGGTCTGCTGTAATATCTTCAATACCTAAATCTAAAAGAACTTGTTTTAATTCTGTAGCTAACGAGGTACTGTAATTAGCATAATCATTTTCTAGTTCAGCAATATTAATACCTACTATAGATGATAGCTTATTAAAAATATCTTCTACAAACTCATCTGTAATAGTCTCAGCATTTTTAAACTCTTCTTTAAGAGCTTGAAGAGCAGCTCTACGATCTATTATTTCTTGACTAGTAGATTCATTCTTATTATACTTCTTGTTATAAAGCTGAGTAAATGTTTTACCAGAAGAAGTATTAAGCCATTCTTCAAAACTAATATCACCAATTTGACCAGAAGTCTTCATGCTTTCATAAGCATCCATCATATACGTAGTAAAGTCAGGAGCTTCTTCATCTTTACCATCTTCAGGAGTAGCAGTCTTTTTACCTGAAATAGCTTCTAAAACTTCTTGAATATGTTCTTCATTCAATCTTTCTTTAGCAGCATCCATAGCATCAAGTAAACGCTGATGTGCCTGTACAAACTTAATAGGATTAGCTAATGTATTGTAAGCATCAATATAGTCTTTACTATCCTTGTTAAGTTCTATATAGTCAACCATCTTCTCATAGATCTCCTGCATCTGATCAAGTTTTACTTCTTGATCAATACCAGACTCCTGATTTTTAGATGTCATGTAAGACTCAAATGACTTACGAGCTTTATTAAACTTTCTTTTTTGTTTAACACCCTTTTCTTTAAAAGACTCATGATTATCTCTCCAGTCTTCTAATGACTTTAACTGAGCTTTCTTAACTTTAATAAGATCTTTAGCAGCCTTATCTTTTTTCTCTATAGCCTGTAAAGTTGCAAGTTCATTCTGAAGTAGTTCTATTTCAGTTTCTGTGTTCTTAATAGCACCCAAAACTCTAAAAGCAGAAGCTACACTTGAACCAATACCAGGTATTGCAGCAGTCTCAGCTTGAATTCTTACAGCTCTTTCTGCAGAACGTGTAGCCTTATAGTTATTAGTAGCCAGTATTTCAATAGCATCATCTAATGCACGCTTAGCTCTTTGGGCAGTAGCATACTCAGGAGTACCTTGATTATATAAATCAAGCATTACAGAGTCACCAAACTTATCTTTAAGTTGTTTCCATGTCTTATGGAAAGACTCTGTTTCATCAGCAACCTTGTTGAAGTATTCTTTAACAGAACTAATATTTTCTTCTGTCTTATCTAAACCAAAAGCTTCTTTAAACTCTTCATCATTAAATGTTTCACCATACCCACGTATAGTAGTAGTTACAGCTTTAAACATGTCAGTCTTCATAGCAGCTGACATCATTTTAGCAAAAGCTCCGTCTTTATGGTTTACAAATTCATATTGATCACGGTTACGTATTGCTTCTTCCATACTTTGAGCAGCACGATTCTGTACTTTAACATTTGCAATATGTTCATTTAAGAACATCTTAGGATTTTCATAAAAAGCATTAACTAAAGTTACCGCTTCTTCTACTTTTTGTTTACGTTCTTGACGTTGTTCACCAGTAGTAGCACTGTATAACTTAGCTTTTCCTACAGCAAAATTAATAGGAGATAATAATCTACCTGTTAAAGCACCCATTAAGAAGGTTTTAGCTCCTTGTATATCTGTAAGAGGATTATCAATATTACTTACAATAGCATCTAACTTTGAGTCATAGCCTTTCTTACCATGATATAAATCATAATAGTAATCACTTAACCCTTTATTTGATCCTTCTTGAAAAAGTTCTTGTAAACCTTCTGAAGTTTCCCACTTAAATAAGTTACGTCCTAGTGATTTAGTAGCTTGCCAAGCAGCAGCTTTCTTTCCAAAGTCTGCTGATATCTGACCAAGAAGTCCAAAAGTACCAAGACGTCCTTTTACATACGCTTTAGTTGTAGCTTCACCTGCTTCTTTAGCAGCAGATTTTCCAGTAACTTTTAATACATCATCTGCAAATTCTCCTGTAGTACCAAAAAATGCACGACCCGTACTAAAACGGCTAAACATATTATCAAACTGAAGTCTATTACTTAGCATTAGAATACCAACGTTAACACCGAAGTTATCCTGAGCTGCATTCATTGCAGTAGACTTAATATTTTCTTCTATATCAAAACTAGGAGCTTGCCCAGTTTTACGAAGTTCCTCATCATATAATTTATTATATAATTCACCATATGTTCCAGCAGCTTCCATACGAGCTTCTGTCATAGCCATGTTAGACTCAGACAAAACACGTCTTAATCCACCTACAGTAATAGCTGCCATCTGACCAATACCTGCTCCAGCTTTACCATATCTACTTAAATCATATGCAGTGTCTGCAAAAGGAACAAATCTTCTAGCACCTGTTACTAAGCCTTCTGATACAGAACGAGCTTTCCAAATAGGGGTACCTAATTTAACAGCATCATCTGCTAAGTCTGCATGAGAAACAACTCTTCCTACCCAACTTGGAGCTCTTAGTCCAAGTTTAGATAATGAAAAAGCTGAAGACATTCCATATGTAAGTAGTTCTTCTGATAAAAATTGAGCAATAGCACCTACAGCAAAACCAGATTGCTGTAACATATCACCAAAAAACTTACGGTTAAATATACCTTCTTCAGATTCAGGAGTAGAATAGATAGCATATTTATTCATGATATCTTTAGTAATCTTATCCTGTTCTAATAGATACTCAGGAGTACCAATTAAATCTTGTCCAGCTTCTGCCCAACTTGTACTTGCTATAGCATCTGCTATATTACCCCAACCTTTCCATCCTTCTACAAAAGTATTTCCAGCTAAACTAAACATGCCAGAAAGACCATTAGACCAAACGTCACCCCAGGTTTGTCTAGCTCCATATTTATACTCATTATTAGTTTGACCAGATGGATCAAAGCCTAATGCATTAAAATTAGCTGAACCTTTATATCTATCTACCTGAGCTGCATCATAGTCAAAAAATACAGGTGCTGCTAATGTATTCATACTAGCAGGGGCTGAACTAAAAGCCTCAAGACCACTTTGTACTACATCTCTACTAGGTATGTTGCTTACTGAACCCATACTCATACTAGGGATTGCTAATAAGTCTAACATATTAGCATCCATAGGTTCTGGCAATGGAAGATATGGATCTTGTGAATAAACTCCTTGAAGTTCTTGAGGTATTACACCAGTTTCTAGTGCCATGTATATATCTTTATATAGTTACTTACTTAATCAAATGAGACAATCCAGCTGCTTGCAAAGCTGCTTTAGGATCCCACACAGAACCACCATTAGCTTTATTTGTATTCATAAAGTTTTGATACTCCATTTGTACAGCTCTATTCTGTTGCATATTATTATAATACAACTGTTGAAGAGTTTGTACAATCTCATCAGGAGATTTAGCATTATTACCTATAAGGTTTATTTTACTAAGATACGATTTTTCTTCAACACCAGTAACTAATTGACCAGTTTGTGGATCTTTTTTATTAGTTCTAACTTTGTATTTTAAGTCAACAGTAACATATTCAGGAGTAGCATCAATACCTGTTGTATTAGGTGTAATAGTATAACTAAACCCAGCAGCATTTAGTATTGAGTCTGACTTTATTTCTTGACCTCTTGTCAAAGCATCATAGATCTGAAAACCAGTATTATAAGGAAGTTTATCAAGAACAGTACCAGCAGTATTATCTTTAAGAACAACATTAAAAGTTGTACCTAATTCGTTTAAATTAACACCACCAATTTGTTCTTTTGTTTCTGCTGAAAGTGGTTTACTAAGAGTAACTCTTACAGTTTTTTTACCATTAATACCTTGTGGAATATACTCTGCTGTAGTATATTCTTCCATATTTTTTTCATTTTTTAGCAATGTTCTTACAGCTTCAATCTGCTTAGTATCTGTTATTCGAGCTCCAGCAGCATCATATATATCCTCAGAGTTACCAACTTGAAATGCTTGGTTAACAATAGCAGCAGCATCATCTCCTCCAGACATAGTCTTATTAGGTTTATAAACTAATGAAAAAAGAGCACCTTGTCTACCAGTTAAGTTTTTATACATTAATAAGTTAGGAACAATAGAATGTTGTGCTCCTTGTATATCTTTAGCTAACTGTCCAGATGATTTATAAGTTTTATCTAATGCCAAAGTACTAGCTTCAAGTTGTTCCAAACCTTTTGGATAATCAGTAAATGGTTTACTTGGTGAAAAAGCATTTGGTGTAAGTGTTCCATAAGAACTAAACTTTTTACCATTAATTGTTACTGTTTTTCCAAATGTAATAGTTCCGGCAGCAGCCGTTTGTGCTTGAGCAATAGCTGCAAAAGCACCAGGTACATATGATGTCATATTACCAGAAATATAAGCAGTAGCTAAATCTTTAGCTGATAGTGTTACTTTATTACCATCTTCATCTTCAAACTCTGTAGCTTTAAAGTTTTTTTCAAGATCACTAATAGTAACTAAATCTTTTTTACCATTCTTATCTATTAAAAGATGACTATAAGCTTTATTAGTTGTTATATTTTTTTCAATAAGTTCTTGTCTCTGTTTATCATTAGCTGTATAATTATCTAATTTACTTACAGCAGTTGAATATCTCATTAAAGCTTCAAACTCATCATTGGTTAATGGTATGTCAGATCCATCAGAAGCAACAGCACTACGTTCAGATAAATACTGCCCAGAATATGCAACAAGAGCGTTTCTCATTGTACCTGGACCAGGAATACTTTTAATACCTGCTTCTTTAACAGCTGGACTAGCTATTAAAGCTTGTCCTAATTTATCATAAGCAGCTTTTTCTTCTTTAGTAGCAACATGCTTATAGTCACTAGCCACCTCTTTTTGTAAGTAAGTAGCTACTTGTGATATTTCCATTTGACTCAAGCCTAACTTTGTAGCAAAGCCAAGGATACCACGTTGATCAAATATTAAGTTATGAGCTTCAACAAAGTTTTGCTTCTGATTTTTATTATATACATCATAAGCCGTGGCTTCAGTTCTTGTAATATCAATACCAGATTTACCAGCATACATCATAGAACCAGATTCTGAAACTCCTGGTACATCAGTGTTAGTAGTATTATTTCCGGTACCAGTTCCTGTTCCCGTACCAGTTCCTGTAGCTTTAGGATTATTTCTTTCCCATAAATCTTGCTCACGTTTCCATATATCTTTTTCACGGTCAAAGGTGGCTTTCATTATAGATAGATTATGCTCAGCTCTTCTAATATCAATATTTTGAGCAGCAGTAAAGCCAGTATTTTCTTTTACAATCTTTTGATCTATGCTAGCTGTACCAGTAGCCCAGTTATTAATAAGTCTTTGTTTAGCTAATACACTAAAATATTGTTTAGGTGCATTTGTTACATAATCTAAAACTTTATCTTTACCTTGATCAAAGTACTTATACTCTTCATTAATAGCAGACTTTTTAGCTACAAGTTCAGCACGCTCTTGTACAAGTTTATTAAACATCTGCTCATTCTGAGGGCCACCTGTTTGACCAATAGATCCTAATAAACTATCTATTCTAGCAATCTCAACATCTGCTTCTTGAGTTCTTTTGGTATATCCTTGATTAAGTTCTGATACTACATCTTTAGCAATAATTCCTTTAATTTCTTGATCAGTAAGATTAGGATTATTACGTTTTAATATCTTAATACGTTCTTCATTTTCTACTCTACCTATCACATCAAATTGACCCTGAAAATTATTACCGATTCTAGAAGCTGCCCATGTAGCATACTTTTGTTGAGAACGTTGTCCGTTTATGGTTTCTATTAAGTATGGTCCATTAGGATCATCATATTTAACTTCAAGCTTTTCAGCCGTAGCCATTTTTTGTAAATAAGCTTCAATGTTTGTAAACGGTTCAGCTTTACGCATTTCTACAGCTCCAAACGCTTCAGGAGTTCTATCAGCATTTTGTAATACACTTAAACCATTCTGAAGATCCATCATTGAAATAGCATTATACTTTTCACGCTCTTCAAGTTTAGATGAATCTCTCCATGACATAAGCTTTTGCATTTCACTTTGGTACGCTTTAGTTATAGCAGCATCTTGTACTATAAACTTATCTTGCCAAAATGGAGCATAGATTGACTCAGCTGCATTTACATTTTCCATAAGAGAAAGATCAGAAGAAGATAACTTAGTTAACTGTTCCTGAGCATTTTTAATATACTGATCTCTAAGAGGTATATTATTCTTATTAGAAAGTGGAGCATTGAGTACAGAACTATACGCTGATCTAACTCTACTAAGACCTTGTTCAAACATAGACTGCTTTCTTTGAAGCATTCTATCATAGAAGTTAAAGTCCGGTTTATATAAAGCCGGTTCAGGAATTGTTTCTGGTATATAAGGAAGGTATTGTGCCATAGTTTACATATATAATATACAATAAAATCTTTAAAGTTTAAAACTAAACCTTTAAAGTTTAATAACCATACCCATCATCATAACCAAATGGGTACGCACTTTGAGCCATAGGAGTTCTGTTTAAAGCTGCATATTGTGCATTAATAGCTGCAGCAGTACCTGCACCTCTACCTGTTTGACCAGCATAAGCGTTAGGAAACTTTAATCTTAAAAAATTATTGATAGTAGCTGCATCATGTCCTTCATCTTTTAAACGTTTAGCCTCTAATTCCATTTTAGAATAATCTTCTGTTGAAGGTTGAGCACTTTGTCCAGTAATCATATTCATCCAGTTATTCTTATCTTTCCATTGAAGAAATTCACCCTGTGGTCCTTCTTCTATAGAATAATATGGATTAGTTGCGTTAAGCATATTACGCTTACTGTATCTATCACGCTCATTCATATCATGCATTTCTCTAGCTTTAAGATCCATTCTCATAGTATTACGATAAGCTTTATCTTCTTGCTGAGCATTGAACGCTAACTTATCAGCAGCGTCTGCTCTATAAGCCATCACCTTATTCATAATATCTGTTTGTAAAGGACTAAACTGATTAGCTACACCAACATTCATGTTTTGATATCTACCAATAGTGTTAGCTGCTTGCTCAGCTCCTTGTGCATTTAATGCATTAGCTCTAGCAGAAAACTGCTGAGGATCCATTTGAGACATGTAAGCAGCCATCATATTACGTTGTGATGCACCTTCAGCTAACTCTCTATTAGGATCGTAGAACGTAGGTTCTGGAATCATAGCATTAAGAGGAGCAGCATAAGGAGTGTAACGTTTAGGAGGAACCATAAACTGTTTACCAAAGAACGGTCTTCTACCACCGCCTCCACCACCAGTAGTTATAGTAGTAGTAGTAGTAGGATCTTCAAAATATGTAAGCCTATCTAAATTAGGAATAATCTTTTCACATTTACCTGTAGCTGGATTTAGTGCAAATCCTGGTTCACAAGTATCTGGTGTTCCTTCAGTTCCAGGAGTAACTATTTCTACTTTAGGTTGGTACTCTGGATCTTTAGCAATTCTTTCACGAACTTTTTTATTATGAGCAGCTTTTTGTTCTGGTGTAAGACTGTTCCACCAAGCATTTGGATTTGGTACATATTTTTTACCTGGGATAGTTCTAGTAACTGGTTGTGTTCCAGGAGTACCTTTTATAGCATCTCTAACCTCAACAGTTTGACCTTTTTTTTCCCATATGTTAGTACCAGGAATTTTTTTATATCCTTCTTTCTCATATTTAGCTATTTCCTCTTTCTTAACTGTTCTAGGAGTAGTTCCACCACCTTGATAATAATCTTGATCATTACCATAAAAACCTCCCATCTCAGCAAGTTGTTGTCCCATACCTTCTGGTAATACAGACTTAGCTACATCAGGAATACCTTGAGGAAAACCTTTCATAGACTCTTGTAATAAAGCAAGTCCACCAAGTTTTTTCTCATAGTTATCAATCATACGAGCAGCAGTAGACTTAGCCATTTTATCAGTATATGGATCATCAAGGATAGCTTGATACTTATTAATATCATACTGTTTAGCTAGTTGAGCTGGAGTAAACTTCTGTTTAGTGTTTTCTGACTTACCAAACTTTGCAAGTACAGGACCACCAATTCTTAACTTCTTAGTATCAGAATAAATAAATGTACCTTCTGGAACATTTAGTGGTGTACCACCATTGGTGTGTCTTTCACCACCAATCTTCATATGCTCTTTACGACCATCATTGTTAAAGTCTCCGTATGCTGTTTCACCAAGCTCAGCTTCAATATTAGCTTCTTCTCTATCTACAGGTTGTAGAGTGTTAGATACTGACTCATATGGATTATCTGTCATATCAGAATATATATTCTTCTGACCTAGATCTAATCCATAATTTGATTGACCACCATAAGCCATAGACTCTGGAGATTTCCTAATTCTTACTTTATACGTTTTCATATTATAGTATATTACAAATTTATAAAAATTCTATGTCTCCACCTGAAGAAAGTATAGACTTAATTTCATCTTCTGTTAGTTCATAAATATCACCTTCTCTATAAGATATAGATCCACCATCAGCATATAACTGCATACCACTTAGTTTTTGGTATGCTTGTTTACCTTCCCATCTTGCAAACTGTTTTATTAGTTTGTCACGTTCTGCTGGAGTAAGATCTGCTAGCACTTTATCTGTACCCATAGCTTTTACAATATCTGGGGTAGATGCATTAGTTTTATCTGGACTACCGCTGACCCATTTATTTCTAGCTTGAGATATAGTAAGATTAGAATAGTTTGGACCAAACAAAAGATCTTTAGCTGCTCTTATACCTGTTTCAAAATCTGGAAACATACTAACGTATCCATTAGAATCTCTAGATCCTTGTTTACCACCATATTTAGAAGTAAAGTCTCCATGATGTATGTTTAAAGGATTGTTATGAGTTAAAGCAATTTCTCCTGCAGCAGGTTGAGATGATCTGTTAAAGCTTACGTGAACATGACTAGTATGAGGATTATCTCCATTATAAGGTCTCCAAGAATTAGATACAGAAGGATTCCATATCTGCTTGTTAAATATAATATAACTAATATTTTTGTCTTGGGCTTCTTTAATAAGTTTCTGGGCAATCTCTGTACCCTGATTAAGATCTGTAATGCCAATATCTAAAGCATCTCCTGTGTTATGATCACTCTTAGTTTTCTGATGTCTTTTATCTCCCCAGATACCTAAATGTTTAACACCTGGAAACTGTGTAGAAACTTCTTCCCATGTTTGTTCAGCAACTGGATTAGCTTCACTTGAAGATCTTGGTGCTGGAGCAGGACTACCAGCATTAGAATCTGCAGGAGCAGATGTTGCATACGGTATTGGTGCCGATAGTTCAATAGGATCTACAGGCATAACAAGTTCTTCAGGAATTACTCCTCCACCATACTGTGCCATTCTAGGTAAGAACTGACCAGTGTACATACCTTTATTTACAACATACTCATCAGGTCTAAACTCACCAAATCTACTTCCACTAACTACATAATCTCCACGGTTACCTGACATCTCACTAGGTACTTCAGGGAATAAAGAATCTGTAGATGTTTGGCGTCTTAGCCTTTTATCAAAGTCTTGTTTTCTTTTATAACTGTTAACAAGTTCAGTACCAAAGTTTCCCCATGATGTTAACTTATCCATACCTTGAAAAGCTTTTTCTACAGGATCACCAATATTTTTA
>JACCDW011131879.1_pt1 | contig 23482 bp, 30 predicted proteins | sample 7449781 | NCBI WGS metagenome assembly JACCDW01 (sample SAMN15323449, study PRJNA562643) | freshwater metagenome | isolation source: river surface water | place: USA:Blue River Watershed | collected 2017-08-18
AACCCCCACTATGTCAACAATAAAGAATTCCATGAAGCACTTGTTCAACACAAGATAAGAGTTGACAATGCTAAATCCAAAGGATTAGCACCACCAATGATTTCTAATTATCTTGGAGATTGCTTTTTAAAAATTGCTACTCATCTATCATATCGTCCAAACTTTGTCAATTATATGTTTAGGGAAGATATGATAAGTGATGGGGTAGAGAATTGTGTTCATTACATTAATAATTTTGATGTAGAAAGAACCAATCCATTTGCTTATTTTACTCAGATTGTCTACTATGCCTTTCTACGTAGAATCCATAAAGAGAAAAAGCAAATGGAGATTAAGGAGAAAATTATTGAACGTAGTGGGTATGATGAGGTATTCACTGTCGATGGAGATGGATTTAATTCTTCAGATTACAATACCATTAAAGATAATATCCAAATTAAACTTTATCAATGAAAATTGCTTTAATCACTGACACTCATTATAACTTTAAAAAAGCAAGCAAAGTTTTTCATGAGTATTTTGCGAAATTTTATAATGATATATTTTTTCCTTATCTAGAAGAAAATAACATAAAAACTGTTATTCATCTTGGGGATGCATTTGACAATCGCAAAGGTATTGATTATTGGGCTCTAAAGTGGGCAAAGGAAAATGTTTACGATAAGATAGAGTTTCTTGGAATTGATTTGTATTCAATTGTTGGAAATCATGATACTTATTTTAAAAATACAAACTTAGTCAATTCAAATGAGACCCTTCTGGGTGAATATCAGAATATAGTAAAAATATCTTCACCAAAAGAATTTACTATTGGTGGAACTAGGTTGGCATTCATCCCATGGATATGTAAGGATAATCAGAACGAAGTTTTTGATTTTATTGAAAACACTCAGGCAAAGATTGCTTTTGGGCACTTTGAATTGAGTGGGTTCATTGTTTTTCCTGGACAGTATCAAAAGAATGGATTGGATAAATCAATACTTCAAAAGTTTGATAAAGTATATTCAGGACATTATCATACACCAAGTGACGATGGAAAAATATTTTATATAGGAAATCCATACCAAATGTTTTGGAATGATTTAAATGACAAGAGGGGATTCACTATATTTGATACAGAAACTTTAGAAACAGAATTTATTGAGAATCCATATACTATCTTTGAGAGAGTATATTACGAGGATAGTGATTATAAGAAACTAGATACTGAAATGCTAGATGGAAAAATAGTAAAAGTAGTTGTAAGAAAAAAAACTGATATTAAAAACTTTGAAAAATTTATTGATAAGATCTCAAATTCAAATATTATTGAATTAAAAATTATTGAAAATCTTGACATCTATGATGAAGATGTTGAATATAATGAAGAAGAATTTGAGGACACCTTAAAGATTCTGAATAAATACATTGAAGAATCCGATTTTGATTTAAATAAAGAAAAGGTCAAAAAAATAATCGGAGAAATTTATTCAGAGGCATTAGAGTTAGAATAATGTATATACTCTCAATCAAAGGAAAGGAAGACGAAGGAGCATATGCAGTCCTCAATGAGGATGGTGAGCAATCGTTGTATTTCTTTGAGGAAGAGGATGATGCCGAGAGGTACGCAGGATTACTGGAAGCAGAAGACTATCCGCCAATGTCAGTTGTTGAAGTTGATGATGAATTAGCAACTAAAACATGCGATTTATATGGATATGATTATGTTATAATTAGTTCAAATGAATTTGTGATTCCCCCAAGAGATTATGATTACATTCAAACAAATACGATTTCGTAATTTTTTATCTTCAGGAAATAATTTTACAAAAATAAACTTAGATAAAAGTAATACGAACTTAATAATTGGAACAAATGGTAGTGGAAAATCTACTGTTTTAGATGCTTTATGCTTTGTGTTGTTTAACAAGGCATTTCGAAAAATTAATAAATCCCAACTAGTAAATTCAGTCAATGAGAAAGATTGTCTTGTTGAAATAGATTTTTCTGTAGGAAGTCGTGAATATAAGATTAGTAGAGGTATTAAACCGAATATATTTGAAATTTTTGTAGATGGTGAACTCCAAAATCAATCTGCAGCATCAGTAGACCAACAAAAATACCTAGAAGATAATATTTTAAAATTAAATTATAAGTCTTTTACGCAAATTGTTATACTTGGAAGTGCATCTTTTGTTCCATTTATGCAACTATCTTCTGCAAACCGTAGAGATATTGTAGAGGACTTGTTGGACATAAAAATATTTTCTTCAATGAATTCTGTTGTCAAAGACAAAATAAAGAGACTTAATGAGAAATTCAAAGAAGAGTCCATTAAGGAGGTTATGACAGAAGAAAAAATTGATATGCAAAAGGAGTTTATTGACAATATTGAAAAGAATGGGGAAAAAAATATAAAATTAAAAAATGCAAAGATTAAAGAACTTCAAGATGACATTGATTTGTTGATTGAAGATACCGATAAAAAGAATTCTGCATCTGCTGATTTGCAAAAGAAAAGTGAAGAACTTGGAGACCCAACAAAAAAACTCAAACAACTTTCTTCTCTAAAAGGCAAACTATCCCAAAAGGCATCAACAATTAAAGAGCAGCATCAATTTTTTGATAATAATACGGTATGCCCTACTTGCACCCAAACCATTGATGAGGATTTTAGGTTAAATAAACTTAGTGAGTTTCAAGATAAAGTAAAAGAAATTGAAGTTGGTTATAAAGAAATTAAGACTCTCATAGAAAATGAAGAACTTAGGGAATCTGAATTTGCAAAAATTGCAAAGCAAATTAACACAATAAACAATGAAATTTCTAGCAACAACACTAAAATCTCTCAATTTAATAGACAGTCAAAGGAACTTGAATGTGAAATTCAAGAGATTATCAACGGAATTAAAAACACAAATACTGAAAGAAAAAAGTTAAAAAAACTTCAAGATGAATTAAAAGCAATTAGCAATTCAAAATGCAAGCATAAAGAAGATGTTTCTTATTTTAATTTTGTTAGTTCTCTGCTGAAAGATGGTGGTATAAAGGCAAAAATCATTAAAAAATATTTGCCTCTGATGAATATGCAAATTAATAAGTATTTGCAGATGATGGATTTTTATATCAACTTTAATTTCGATGAGGAGTTTAATGAGAAAATAAAATCACCAATACATGAGGATTTTTCATATGAATCTTTTAGTGAAGGTGAAAAAATGAGAATTAATCTTGCTATTCTTTTTACTTGGAGGGAAATCGCAAGAATGAAAAATTCAGTAAATACAAATCTTCTAATTCTTGATGAAGTATTTGACAGTTCCTTGGATGGAGTTGGAATAGAATACTTTATTAAAATAATAAAATATGTTATCCAGGACTCTAATATTTTTGTAATATCTCATAAAACTGATGAGATGATAGACCATTTTGAAAATATTATTAAGTTTGAAAAAGTTAAAGGATTCAGCAAAATTTCTTCTTGACTGTTCCGAGAAACCTGATATACTTAAAAAGGACCTTTAGTAATGAAGTTAAAGTGGAAGAAAATTATCTAGATTTGAAATATCCTAGTGAAAACTCCTCATCTCAAGATTTTTGGTATGATGATGGAATTAGTCTTACGGGAAACCCCCACTATTCTCCCGATACAATTACATTTAATATGAATACTCAAACAAATAAAAATGGATTTTGGAAGTATAATGAAGACAAAATCCTTAAACAACTTGAAGAATATCTTGCAGGTACTTACAGTCAGCACTATGTTGATAGAACTGGTGGTGGAAAGGAGCAAACACTAGATAAAATCAAGCATAATCGTCGTGAAGGATTTTGTGCTGGTAATGTGACCAAGTACATTGATCGTTATGATGTAAAGGGTACTCCCAGACAGGATCTATTTAAAGTCCTCCACTATACGATGCTTTTGATTAATCATCTAAATCTTATTGAAAACAAGTGAGAATAATTTTTTAATATGAAACTTTCCCCTGAAACTATTACAACCCTTAAAAACTTTGCTTCTATTAATCAATCTATTTTGGTTAAGAATGGTTCAAAACTCCGCACAATTAGCGTGATGAAAAACATTCTTGCCGAAGCAGAAGTTAAAGAAACTTTCCCTAAAGACTTTGCGATTTATGACCTTAACCAGTTTCTTAATGGTTTGAGTTTGCACCAAGATCCAGACCTTGATTTTTCTAATGATACTCATCTTATTATTCGAGAAGGTAAACGCAGGGTAAAGTATTTCTTTGCTGACCCAGAAGTAATTGTGACTCCACCCGATAAGGAACTTGAACTTCCTTCTCAAGATGTATGCTTCCAACTGGAGCACTCTCAACTCGATAAACTGATTAAAGCATCTGCTGTGTATCAACTTCCAGACCTTTCTGCAGTTGGTGAGGCAGGAGTCGTTAAACTTGTTGTTAGGGATAAAAAGAACGACACATCTAATGAGTTCTCTATTATTGTTGGTGAAACTGATAGTGAATTTACCTTTAACTTCAAAGTGGAAAATATTAAGATTATTCCTGGAACTTACGATGTTATTGTTTCCAAGAAACTTCTCTCTAAATTTACTAATGAAAAATATAATTTGAATTATTATATTGCTCTTGAACCTGATTCTAATTTTTCGTAATGGACTTTCTTCTTTATCTTACTCCGATTGGAAATCAAATACTTAATAAGATTATTTCTAAAAATTATATTGTCAGGGAAAATGCCCCAATCTGTAGGAATAAAGAATTATTTGGCACTTTAACTAGACCAGATTTTGTAATCTGTACTAATAATATTAAAAATACGATTAGTCCAGTAAAACATTATGTGAATGAAACTGTCTATCACGAGGCAGTTCACGTAGTTCATTCTTGTAAAGGTGGTCCAATTGGAATTAAAGATATCCAATTGGACTCTTGGAAACTGAATGATGTTATGAGGTCTTCTAACATAACAAAACAGCATCAAGTTTATGAACTTGAGGCATATTGGTTGGAAGATAAACCAGAATTGGTTAATGAATACCTACAAAAATTTTGCTTTTAAATAATGAATATTGATAGAACTGATTTTCTCTGGTGCGAAAAGTATAGACCGCGGACAATTGAAGATTGTATTCTCCCTGAGAATATTAAGAAAACATTTAGAGATTTTCTAAATAAGGGTGAAGTGCCAAACCTGCTTCTTGCTGGTCCTGCTGGATGTGGTAAGACAACAGTTGCTAAGGCACTGTGCAATGAACTTGGAGTAGATGTTTATGTCATCAATGGATCCGATGAAGGTCGATTCCTCGATACTGTCCGAAACAATGCGAAAAACTTTGCCTCGACCGTATCACTTACGGCAACTGCTAAACACAAAGTCATCATCATTGATGAGGCAGATAACACAACCAACGATGTACAACTCCTCCTACGGGCGTTTACTGAGGAGTTTAGTGGCAACTGCAGATTCATCTTCACCTGCAACTACAAAAACAAAATCATTGAACCTCTTCATTCAAGGTGTGCGGTCGTTGAGTTCTCAATTACTTCAAAACAAAAACCAGCAATCGCAGCAGGATTCTTCAAAAGACTCCAACAAATCCTTGAACTGGAAAACATTAAGTTCGATACAAGAGTCCTTGCAGAACTCATCAACAAGCATTTCCCAGACTGGAGAAGAGTTCTCAATGAATGCCAAAGGTATTCAGTTAGTGGAGAAATTGATACAGGTATTCTCTCCTCGTTCTCGGAGATAAAAACTGATGACCTAATTAAGAGTCTTAAGGAAAAGAACTTTCCTGAAGTACGTAAATGGGTAGTTAGTAATTTGGATAATGATTCTGGGGTGCTTCTGCGTCGTGTTTACGATGCTTGTTATGAACTCCTTGATGGTCCTTCTATTGCTGCTGCCGTCCTTATTGTTGCTAAGTATCAGTATCAAGCAGCATTTGTGGCAGACCAAGAAATTAATCTTCTTGCTGCTTTAACTGAAATTATGGTGGAGTGTAAATTTAAATGATTGATGTAAAATTACTACGTATTACAACTGGTGAAGAAGTAGTTGCTGAACTTCTTTCTGAAACAGAAGATACAATTACTATTCAGAATGCTCTTGTAGTTCTTCCTACAAACAATGGTGTAGGATTTGCTCCTTGGGCAACAGTTATTAATCAAGATAAACCAGAAATTATTTTGTCCAAAACTCATATTATATACAAAGTAGAAGTTCAAGAGGATCTTTCTAAAAAATATAATGAGATGTTTGGAAGTAAATTGATTACTCCAAATGAGAAAAAGATAATTCTTTGATAGTTCGTGAAATGGTTGAATTGAAAGATTGGTTAAATTCAATTAACCAAACAAAAAAAAATCTTCTTGATGAAGACCGTACTCTTGAAAAGGAGTATCCCCCGTATATTGTTAATAAGTGCCTCAGTGGCAGCATTGATTGTATTATGTTTGTTAATGAATTGAATATCAATAACAGACTAGATAAGAAACTTCAATATGATTTTCTTATAAATACTGTGAGAACCAAGAAGAGATTTTCTCCTTGGATAAAAAAAGAAAAAATTAAAGACCTTGAATACGTCAAATCTTACTATGGATATAGTACTGAAAAGGCAGAGCAAGCGTTGAGGATTCTTTCTGAAGAACAAATTAATTTCATTAAACAAAAACTTGATGTTGGAGGAACAAAATGAGCGTCGTTCAAGAACCTGAAGTGAAGTGGGCACCAGACCAAATGGTGGAAGTTATTCTTAATGAACCAGATGATTTTTTGAAGGTTCGTGAGACTCTTACTAGAATTGGTGTAGCATCACGCAAAGAAAAAAAGATTTATCAATCTTGCCATATTCTGCATAAACAAGGTAAGTACTATCTTGTTCATTTTAAGGAATTGTTTGCTTTGGATGGAAAACCAGCAAACCTTACTGTAAATGATGTTCAACGTCGTAATAGAATTACCCAATTGCTTGCTGATTGGGGGTTAATTACTGTTGTTGATGTTAATAAGATTCAAGATATTGCACCTCTTAATCAAATTAAAGTGTTGTCTTATAAAGATAAGGGTGATTGGATTTTGGAAACCAAATATAATATTGGTGCTAAGAAAAAAAGAGTTGAAGGGGAAACCGAATAATTTTGTAGGGGAGTCAACACTCCCCTTTTTTAATATCTTATCATATATAATATTAAGGATGCCTTCGGGGTCCACAAAACACAAACTCGCTTTTAAAGGAGCTACTATAATGACTAATCTGATGAAATATCAGGCTGCGGACCTTCCTGCTTTGCTGGAAAGAATTAATCGCAACACAATTGGAATGGATGAATACTTTGATCGTATTTTTAAGATTCACGAAACAACTTCTAACTATCCCCCATATAACTTAGTTCAAGTAAGCAATGTAGAATCACGACTTGAACTTGCACTTGCTGGATTTAAAAAGAAGGAGGTTTATGTCTATACACAAGATGGGAAATTATTCGTCGAAGGACAAAAGGAGGATAAGGAATCTAACACCAACTATGTCCATAAGGGATTGGCTCAACGATCTTTCAAGAGAGCATGGACATTGGCAGACGATACAGAAGTCGCAGATGTATCCTTTGAAGATGGACTCCTCTCTGTCAACCTAAAGAAAATTGTCCCTGACCACCACAAACGCAAAGATTATCTATAAATATAATTGAATATCGTCGGCGCAGGGGAACGACTGGCAAAATCCAGTTGACTTCCCCCTTTTTTATTGGTAGACTAGAATTAACCTATGTTGTTGATATGGCAGTAAAATTAGCAGTATTAAAGTCAGGGGAAGATGTTGTTGCAGACATCAAAGAACTTGTAGATGAAGATGGAAACGTAATTTCCCTCATTTTCTCTAATCCAGTAGTTGTTAAATTAATATCAAATACTGTTTTGATGGAAGATGAAAATGAAAGGGAATATAAAGTTTCTTTCATTCCTTGGATGCCTTTGTCTAAAGATAAAAATATTCCAGTAAAAAAAGATTGGATTGTAACAATTGTTGAACCGATTGATATGGTAAAAGAATCTTATGAGGAGAAAATGAATGGACTCGGAGAAGGTAGTGATGTTAGTTCTCTTAACGAACAATACATTCCTGATATGTGAAGTAGAAGAAGTTGTTGCAGATTTGGGACAACCTGATTGTAAATTAATAAATCCGTACATCATTGATGGTGATGATATGCAACCTTGGATGACGGATTATACAAAAACTAAAGAACTAATGATAAGTTCAGATAAAATCTTGACAATTTTTGAACCTAAAAAAACTATCCTTGACAAATACCTAGAACTTACGCAATGAGATTTTACACCAACGTCTATGAAAAATTTAATAAAATGTTGGTCCGTGGTTATGACAATGGTGAATACTTTCAAATAGAAGAGGATTATCAACCTACTCTTTTTGTACCTTCAAAGAAAAAGACAAAATATAGAACGTTGGATGGATATGCAGTAGAACCTATTCAACCTGGAAAGATTTCTGATTGTAAGGAATTTCTAGACAAGTATTCTAAGGTTGAGGGATTTACTGTCTATGGTAATGATAATTACAAAGCACAGTACATCTCAGACAAATATCCAGAAGAAGAAATCAAATTTGATATTACAAAAATTAGATTGTTTACAATTGACATTGAGGTGTCTGCCGAGGGTGGATTCCCAAATGTCTTTGACTGTGCAGAAGAAATTCTGACAATTACTCTTCAAAACTATGCAACAAAGCAGATTGTCTGTTTTGCAAATGCAAGGCATTATGATAATGCTCGTAAAGACCTTGCCTATGTAAGATGTTCTGATGAAATTGATTTGATTCATCGGTTCCTTGCATTTTGGCAACAGAATACTCCAGATGCCATTACTGGATGGAACTGTGAGTTGTATGATATTCCATATATCGCAGGACGTATTGAACGGATTCTGGGGGAGAAAGAAGCACGTCGTCTTTCTCCTTGGGGCAATATCCGCAGGAAAGAACTTGTGATTCAGGGTAGGGAGCAAATCTCTTATGAAATCGCAGGAGTATCTGTGATTGACTATCTTGATTTGTATAAAAAGTTTACTTATACAAATCAGGAATCATATCGACTTGACCACATTGCATTTGTGGAACTGGGACAAAAAAAGTTGGACCACAGTGAGTTTGATACTTTCCGAGATTTCTATACTAAGGATTGGCAAAAGTTCGTTGATTATAACATCAAGGACGTTGAACTTGTTGACCAACTGGAAGACAAGATGAAACTCATTGAATTGCTTTTGACGATGGCATATGATGCTAAGGTTAATTATAATGATGTGTTTTTTCAGGTAAGAACTTGGGATGCCATTATTTACAACTATCTTAAGAAACGCAACATTGTTATTCCCCCAAAAGATAAATCATCAAAAGATGAAAAATATGCAGGGGCATATGTCAAAGAACCAATTCCTGGGATTTATGATTGGGTTGTCAGTTTTGACCTCAATTCTCTGTATCCTCATCTTATTATGCAATATAATATCTCTCCAGAAACACTTCTAGATGAGAGGCATCCCCAAGCAACTGTAGACAGAATTCTCCAGGAGCAAATCAACTTTGAACTCTATAAGGATTATGCAGTTTGTGCCAATGGTGCTATGTACCGTAAGGATGTGAAGGGGTTTCTTCCAGAGTTGATGGAAAAAATGTATGGGGACCGAGTTATCTTCAAAAAGAAGATGATTGAGGCAAAGAAAGCATATGAGAAAACTCCAACCAAGGAATTGGAAAAGGAGATTGCTCGTTGTAATAATATTCAGATGGCAAAGAAGATTTCTCTGAACTCTGCTTATGGTGCCATTGGAAACCAATATTTTAGATACTATAAGTTGGCAAATGCCGAGGCAATTACTTTATCTGGGCAGGTATCAATCCGTTGGATTGAAGGCAAAATGAATAAGTATCTAAATAAGGTGTTGAAAACTGATGATGTTGATTATGTTATTGCTTCAGATACTGATTCTATCTATCTTAATATGGGTCCTTTGGTGCAATGTGTATACAAAGGAAGAGAGGAGACTCGTGAGAAAATTGTCTCGTTCCTTGATAAGATCTGTAAAATGGAACTTGAGCCTTATATTGAAAGTTCTTACCAAGAATTGGCTGACTATGTGAATGCATACGAACAAAAGATGCAGATGAAACGGGAAAATATTGCTGACCGTGGAATCTGGACTGCCAAGAAACGATACATTCTTAATGTGTGGGACAGTGAAGGTGTTCGATATGAACAACCAAAATTAAAGATTATGGGACTAGAAGCAGTCAAATCTTCTACTCCTGCTCCTTGTCGTCAAATGATTAAGGATGCTCTTAAACTCATCATGACTAAGACTGAAGATGATATGATTGACTATATCGAACAGTCTCGCAAAGAGTTTACTAATCTTTCTGTTGAAGAGATTTCATTCCCAAGAACTGTTTCTGATGTAGTAAAGCATAAAGCACACGCAACAATTTATGGAAAAGGAACTCCAATTCACGTCCGTGGTGCTCTTCTGTATAATCATTTTATCAAGGAAAAGAAACTCGATAAAAAGTATGCAGCAATTCAGAATGGTGAAAAAATTAAATTTTGTTATTTAAAACTTCCCAATCCAATCAGAGAGAATGTAATCTCTTATATTCAGGAGTTTCCTAAGGAATTGGGATTGGACAAATACATCGACTATGAACTACAATTCAATAAAGCATTCTTGGAACCGATGAGGGTTATCCTTGATGCAATTGGTTGGAAAGTTGAGAAAACAATTACTCTAGAATCATTTTTTTCCTAATGGATTTGCCAATTAACGACGAAGAACTAAATACAATCGTAAGTGCTATGCATCTCGGTGGAGATACTGCACTATATCAAAAACTTAAACTTGTAAAAGAACTACGAGAACAAGGTTTGCCCTATAAAAAAATACTTCGTGAAGAATACGGGATGGTAGCATGATACCCAAAATCATACATCAAATCGGACCAAAAGATAAAAATCTTTGGCATCCTATATGGAAAATGGGACATAACTCATGGAAAAAACATTTTAAAGAACCAGAGTTTAAACACATTTTATGGGAAGATGGGGATGAAATTGACAATTTAGTAAAAACTAAATTTTCTGATTATTGGGAGTACTATCAGCAACTTCCAATGCATATGCTTAAAATTGATTTTGCTAGACTGTGTATATTATACACTTATGGTGGAATTTTTTCTGATCTTGATTTTTATTGTTATTCTAATTTTTATTCTGAATTAGTTGATGATTTATATCTTTTGGAATCTTTTGATGAAGAACATACTGAAGTGGAAAATCCATTAATTGCTAGTATTCCAAATAATGAATTTTTCTTAAATTGTTTAAAGAGATCCAAAATTAATTATGAAAAACTTGAAGAGACTAAATTTTTTACTATTGAGGATCCTTTATATGAACATGCTATATGTGGTCCATGGCTAATTGATTTAGTTTATAAAGAGTATGGTGGAAATGTTAGTAAATTTCCTAAAAATACATATAATCCGTTTTTTGATGTTTATAATGAAGAAGTAAAGACGAAGCATTTTGGAACTGGTATGTGGGGAATTACTACAATTGAAGATATCCTAGAAAGATATAAAATAGATAATTGTAATACTAAAACTTTCCTAAATCATTATCAAAAATTTAGGATAGATAAATTTCCAGAATTAAAAGAATATTTAAATAAATTGGAGTGATGTATGGATTTTCTTAAAGACATTGTAAAAGAAATTGGTGGTGAGTATACGCAACTTGCTGCTGACATTGACGAAACAGAGACTTATGTTGACACGGGTTCATTCATTTTTAATGCACTGGTTTCAGGTAGTGTACTTGGTGGTGTATCTGGGAATAAGATTACTGCTATTGCTGGAGAGTCTAGTACTGGAAAAACTTTTTTCTCTCTCGCAGTGGTTAAGAACTTCCTTGATAATAATCCCGATGGTTATTGCCTCTATTTTGATACTGAAGCTGCTATAACAAAATCTCTTCTTGAAAGTAGAGGTCTTGATACTAACCGAGTAGTTGTTGTAAATGTGGTTACCATTGAAGAGTTTCGTTCCAAGGCACTTAAGGCAGTAGATTTGTATCTTAAGAAAAAGGAAGGTGAACGCAAACCTTGTATGTTTGTTCTCGATTCTTTGGGGATGCTTTCAACTGAAAAAGAAATTGAAGATGCCCTAGCAGAAAAACAAGTTCGTGATATGACTAAATCTCAACTTGTCAAAGGTGCCTTTAGGATGCTAACCTTGAAGTTGGGGCAAGCAAAAATTCCAATGATTGTTACCAACCATACTTATGATGTTGTTGGTTCTTATGTTCCAACTAAAGAAATGAGTGGTGGTTCTGGTCTTAAGTACGCAGCATCTACCATCATCTATCTTTCTAAGAAAAAAGAGAAAGATGGCACAGAGGTAGTTGGTAATATTATTAAAGCAACTACTCACAAGTCTCGTTTGAGTAAGGAAAATAAAACAGTTGAGGTTCGTCTTTATTATGATGAACGTGGATTGGACAAATACTATGGTCTTCTTGACCTTGCCGAAAAGCATGGCATTTTTCCCAAGTCTGGTACACGATATCAAATGCCAGATGGGACTTCTCAATACGGAAAAACGATTATGGAAAACCCAGAAAAGTATTTTACTGGGGATGTAATGCAAGCATTGGATGAAGCAGCACAAAAAGAATTCTCATATGGAGGGTAATGGAAAAAGTCGAAACTACTATTCTTAGGAATCTTCTTTTCAATAATGACTATTGCAGAAAGGTTCTTCCTTTTATTAAAAATGAATATTTCGAGAATCTCCATGAGAAGGTAGTTTTTGAAGAGATTTGCAAGTTTATCGTTGCTTATGAAAAACTTGCAACAAAAGAAGTTCTCCTCATTGAAACTGAAAAAAGAACCGATATCACGGAAGATACATACAAAACTATTTGTGAGTATGTATCTAGGTTAGATAACAATGATGTTGATTATAAGTGGTTGGTAGATACTACCGAAAAGTGGTGCAGAGACCGTGCTATATATCTTGCACTTATGGAATCTATTAAGATTGCAGATGGTCAAGATGATAAGAAGAATCGAGATGCAATTCCAAGTATTCTATCAGATGCTCTAGCAGTTTCCTTTGATAATAACATTGGACACGATTACTTTAAGGATTCTGAAAAACGATACGACTTCTACCACCAACGTGAGGACAAGATTTCTTTCGATTTGGAATTCTTCAACAAGATTACAAAAGGTGGACTTCCTAATAAAACTCTCAACATTGCTCTTGCGGGCACTGGTGTTGGTAAGTCTCTATTCATGTGCCATGTTGCTGCTTCTGTTCTTCTTCAAGGTAAGAATGTATTGTATATTACTTTGGAGATGGCTGAAGAGAGGATTGCGGAACGTATTGACTCAAATCTTCTGAATGTTAAAATCCAGGATATTGAGTCATTGCCTAAAATGATGTTTGAGTCTAAAGTTAATAGCATTAACAAAAAGACTCAAGGACAACTCATCATCAAAGAGTATCCAACTGCATCAGCACACGCAGGACATTTTCGAGCACTACTCAATGAACTTTCTCTCAAGAAATCATTTAAACCTGATATTATCTTTATTGATTATTTGAATATCTGTGCTTCTTCACGTTATAAAGGGAATAGCAATATCAACTCCTATACATTCGTGAAGGCAATTGCCGAAGAACTTCGTGGATTAGCAGTTGAAACTAATGTTCCTATTGTTTCTGCTACTCAAACTACTCGTAGTGGTTATGGCAACTCGGACGTTGAATTGACTGATACTTCCGAATCCTTCGGTCTTCCTGCTACTGCTGACCTTATGTTTGCTCTTATTTCTACTGAAGAGTTGGAGCAACTTGGTCAGATTATGGTTAAGCAATTGAAGAACCGATACAATGACCCAACAATGAATAAGAGATTTGTTCTCGGAATTGATAGGGCAAAGATGAGACTCTTTGATGTAGAGCAAAGTGCTCAAAAAGACATACTTGACTCTGGACAAGATGAGGAGTATAGTTATGATGAAGAAAAAACAAGTAAATTCTCTGGATTTAAATTTTAGTGGGAGGAGGGAATAATAGTGAAAATTGAAGAGATGGACGAAAAATTTATTAAATTTTCGGAAGTCAATAATACAAAACCAGAAATCAATGAACATGTATTGAGTACTGGGGAAAAATCTTATTCTTTAGTAATTAAAGATTTTTTAAAATATCCTGATGAATTTTCAAGTTTATTGGCATCATTTCCACACTTTAAAAATGAAAAAGAATTCACAGGAAGACCTGGCAAATCATTTTTATTTAATCCATCAAATTTCCCAAAACTAACATTTTTCATTAGAAAATCTTTATTTGAACATTTTAAAATAAATCTTGAGTGTATTAGTTTATATACTAATTGCTTTTCTGGGATTATGGATACTCATCGGATTCCTCCTCATACCGATATGGATGAACCATATAATTTACCTATTGGACCACATTTAGTTTCTAACTTAGGATTAACAAAAAACTTTAAAGGTGGTACTTCTTTTTGGACATTTATGAAAAAACGAGGTATCATTGATATGAATATTGAAGAAATTAATCAATATTATTTTCAAATGAATGAAATTAATCATTCTGACAATAGAATTAATCAGTGGGAAAATACAGATGATGATGGTGAGTGGAAACTTGAATATTATGTTTCTTGGGGATATAATGACTTAGTTGTTTATTCACCAACTCTATTTCATCAACCATATTTTAAAAAAGATTGGTTTTTAGATGATGATAGATTTTCATTGGCATCTTTTTATACTATAAAAACTGAGGATATTGATAAAATGCCTCCAGAACTCAGAGCAGATGCATATGATATCTGGAAAAAATTTGAAATTTGCAAACTAGTAAATTATTATTTTTAAATTAAAATGACACAAAAAACTGATTTTGATAAATACCAACAATTTGTGGATGCAGTGACTTCTGATGCTTCCAGGGAGTTTGTTTCTTTGGCAGACCGAATGGTTGAGTTGGATGAAAAGGGTGCCAATATTGAACGTCTTCTAACTGCTGGTGTTGGAATTAATGCAGAAGGGGGAGAGTTCCTTGAAATTATCAAGAAAATGATTTTCCAAGGTAAGCCTTGGAATGCAGATAATAAAGAACATCTTTTGCTTGAACTGGGTGATTTGATGTGGTATGTTGCTCAAGCTTGTATGGCACTTGAAGTTTCTTTTGATGAAGTAATTGCTCGCAATGTGAAAAAATTGGAGAAACGTTATCCTGGTGGTGCATTTGATGTGTACTATTCCGAAAATCGTGAGGAGGGAGACCTGTGAGTAAAGTAAAACTCGAAATGAATGTCCGTTCTGCTGCTGCAGTTCGACAAGTACTATTTGAATCACAGAAAGGATATACTAATGATGTTAATACGGTTCCTCCTCGTATTTTTGATATTCGTGAAGTGATTACTGACCTGGATGATGCAATTGGTCAGGTGGTAGATAAGGTAGAATAACATTAATCCCCATTTCTAAATAAAAGAAAATGGGGATTTTTCATGTCTGGCAATAGGTCTGCTCAAGAAACTAATATTTTGAGAGAAGTTAAAAAGTTTATTTCTACAACTGGAGGTCCAATTTCCATAAAAGGAAAAAATGGATTTCAAATTAAAGATGTTTCTGATATTATGGAAGATCCATTGGGAGACAGATCCGCAGCAGATTTAATAGTCTCAACTTCTTCAGGTAGTAGTTACAAAATTTCTTGCAAGCAGCATAATCCTATTAACTTTGCTGGTGCTGGATTAAAAAGTTTTGTAGATGATATAGAAATGAAATCGTGGATGAATAAAGCATTGAGAAAAGTTGCAGAACAACTTAATGCTTATTATACTCCACAAAAAAATAAAATTATGGATAAAATTGGAGACTATTTAATTAAAGATATTCAAAAAAATTCAATTGATTCTCCCTTAGATAATACAACTAAGGACAAAATAAAAGCAGAATATGATAAATTAAAATCTATAATAATTCCAGATATTTACATTAAAATACCTGATTCTATGAGACTTAATATATTTACTGCTTCAAATGTTGGAGGTCCTATAAATTATTATATTTTGAATGGAACTGCTAATTCTATGTCAAAAGATACAACTTCTAAAATCATAACAATAAATGATTGTGATATTTTAAGTACATCCAATATGGTTAATTATGGTGAAACTTTATATTTGGTTATTAGAAAAAGAAGAGCAGATCAATTTTTTTCGTTATGGGATTCAAGAGGAAATGCTCTTAGGACAAAAGACGGATTTCTTAGAATATTCTCTAAATCTTTATCAAAAGGTGATATTGGTGCTAGGGTTCAAATACGAGAAAAGCAGCAACTTCCAGAAATGTTAAAGAAAGCAATTCTTGATGCTACGAAATCTAAAACATTAATTGCTCCCGCATCTTCTATTGTTTTGGATATTGAATAAATTATTATACAAATAAATATTTAAAAACTAAGTAATAATGAAGACTTTTGCCAGATTTTTTAACGAAGCAGTAGAAACCCAAGCATCTACCGAGGCAAAGAACCGTGGACTTGTTGGAAATGGTCACGGAGACTGGTACGATAAGCAGGGAAATTTTGTTGCAAAAACGGTTAAGGGTAAGTTAAAGTTTTTTGGACAAGGTGATACAGTATCTCAGGATGGTATTCCTGGTGAAGAAGTAAAGAAATCAACAAAGTCCCAACAAACAGATTCTTCCCCAGAGCAAGAAGAACAACCACAAGTTAATGGAGTTACAATTGTTGTTGGTAGATTTAATCCACCTTCTAAAAACCATGAGGCATTACTTAGAGTTGGTATGTCTCAAGCAAAGAGACGTGGATACGAGTATAGAATTTACCCAAGCAGAATTCAAGATTACACAACAAATCCTTTGAATCCATCTACAAAGATTGGATATATGCAGGCTTTGTTTGCTGATTATGCAGAATATATTGTTGATGATGAAGAAGCAAAAACAATTTTTGATATTCTCGCCTCTGTTTATGGTAATGGATATACTGATGTTGTAGTAGTTGTAGGTCAAGATAGACTTGGGGAATTCCAGAGTTTGGTTCATAAAGGTGAGGGGCAAAATTATCAGTTTAATAGTATTGAGGTGGTTCCCTCTGGAGTGAAAGACCCAGATAGTGAAATAGAGACCCCTGGTTCTTCTGCTTTAATGAGAGCAGCAGCAGCAGTAGACGACTTTGATAAATTTATAATGGGACTTCCTTCAACGGCAAACCAAGATGATGCTGCAGCATTATTTGATGAAGTAAAAAAATCATTGCAAGTCACGGAAGATACTGAGGTTTGGAAAATTGAACCAATGCTGGATTATGATGCTTTAAGATGGAATTATAAAAATGGGGGATTGTATGAAGTTGATACTATGGTTGAAAATTTAAATACTGGACTTGTTGGAAAAATTATTCGTAGGGGTGCAAATTATTTAATTTGTGTTACTGAGTCTGGTTTTATGTTTAAAAGTTGGTTAAAAGATGTTAGAGAAGTATTTGAAATTGGAACAACTGAATATTTGCAACACGCACAAGAAATAACACCAGGACAACCAATAGTATCATTTACTAATATTATAGTTAGTAGAACTATTCCCCAATTTAGACCAAAAATACTAAATACTAATAGAAAAAGATTGTCTACAGTAAAATGACTTATTGGGAAAAGTATATTTCCGAAGGAATGACAGCTGCTCAAAAAAAGAAAGCAGCAGAGCAGGTTATGTCTGATTTGACTGGAAATAAGAAAAAGAAGAAAAAAGATAAAAACAAAAAAAATAAATCCGCTTATCAAGAATATCTTGATAAGCAACTTGAATTTAAAAAGAAAAAATATGAAGATCAGAAAAAAAGACAACTAGAAAAAATAAAAGAAAGGTCTGATAAAGAAAGTGAAAGGGGAGTAAAGGGGGCTTTATCTTCTGTAAAATATGATACTATTGGTTATAAGGACCAAGATCCAACTGCATATAAAAAAGCAATAGGTAATATTGGTAGTGCTGCTGGAGCACTTGCTAAGGCAGGATTTGAGGCATTGAAATCCAGAAGAGCAAAGAAAAAGGCAGAAAAGGAAGCAGCAGAAGCAAAATCAAAGCAACCAGAAAAGAAAGAACCAGGAAAACCAGGAAGACCTAAAGCATCTGGTGGTGATGTCCAACAAGTTTCAGTAAAGGATATTACTAAATCATCTTCAAAAACATCTTCTGGTGGACTTGCAGGAACTCCAGAAAGAAAAAAGTTAGTTCCTTCTACAAAAAGACTTCCTGCAGCATCTAAAAAGATTGCACCTTCTGGAGGTGCTCCATATCAAGCAGCACCTGCCCCACAAAGACAAACTGGAATGTCTTTGGGGCAAAGAGCAAGAAGAAATCCTGCATTAAAATCCGCACTAATTAAAACGAGAATGGAAAATTATTCAGACTGGAGAGAAGAATTTCTTTTTGAAGTAGACGAAAAAGCAAATAAAGTTGAAAAGGAAAAAATTATTGATGTAATGAAGGGAAAAAATAAAATTGAAATGAATCCTACCGTTACTGAAGACCATAAAGAAATTGCAAGTGGTGAGAAAAAAGATGATGAGGGATATATGGCAAATGTGGAATTGGACCAAATGGAGAGAGCAATTAAAGCACTCCGTAAAAAAATAAAGAAATCTGATATGCAAATGCCTGCTTGGGTTCAATCTAAAATTACCAGAGCAGCAGATTATATTGATACTGCTTCTGAGTATCTTCAAAGTGAAGAAGGACTTTCTGAAGAGAAAGAAGAAAAGAGATACTGCAAACTTTGCAGAAGAGAAGAAACAAAGGGTGAATGTTCTTATGGTCCTTCTATGTGGGAGAAGTATACAATCAGTGAAATGGCACCTGTGATTGCTGCACTTGGTAGAGTTGCTTTGGGTGCAGGAGCAAGAACAGCAGCAACAACTGGAACTAGAGCAGCAGTCACTTCTGCAGTGAAAGACATTGCAAAAGAAAAACTAAAAGCAGGAATTCAAAATTCACTTAATCGTGCAGGGCAAAAGGTTCAATCTAGTCCTGATTCAATTAGTCCAGAAGATAGTGGAGCAAGTGTTTATAGAAAAGCATTATCAAATATTGTTGGTGAAGAAGTGGATAAAAAAAAAACTTTAATGCTAATGGTGCTTAAGGCACTTGAGGATAAAAAAAGAAGAAAGAATTCACAATTAATTAATGGTATTATTGGTGAATCAAAAAAGTCGGAAATGAAGTGTAATAAACCAAAAGCAGAAGCACATGGTTCTGGTGAAAGTGGTAAGTCCCATGTTGTTAAGGCTTGTGAAGATGGTGAAGAAAAATTAATTCGTTTTGGGCAACTTGGGGTTAAAGGTTCTCCAAAAAAGGAAGGAGAGTCCGAAGAATATGCAAGTCGTCGCAAGAGGTTTAAGACTAGACATGCTAAGAATATTGCAAAGGGGAAAATGAGTGCTGCCTATTGGGCAGATAAAGTTAAATGGTGATTAAGAGGTGCTTTAGGATAAATAATTTTGGTCCAACTTACGGAGGTCATCATGGATGCAATTGTAGCAATCGTAAAACCACTTCTCATTAGAATTGCAACTCACCCATCAGTTAAAAATCTTGTTATTGAACTTCTTGAGAAGTATGTAAAAACTACAGACAATAGCATTGATAATGTTATTCTTGCTACTGTTAAGGAGCTTCTATTTAAACCAGAAGTTTGATTTTTTTCAAGTTCATAACTTGGATTTAACTTCATTAAAAGATAAGGGGTAAAGCAACACTTTACCCCTTTTATAAATAAGTTTAGGAAAAATTTTTTACGGAAAAGAAAAAAATGGCACTCTGGGGTAAAAAAGACGACATTTATTCTGCTGGAACTATTACAGTCGATTATGCAAATAAAACTGTAACTGGTTCTGGAACCACTTTCACCGCATTGAGTGTCGGTGATGTGATTTCTATCGGAGCTGGTACTACTTTTGGTGAGGCAGTTGTATCTGGTATTACCTCAGATACAGTTATTTCTATTGCATCTACTCAGTATCTAAGTGGTGCTGCTATTTCTGCTGTGGAGTGGACCGCATCCCAAAAACCAAAGTATACTCTTCAAGATTCAAATTATTCTGCAACTGAAATTCTTGGAGTTGATGAGAATGAGATTGTTTCATCTACACTAGAGCCTTCACATACAGGATGGGTTGGAGTTCATACCTACGTTGATAATCACGGAAATCTCAGAAGAAAGACTGAAGTTTTAGTTGCTATGTCGGGAATCACCACTGGTGTAGCAAGTACAACTGGAGTTGGTGGTGATGCTGCTGATGATACCCTTCTTCCAGATACTGTCATTTCAATTGTAACTCAACCATCTAGTGTTGGTGTTGCCACCACTGCACTACCACAGACAGTTAACTTTAGTGTAGTAGCAGCAACTTCTCCAGTATCTCAGGCTGTTACTTATCAGTGGCAGAGAAGTACAAATGGTGGTACTTCATACGCCAATGTTGGTGGAGCAACTACATCTGCAGTTAGTGTCGCAGTAACCAATACTACATTTAATGGATATCTATATCGTGTTGTTCTTAATTCCACAGGTGCTGATCAAGTTGTATCTGGATCTGCAACCCTTACTGTATCGTGATTTGATGTATGAGATTTGATGAGTTGAACGAAGACAATTATCTTCTTTTTGCAATTAAACATTATGAGAATCCTCAGTCTGTAACTAAGGATGACTTTTATGATGACCTAAAAAGAATTAGGTGGATTAAAAAGTTGTTGAAAAAATATAAAAATGAAGGTGAACTGAAAACTCATTTATTGATAAACCACTTTATTATTCTTTATAATGTTTTTGGTGATGCAGCAACACCAATGCTGTTTTATAAATTGGAAAAGGATTATTGGAGTGTTCTGAAAACCTTTATAGTTTATCTTCAACGGTTTCCGGAATATCCAATTACCAAAATCCATGAAATACCACTTGATGATGATTGTTTAAAAATACTCAATTCAATCTAATGGACGACAGAATTTTAGATAAAATTATTTCAATGGTAAGAAATAATTTAAATGAAGAGGGTGCAATGGCATTGCCAACTAATAATGTTGGTTCTGGTAATATTGCTGGGACTCCAGAGGCAGACCCAGGAAATCCACCAGTAAAAAAAAGAAAAAAATACATTTACCAAAAAAACTCTAGAAAACTTTGGAAAATATAAATGCCATGTTCTCACAAGAATCTAAACTAGCGGTTCTTGAATCTAAACTCAACATTTATGAAGAACTGTCCAGAGAAATGCTTTCGAAATTGGAAGCAGCTGTGGAAAAAATATCAGAAGGAAATAACCGCATTGCTATGATTCTTACAAAGCATGACGAGAGGATTGAACAGGCGATAAAGACTGATGACCTCATTATAAAGATGATTGATGAGGTTAAGGAATCAAATTCAAAAGAACATGCAATTGTTGTCAAAAGATTAGAGACAGTAGAAAGTAATATTTCAGACTTATCTAAGTTTAAATGGCAGGTAGCAGCTATTTCAGGTGCTGCAGTTTTGATTATTGGTCTGGTAGTCCCCTTTATTGACAACATGCTTCCTGGACCCTATAATGGAGGTTCCCAGACCACCCAAACTAGATAATGAGTTTTATTGATTCCAAATATATCGGGTTGGTTTCTTCCCGACTGCATAAGTTCGCTAGAAAAAAAGAAGGTCTATATAATTTCCGTTGTCCTTATTGCGGAGATAGTCAGAGGACTAAAAGTAAGGCACGGGGATACTTGTATAAGTTAAAGAACGACCACAACTTTAAATGCCATAATTGTGGGGTTTCTAGGACGTTTACTAACTTCCTGAAGGATATGGATGCTGTGTTGTATGACCAGTATGTGATGGAGAGATATAAGAATGGTCTAACAGGAAAGGGAAGTCAAACAAAGACACCAGAGTTTAAGTTTGAAAAACCTAACTTTTCAAAAAAGTCTTTTGACCTGCCCACCATAGAAGAACTAAATAAAGAACACTTGGCAAGACAATATCTAGAGAACAGAAAAATTCCAAAGGAATATTTTCGTGAATTGTATTTTTGTCAGAACTTCAAAGAGTGGACTAACACTCAGAAGCACACATTCGATAATTTAGACAACGACGAACCAAGAATCATCATTCCTCTCATCAATCAAGGAAAAATCTTTGGGTTTCAAGGTCGCAGTCTGAATAAGAATTCAAAGGTCAAATATATTACAATCATCCTAGACGACAGCCATCCAAAAATATATGGTTTAGATAAAGCAGATTTTAATAAGACTGTATATGTCGTTGAGGGACCAATCGATAGTATGTTTTTAGATAATGCAATTGCTATGGTTGGAGCAGATTTGGATTACATGTTTTTCGTTACTAATTTTGAATCAGACTTTGTGATGGTCTATGACAATGAAAAAAGAAATAAACAAATCATTCAGAGAATGGAGAAGGCAATTGACTCCAAATTTCCTATTGTAATTTGGCCAAATGACTTGAAAGAAAAGGACATCAATGATATGATACTTGAAGGCATTGATGTCAACAAAATTGTAAAAGAAAATACCTTTATGGGGTTAGAAGCAAAAGCAAAACTTATTGGTTGGAAACGAGTATGAGCAACGGTACAAATGTAGTTAAAAGGAATGGTTCTGTAGAGAGTCTTGACCTGAATAAACTTCATCTAATGGTTGATGAGGCTTGCAAAGATTTGTCTGGAGTATCAGCAAGTCAAGTTGAGATGCAGTCAGGGATTCAGTTTTATGATGGGATTACAACTCAAGAAATTCAGGAAATCTTGATTCGTTCTGCTTCGGACTTAATTGATTTGGATAATCCAAATTATCAATTTGTTGCAGCAAGACTTCTTCTATTCTCTGTGAGAAAGTCTTTGTATGGAAAAATCCAAGACCATCCAACTTTCTTGGACCATATTAAAAAGTGCGTAAATGCAGGTGTTTATGACAAAGAAATTCTTTCAAATTACTCTGAAGAAGAACTTAATAAACTTGGTACGTATATCCATCATAATCGTGACTACCTGTTCACTTATGCGGGTCTACGTCAGGTCGTTGATAAGTACCTCGTGCAAGATAGAAGCACTGGAAGTGTATATGAAACCCCACAGTTTATGTACATGATGATTGCTGCGACAATCTTCTCGCAGTATCCAAGAGAAACCAGAATGTCATACGTCAAGAGGTATTATGACGCAATCTCCAAACACAAAATCAACATTCCCACACCTATCATGGCAGGAGTGCGAACTCCACTTCGACAATTTGCTAGCTGTGTTCTTGTTGATTCTGATGACACCCTCGATAGCATCTTTAGTTCTGATATGGCTATCGGCAGATA
>JACCDW011769215.1_pt1 | contig 23478 bp, 18 predicted proteins | sample 7449781 | NCBI WGS metagenome assembly JACCDW01 (sample SAMN15323449, study PRJNA562643) | freshwater metagenome | isolation source: river surface water | place: USA:Blue River Watershed | collected 2017-08-18
ACAGGATTCGAACCTGTGACCTACTGCTTAGAAGGCAGTTGCTCTATCCAGCTGAGCTAAGAGGTCCTGCAATCCATTCACTAACCCTTGTAAAGGCCGTAAACAAGGCCGCAAAAATAGGCATTTTTCTAATAAAAACTAATCGAATCTAGATTTTTTTTAAAAATTCTGACGTACATCAACAATTTTAAACTATTCGTAAAATCCCTTCAGTATTTGAGTTCAATTTATTTAATTGCAGTATCGAAATGGCCTAATAAATCTAGACTTTCGGTAAATAATTAAAATTCAATTGTATGCAAAATCCATTCTTTAAGTTTAAAGATATAAAGAGTTATAGTTCAACCGAATGGCTCATTAACAACACCAAGAAATATCGCAGTGTATTTGAAGCGGAGGAGGTGAATTACATTTATTGTGAGGTTACCCTCTACAATAAAAAATTTGATGAAGAGCCTTGGAATCTGCAAATGCACATTAAATGTGTAGATGAAAACAACAATGAATTGTGTTCTTTGGATTGTTCTCGCACGGTAGATCCAGCGGAGCCTATTGTTTTTGCCCGTGAAGGATGGGGGGTGAAACACGTTGGCAGATTCTGGAAACCGGGTGTATATCGGTGGGAAGCTTGGATCAACGATGAAATATTGGCATCCAAAATATTTTATGTGCAGCAAGTGGGAGTTGTAAAGTCTGGATTAAATCCATATTTCAAAATTGATACGGTGAAATTGTATGAAGGTTCCAGTATTGATGTAGATATTTCGAAAAGAAAATATTACACCGTATTCAATGCTTTAGCAACTCGATACGTCTGGGCAGAAGTGAACTGTCAGAACCTCACACGCAAATCCAATGAACTCCCCATTGAATTACTATTCAATTTTCGGAGTAAATCTGGATATCTTAAAGGTAGTGTTTCAAAAATTCAGTTTGTAAAACCCGAAGATGACGAATTTACCATCTCTTTAGGTTGGGGATCCAGTATTATAGGGACATGGTCGCGTGGAGATTATTTTGCAGAAATCGTATTTATGGATACGTTGTTAGCGCAAATGCCATTTCGAATTGGTGATGATTATGTGGAAGCAACAGAAGAAGATTTCTTGCCGATGACGCAATTAACCGTACCTTTTGCAGAAGATGATGCTAATGCGGAGGCAAAACCTGGCGAAGAATCAAGTCAATCCGGTCAATTAGATTTTCAGTCGCAAGGATTTGAGAATGTGATGAAAGAGTTGGATGAATTAACTGGATTAGATCCTATAAAAAAGAAAATTCGGGAATATGCAGACTACCTGCGTTTCGTAGCTCTGAGAAAAGAAAAAGGGTTTGAAGAAAATGAAAAAATAAATTTACATGCTGTTTTCAAAGGGAATCCGGGTACCGGAAAAACCACGGTTGCTAGACTTCTTGGTAAGATATATAAAGAACTTGGATTATTGAAAAACGGGCATGTTTATGAGGTTGATCGGGCTGACTTGGTAGCTGAGTACATCGGACAAACAGCACCTAAAACCAAAGAGGCTATTAAAAAAGCCAAAAATGGTGTACTGTTTATTGATGAAGCGTATAGTTTAGCAAGAAAAGACGATGACAATAAGGATTTTGGTAAAGAAGCCATTGAAGTTCTTCTCAAAGAACTCGCCGATGCCGATGATATTGCCATTGTGGTTGCCGGTTATCCCGAAGAAATGGATGTTTTCTTGGAGTCTAATCCGGGTTTAAAGAGTCGATTCGTTGTACAATACGATTTCCCCGATTATACGCCCCAAGAACTGTTGAAAATAGCCACTTTTGCGGCAGAAAAAAGAGGTGTGAAGTTCGACGAAACAGCAGCAAAATTGTTTCAAAAATATTTAACCGATAAGTACAGAGACCGCGATAAATTTTTTGGTAATGCCCGATTAGTAAATTCCATGGTGGATGAAGCCAAAATGAACATGGGATTGCGAATCATGAAAGGGGAACATCCTGAAGAATTGGATACGGAGGCATTAAGTACTATTACCGAATCGGATTTAAAGAAAATCTTTGATTTGCACAGTGGAATCTTGCCAGAAATTCCCATTGATGAAGATCTGCTTCGCGAAAGCATGCAGAAACTCAGATCCATGATTGGATTAAATAAAGTTAAACAAGACATCGAGGAATTAGTGAAGTTGGTGAGATTCTATAAAAGCATGGGTAAAGATGTTCGTAAGATTTTTTCATTACACAGTGTGTTTAGTGGTAATCCCGGTACCGGTAAAACTACGGTGGCCAGAATACTGGCTCAGGTCTATAAAGCACTGGGTATTTTAGAACGAGGGCACTTAATAGAATGTGATCGACAAAGTTTAGTAGGTGGATATATAGGTCAAACCGCTATCAAAACTGCCGAATTAATCAACAAAGCGATAGGAGGAGTTTTATTTATCGATGAAGCATATTCGTTAAGTGATGGGGGCTCATCTGATTTTGGTAGAGAAGCTATTGAAACTCTGCTTAAACGAATGGAAGATAGACGGGGTGAATTTATTGTTATTGCCGCCGGTTATACCCAGAATATGGAGCGCTTCATGGAATCCAACCCGGGATTAAAATCAAGATTTGACCGTGAATTTCAGTTTGCCGATTACAATGCAGAAGATTTATATACAATTGCACTAAATCAATTGAGAGATCATCATATTGTTCCTGAACCTAAGGCCGCAGATCATTTGATGAAATATATACAGTTTATGTATAAGTCGCGGGATAAGTACTTCGGAAATGGTAGAGCAGTGAGACGAGTAATTGAAGAAGCCGTTCGAAACCAACATTTACGATTAAGTGAATTGCCTAAAAATAAACATACTGCCAAAGCCATTGAAACGCTCAAGTTTGAAGATGTTGAAGAATTTAGTACGGATATAAAACCAGGTAGTGCCTCCGGTGGAATTGGATTTAGATTGTAATTTCTGTAGGTAAGCGTATTTTATATTAATTTTACCCAGCGATAATACTTGGGTAATTTTAATTTAAATCGATTTGACCAAACTTTCTGGGTATAGTACGTATTGGAAATTATTGGTAAATAGTAGATGGAAATATCTATTATTCCAGTTATTGTTTATTATTTTAACTCAGCAAATCGGCAGATTAATTTGGTTTGTTGGTAATGTCTACTGGTTACAACCCTTAGGCGTATGGGAGTATTTCCAGGTCTTTCTTATTGGGTTTTATTTTGATGCCCCTGTTGTTGCTTATCTTTTTTTACCCGTTTGGGTATGGTGGTCGTTTGCACCATCCACCATTACAATAAAAAATTATCTCTTTCGAGGAATTTCAACCGGTTTAATTTTTTCAACGGTTTTACTCAATGCAATTGATGCTGGCTATTCTAACGTTACTTCCAAACGAAGCGGTAAAGAATTGTTGGATGTTCTCGCCGATCCAGCGAATAAGGTATCTAACTACATTTTGGATTATTGGTGGGGTGTAATTTTAATAATTTTATTCGGTTGGCTGATATGGCGATTTTTTCCGGTTCCTAAAGTAGAGGTGACCAGTAAAAAAACTGCACAATCATCCAAAACGAATTCAATCGAGATAGATTCGTCCGACGATAAATCACGAAATCAACATTTACCTAGTAAAAGTTTGTGGTATTCGTTGAGCTCTACACTATTAAGATTCTTATTAATAGTTTTGGTTATCTTATTTTTCGGGAGGGGAGGTACACGATTGCGCCCTCTAAGAGCATCCGATGCCGCAGAATTTGTGGTCCCAGAAATTTCACCTTTGTTGGTGTCTACTCCTTTTTCCATGATATCGAGTTTTCAATCGGCCGGATTAACAGCAGTGCAATGGCTAAATCAGGGCTCGGAATCATTTCATTTACATGGTAATAGTCTGTCTTTGGGTGATTATATAAAAAACAACTATTCTGACAACCACAGTGGGTATAAACCGAATTTGTCAACCATCGACTCATCGATTTTAACCCAAAATACAACTCGTAAAAGCAACGTTGTTTTAATTGTAGTAGAAAGTTTGGCTCGGGATTATACGGGTTTCTTGAATGGAGCACCTTACACGCCATTTTTAGATAAATTAGCTAAGAATCCGGATGCAGTTGTATTCCCATTTTGTTTTGCAAATGGAACTAAAAGTATCGAAATGGCTCCATCGATTTTTGCGGGGATGCCCAACTTAATGGAGGACTTTTTTATTACTTCAAGTTATAGTACGAATCGAATTACAAATGTATTTGGTTTAATGAAGTCGATGAATTACACAACGCAATTTTTTCATGGATCCAATAATGGTACCATGGGGTTTCGTTCTTTTTTTAAAAGTGGAGGATTACAAGAGTATTTTGGTATTGATGAATATCCTAGTAAAGAGGTTGATTTCGATGGTCATTGGGGAATATTTGACGAACCCTACTTACAATTTTTTTCTAAGAAACTTTCTCAAAACCAACAACCATTTTTCAGTAGCGTTTTCACGTTAAGTTCCCATCATCCCTACGCGATTCCTGAATCGTTAAAATCAAAATTTCCAGGATCCAATTTAACCGTACAGAAAACAATCGCATACGCAGATTATTCCTTAGAGAAGTTTTTTCAATCGGCGAGTAAAGAATCATGGTTTGAAAATACCATTTTTATAATTACTGGCGATCATACTTCTCATGGGACGCTGGGGTATTTTTACAGTCCCAGTGGACACTATGAAGTTCCATTTTTAATTTTTGCTCCGGGAAAAGGGGATGCTTTACGATCTTCCTTTACAACGGAAATTACGCAGAAAACCTGTTCGCAGTTAGATGTCTTTCCTACCAGTTTGTCTTTTGCTTTTGACATGCCCAATTTAAGTATAGGAATGGGTAGGAGTTTACTGGATTCTTCGTACAAGGGATATTCGTATCATTACGATAAAGGACTTTATTACATCATTCAATACCCATATGTTTTGATAATGAATGAGCAGGGAGAGAATATTGAGTTTTATAAACAACTAAGAAATAGCAATAAAAAGGAGAATTTAGAAAATTCTCCTTTACCAGAAGTTCAATTGAAAAAAACGGAATTATTGTTTCATCTCAAAGCGGCTGTTCAGGGCTATCGTCGGGGATTAACTAGTAACCAATGGGATAGATTGTTTAATTATCGAAATCAATAATAATTTCGTAATTAATGTACCATCAATGGAGTTGTACGTCTCCAATTTTCAGTTTGTAATTCTACAATATACATACCCGATGCAATAGTATTCTTGATTTCTAATAAGTTTCGTTTACCGATAGCTGGTTGTTCGAGTAATACACGACCTTGTGCATCTATTAATCGTAATTTACCTTGAATTACAAGGGAAGGAACTTCAATGTATAGCTTCAGTTCGTTTTGGTTAATAGGGTTGGGGTAAACAATCAGCTCGTCATCTTGTTTGGAGAAGATGTTGGTGGCTGCTGATGTTATCCAGAAACATTCCGATGTATCGGTGCAATTATCTTGAGTTACAATTACGGCATAATTACCATTGGTTTTAGCATTATAAATTCGGGTGTTCCCATCGGTGGCTGGTTTATAATTTTGATTACATAATACCCACTGCCAGTCGGTAGCAGAGGTATTTGTACATGTAAGCACATCGCCAGTAATCGAAACGCCTGTACCCACCTTGATAACATTTAAATCAATGGTTATCACACTGTCGCAACCTAAATAATTTTTAATGGTATCTTGAATGATGGCCGATTTTGTATAGGAATTTTTCCCACTCGGCAAGGTATACAATTTACAGGCCGATTCTTTGTAGGAATAATAAGTTTTACCAAGTACTGTTAGGTCTACTGTTACGATACTATCACAGAAATTGTTATTTAATACAGTATCTTTATAAATACCCGTTTTAGACCAAATATAACGTTCACTTGGGGATTTATATTGGTCGCAAACCGTCACTTTAATAGATTTGAATGTTGCCAAAGAAATGGCTTTAATGGTGATGATACTATCACAACCCGCTGCATTTTGCAATGTATCATAGTAAGTACCTGGTGCGGAAATGAAGTATTTTCTACTGGGTACCCGGAATGGGGTACAGAATTTTTTCTCCATTTCAGAAAAGGTTGTTTTTCGTACAACTAAATCAATAATAATAAAGCTATCACAGCCTTTGTAATTTGTGGTTGTATCTACGTAAGTTCCTGTTTCAGTTAATTTTTTTCCTAAGGGGGATATGTAGCTGTTACACACATCGGCGGATATGTTTGAACTTGTTCCACCAATACTAAGATTTACATTAATTACACTGTCACAACCAGCGGAATTTACCAGATAATCGGTGTAGTTACCTGATTTAGTCCAAGTGTAGGCGCCCGAGGGACTTACATAACTTTTACACGCCCAAGCAGATATATTTTTGGTAGTTTTAAAACGAAGGGATAGATTGATAGTTAATGCACTATCACAACCAAAGTAACTGGATAGTGTATCTTTATATACTCCAGATTTCGTCCAAGTATACTTACCACTTGGAGATCTGAATCGATCGCAACGATTTTCTGAAATAGTATCTCGGATACTTCCTTTGGTTAAGGTTTTGCCACTAACCCAGTTGGATGTACTGCCGCTTAAAGCAAAGTTAGCTACTACACCATGATTACCATAACCTGAAAAATCGGTAAGTGTTTTAACGGTGGAATTGCTAGCACCTGCTTTTCCATGATTAAATTTATAATAGGCGCGTAAACCTTGTTGAGGAGCACAATATTCGCCATTCATGTCGTTTTTTATCTCCGATTGAGTGCGATATTTAGCCCAAATTTTAACTTCATCGATTTTACCTTGAAATCTGCGCGTATACGTGCCAGAATGATCACCAATTACTAAATCAACCCCTGTGGCTTTAGTCATAGCTGCTGTAGAACTAATAGAATCTACTTTAACTCCATCAACGTAAAAATATGCCTTGGTGCCGTTGTAGGTGAAGGCCACGTGTTGCCATGTATTTAGCTTTAAAACTGCCGTTGCCGTGGTTTTTTCAACCCATGTAGAAGTACCTTGGCCAAATGCGCAGTTTAATTTACCGCCATCACCGCAGCGTAACATATACCCATTATTGGATGTATTTTCCTCTTTATTGATAATATTACCTTCCCATGCTGCCGCTTTCCAAGCCGTTGGGAATATCCAAGCTTCCAAAGCAAAACTTTTTCCACCTAAATTGATCGAACTATCTTTGCCACATATAACACGGTCATCCGAACCATCAAAGTCCAATGCATTTTGTGCATTTAAATTGGAAGTAAATAACAATAAAATTACAAAAAGTAATTTCGGAATTGTAAGCGACTGAAGTCCGATAATCCTGTTGCCAATTATCGCGTAATGATAATTTTTAGTAGGGTTATTAATGCCTTTAATTATTTGATACATAATGGTTTGATTTCGGTTATAAAAAACGAATATAGAAAAATATTTTTTCTAGCAAATACATACTACAGTTAAATCGCATAATTTCGTCCTGTAGTCATTAAGCACTACGTATAAAAGCAAATATGTTGATTTCGGTAAATACCGTTTTCCGGAGTACTTTGGTTATCCTTATAGCCACGCTTTTAATTTTGCCTCTAATTCGAACCGCGAAAAATCAATCATATTCTAGAAGGGATACCCATAAAGTAGAAGATTTTTTAGAAGCAGTAAATAAAACCGCTAATAGCTCACAAGATTGTATAGAGGTACAGTGGGTGAATAATCTCGATTCAATAACTATTCAAGAAAATTGGTTATCCAATCCTATTCAAGTCCTTAACCGCTTATTGCCTGGGAAAATATTGACGGATCCTATTTCCGATGAATCTATGATTGCCTGGACATGCAGTACTTGTAAGTCAAACAGCTTACATAATCCCATCAACGACTGGTTTGATGTAGATACCTTTGTAACATTTCCATTTAGTAGAAACTATACCAGTTTTATTGGTCAGTTAGAACTACAAAGCGCAGATTCATTGCCACAGCGACTGTATTCTTTTTCTACAAGTTCTGAACCCAGTGCGCAAGGTCGATTTTCTGGTGGGGTTTTAGGATTGTTGTTACTTGAGAAGCAACCCGAAGGTAATTGGAAAGTGAAAGCATTGAATTCTGCAGTTATGTATCAGGGCAGTTTTGGGAGAGCCTCTGCCAATTTTACAGTTAAACATACTACTGAGTTTGGAAATATTTTACTGTTAAATTGTCCGAGTATTGAAGCGGCAGACGTAGAAGGATGTAATTCCTATGTTGAAGATTTATACTTGCTAAATGGTAATACATTGGATTTAATTACTCGAATTCCAGGAGCTCAAAAAGTTTGTAGAAATTCAGAATCCGTTGATGCGTTGTTAGATTTTCCAATGTGGAGTCTTGATTTGCAATTATCGCCCGTTGGTAAATCTATTATAGATGTTGATTTGATGGTTGAAGGAATGTACATGATTGCCTCTGAACTGAGTGAACGATGGCGTTATATGGGGTTGTTGGAAGAACTGCCTTTATTTCTTCAAAAGAAATACCCCGATAAATTTAAACAGTTAGAATCCCAGGTTAGCGATGGTCCAATTGCTAAAATTCAACTTATGGACTCAAGGAATATAGAAGAATCAAACTCCATTGTTTCTGCCGATTCAACTATCGCAGGAATTAACCAATCTGCATCTTTACGCGGATTTTGTATTCCTTACAAGGCAAAAGTATTCTCTCAAATTTCCTTATCCTCAGATGGAAAAATGAACTTGGCTCCTTGGAAGATTCAACTGGAGTCGAAATAGATGGTGGCCTGATTATTTGATTATTTCACCCAAAACCTACGGTAGTGGCTTTTCGAATTAATCCACACTTTTAATAAACAAGCGAAAAACTTGAGAAGGTTTGAAGGATGGTGAAATAAAAAATTGCCTAAGTTGTAAAACTGGGCCTGTTACTTTATCCGAATAATCTCATGCTCAGAAATATCAATTTTTCTGAGTTTATACAGCTGACCCACAGATTCTTTGAAAGACTTCTTACTCATACCCAATAAATCCCGAATTTCATCCGGACTGGATTTATCTCCCAGTGCTAATTTACCATTATTTCTTTCTAAATGTTCTAAAATAACATCGGTATGGCCTTTTACTTTTCCTCTACCTAGCGGTTTTAATGAAACGTCGATGAGTCCGTTTTCGCGAACCAGTTTCACGAATCCAGATACGGTGTCGCCTACTTCAACGGGTTGATAAACCTCGTTTTTATAGAACATGCCTTGGTATCGCTGATTTATGATACATTTAAATCCTTTTTCTGTTTCTTCGAATACAAGGGCTTCTATGGGCTGACCAGATTGAAAAGGAACTTCTTCGCGATTTAACCATTTAGCCACACGCCCCGATGCTAATAATCTATCGGTCTTTTCATCTCGATATAGAAATACCACCGTTTTGGTTCCAGGTTTCATACGGCTGTACTGTTCTTTGAAAGGAACGAATAGATCTTTTTCCAATCCCCAATCCAAGAATGCGCCAATAGGAGTTGCAGCAACCACCTCTAAACAAGCAAATCGATATAATTCAATTTTGGGTTGGCGGGTGGTGGCCACCAATCTATCTTCTGAATCTCGATATATAAAAACGGTGATAATGTCACCTTCCTGTGCGGTGGGGGAACAATATTTATTAGGTAATAATACCTCATTGCCTTCTTCGTCTCGCAAATACCATCCTTGCGCCGTATCCCTGCCGTATTGAAGATCTAAATAGTGGCCCGTTTTAATCATTGCAGTGCAAAATTCGGGGTAAATTGCCATAAAACCCCCATGATAAATGGGTAATTACGGATAAATGCAAAAAATAAGATTTCCAATTACGGAATTCGCCCAAAACTCATGTAACACATTCGTAATATTTTGTAGATAATTGCTTTCTAATATTTTGTCTATGAGAGATCCCAATACCCCCAAGTATTTTATCAGCCGCGCTTGGATATATTCCAAAGAAATGTTCCCCGTGCTGATTTACCTTCCTTACGTTATTGCATTGTACGGTTGTGTGAATTTTGTAGTTCAAATTCTATCAGGCGATCCCGTGGTTATTGATACCATGGCAATCGTTGGAATGATTTCAGCATTTTTTATGATGTTGTTAATGCGAACCTTTGATGATTTAAAAGATATTGAAATCGATATTGAACTATTCCCACATCGCGCCACTGCGAGAAAGGCTGTATTGAAATCCGATATCGTAGCTATTTCTTTAACGTCGTTCTTGGTACTGCTGAATACGAATGTGTTTTTTGGACCATCTACCTTACCCGTGTTTGCTGTGATGATTTCTTATTGTTTGCTGACCTTCAAATGGTTCTTCGCCGAACAATATCACCGAAATCACATTTTTGTAACCATGATGGACCATCAGCCAATACCCTACGTGATTAATTTCTTTTTGATTCACACTGCATTGGCCACAGGCGCACATTACGAACCCTTTAGTACAACCCATCTGATTTTATGGTTAATCGTGTCATTGCCTGTTACCGCTTGGGAAGTTTCTCGAAAAATTCGGTCTGCGGATATGGAAACTCAATACGAAACATTCTCCATGGTGGTTGGAGTCAAAACGGCTACCGCAATCCCATTGATTTGCTTAACTGCTACAGGTTTAATGTCGATGCACCTCGGAAATTTACTGCACTTCAGTTTGTGGTTTTTTATCATTGAAATGGCCATTTTAGCCATTGTTTTATTCGTTTATTTACGATTCTTTTTCAAGCCGATAAAGGAATACAACATTCTTACCAATACAGCTTTATTTACAACAACCGCGTACTTTACCAATTTATTGGTTAATACATTGCTAACCTACGCTTGGTAATTTTCCCATGCTGTTGAGCAAGTCTGAAGTAGGAGGGAAGGGGTTTCATTTACAAACCATGCACAATGGGGGGCTGCCAGTTCCCCAGTTTTATTGTATTTCTTGGAGTCAATTAAAGCAATTATTGGCCGAAAGTAATCCGGATTTTTGGTTTGATTTGAACACTGAGATGGAAGCGGTATTCTCTAATTACCAAATGGATTTAGAGGTGATTTGTACGGCAGTTCAGAAAAAGATATTAGAAGCAGAAATTGCAGAAAAGCCGTGGTCCGATTTTTCAAGTAAAATTCTAGACCAATTTGGAGAAGATTACTTGGTGTCGGTTCGTTCATCGGCCATTGATGAGGATAGCGTTCACACTTCCTTTGCTGGTCAACATTTAACGGAATTGTTTGTGGGGCCGGCCGACTTATTATCGGCAATAAAAAATTGCTTGGCTTCGGCTTGGTCTTTTGGTGCTATTAGCTATCGATTGTTGCATAATTTGCCGGTTTATAATATTCAGTTTGCCATTGTAATTCAACGAATGGTGAATGCCTCGAAATCTGGAATTGGATTTTCTGTGGACATTACCCGAAATCTGACAGAATCAATTATAACTGCTGGTTATGGACTGGGTGAGGGAGTGGTTGCAGACAAGGTGGAATGCGATACATTTAGGATTCATCGTACAAGTAAAGTTCTTGAAACGGTGTTAATGAAAAAGCAAACGGCATTGCGTTGGAACCAAATAAATGAACTGTATTTAGAAAATATCGATCCCCAATTGGCCGAAAGTCCTTGTTTAAGCAATACAGAAATTGAACAGGTCTTTGAAGCGTTACAACAAGCTGAAATATTGCTCGCCTCACCTGCAGATGTAGAGTTTTCATTTGATGAGCACGGAAAATTGTATGTACTTCAAATGCGGCCCATCACCACATTGGATAGCAATAATATTGAAATATTAGACAATACTAATATTGTTGAGAGTTATCCAGGAATTACCTTGCCATTGAGTTTTTCATTCGCTAAGCAAGCGTATCAAAATTTATTTGAAAACAGTGCACGGTTTTTTTGGATCGATGACACTTGGGTGAAACAGCATCAACAAGTTTTTAAACATTTGATTGCCCATCCCTATGGTAGAGTTTATTACCGATTGGATAATTGGTATCGTTTAACAGCAATGGTGTATAATTCTCCAAGCGCCATGAAAGCCTGGGAGACGGCCGTGGGTTTATCCCAACCTATCCAAGTAAATTCGAAGCCCAGCTCCAAACAACAACTAAAAATTATCGTTGCTATTTTATGGATAATTGTTCGATTTAGGCAAGGAAATCGTAAATTTTTCAAATCTTTTGCAATTCATTATTACAAGTTTAAAAATTTTCGAAATGAAGCCAATTCTCCTGCAGAATTGTGGCGCTATTTTCAGAAAATCATGCAACAAACTTACCGGGATTGGCCGTTAACCGTTGTAAATGACTTTTTAGCGTTTAAAGTATTTGGCTGGTTGCAATCTCTAATTAAACGATGGGGTATTTCAGAAAACGAGGAATTTGCAAATGAACTAATTAGTGGGTACGGGGAGGTGGATTCCGAGTTGGCCGTGGTACACTTGCTGAAATTAAAAGAACAGATTTTACTAGACGAAAAATTGCACCAATTAATAAAGGAAGATGCACGGCAACTACTAAATTTTATCGGAAGTAATCCTAATCACTCTTTTTCCCTAGCTTGGCATGCATATTTAAATCGCTTTGGGGATAGAACATTTGCAGAATTAAAGTTGGAAACGGTTACCCCTAAGCAAAATCCGGAATTATTGATTGATTTAATTAAATCTCAAATTGACAGCACGTTAACCGCAGATACTTTTATTGAAAATAGTAAGAAGTTACGCATTCAGGCATGGCAGTCGGTAAAGAATAAATTGGGAACTTGGAATCCTAAATATTGGATTTTCAAATGGGTTGCAAATTTGGCGGCTTTCGGAGTAATGAGTAGAGAAAATATGCGCTTTTGCAGGACGAGAATGTACGGTGCAAGTAGAGAGATATTCTTACAAATAGGCAGTTGGTTGCAGGAAGACGGATTTATTGCAAAATCAGCGGATGTCTTTTATTTAACTGTAGATGAGTTGCAAGAATATTGTTTGTATGGTAGTAATTGTACAATTGAAGGGATTCCATTGAATTCATTAGTGGATAAAAGAAAGATTGATTATAACCAGTACAAAGAAATTGACTTACCAGATAGGATTATCTACCAGCAAAATGATTTGCCGATTTTTCAACCCAAAAGTCAGGTATCACAACGTTCTCAAACAACGGAAAATATCCAATCTTGGCAAGGAGTGGCGGTTTCAAAAGGTATAGTAGAGTCTGAAGTGGTAGTAATGTTGGAGCCTAATTTAACCGCCGATGTGCGCGGTAAAGTATTGGTAAGTAAAATGACGGATCCAGGATGGGTGTTTTTAATGTCTCAAGCAAGTGCACTCATTTCAGAAAAAGGCTCATTATTAAGCCACACAGCCATTGTGGGAAGAGAATTAGGAATTCCGGTAGTTGTGGCAATTCCAGATATTACCAAGGCGTTGAAAACTGGGGATAAAATTCGGGTTAACGGTTCCACGGGTGTTGTGGAAAGGTGCTGATTTTTCCCTGCCACCATTCGTTTGTTGAACCTTCTTTAACGCTTATATACCAACGATTTAGTAAACAGTATTTTATTAATGTTCTTCGTAAAGCTCCAGGCCAAAAGGCATGTAAACGATAATTTCCCGCAGGGATTTTTCCTAGTTTTATCAGTAAGTGATACACATTGGATGCACAACGCTCACCGAAAAAAGAATAATCAATACTTGTTTGTAAACAATTTTGTATGAAATAATCGCGCAATTCTGCAAGTTCCGTTTCCGTTACAGGCACATAAAAACAGGTTTCGCGTTTATTAGCCACTATAAATTCCCATTCATCGATGCTGTAATTATGAAATTCGCTGTTAAAGGGAGTTCTACTGTACCAGTGTATACGGTTAGCATCTTTATAGTAGAAACCGTAAACGCGATCTCCCACCTGCATGGCCACATGTCCGCCCCAAAATCCTCCCACATTGGGCCTTAATAAGAAAGATTGATTATCAGCAATTTCTGAATTGGGTTTTATCGTTAGTGGTAGTATTTTCTTTTTGCGCAGAAACTGAGGTTTCTCTACACTGCCATGAAACATTCGAATCAGTAAAGTATCTGTATAAACTGGACATTGAGGCATTTTATGTCGAAATTTCTAATAAATACCTGGAATCAATCGCTTGGTTTTGGCGGCAAACGTTGACCATTGTTCTCCAAAATGTTCAGCCAATGCCTGTTCTTCCAAAGGGATTCTTTGATATAAGGTTAATCCATTCGCCAATAGGAGCAGTAGGATGGAAATAACGTTGTTCATTACTAATCCTAAACCCAAATAATACAATAATAATCCAGTGTAGCTTGGATGTCTCATCCACCGATATACTCCATCGGTTTTTAATTGATGATTCTCTAAAATACTGATTTTCACTGTAAAGGATCGTTTTAAACTCAATATTGCTACCCATCGTAAAACCAATCCGCTAATAAATAGCGTAATCCCAGAAATGAAAATAGAGAAATTGAGTTCTTCAAACCATTGCCCCCAACCTTGGTACATACAAATGAAAGAGGCAATAATGCCTGCTGGATACAAAATACGGAACCAAAGAATAGTTTTTCCATCAAAAGATTTCAGTAAGTCCTGAGGTTTTGCGTTACGAGTTACATTCACCAAGATTCCCGAAAATGCAATAATGGCAATCATTCCTAGAGAAATCCAAGGGATTTGATGAATAGAAATGGATAGGTTGAGGTATGAGGTCATAGGGTCGTTACAAAGTAATGGAGGTTATAGATTTGATTCACGAGGAGTGCAATATATATGAAAATGCATCCGTGTTTATTGGTTATTGTCGGTTTTTTAATACCCAATACAAGCCTTTGGCATTGGAAATGAGCTGCGGTAAAACCAGTAAAACAATTATTTCTTCTATGGCCGATAAAAATCCCCAAATCATGGCGATAAGATATAAGCCCAAGTAATAATCATCTGCGAATAAGATAAAGAAGAATATCCCTTGAATGTAGCCACCTATTCGCGTGGAATACATGTGTAGACTGGGGAATTTATTGAACTTAACAAAGCTCACAAGGTTATACAACAAAATCAATCCAATAAAAACCCATAACATCCAACCTAAATTCCCTAATTCCTCATACTTAAAAGTGTAAATACCACTAACTGCAGCAATGTAAGTACCATAATCGGCCAATGAGTCTAAACGGGCACCCAAATCCGTTTGTAATTTAAACTTTCGGGCAATCCAACCGTCTAATATGTCTGTTATTAGGTTAATGCATAAAACCCACGCGAATAAACCTTCGTTTTCCGTGTAAATCAGCCATAATAACCATGGAAATGAGGCCAATCGATAGGCGCTTAGGAAGTTAGGTAATGTAAAGTTAGTTGGGGTGGGGTTTGTTTTCATAGCACGAACATTACAGGCTCTTTTTTATTTTTAGTTTCACGAGAATCCAAGAAAAGAACCAATGCGTTAAACTGTTTTGAACGGTTAAATAGAATATCGGGATTAAATAGGAAAGCGACAGCTCTGAGTGTTTACTTTCATCCAACCCGTAGGCGATAATTAGGATAATACTGCCAACAGCCACAGCAAAAGAAGAGTCTAATTTATCTAATGCCGTAAATAACCATCGGTTTTTTATCGACGATTCTCCGGGCGCAATTCCCAATTTTCGTTTTAACCATGAGTTGGGCAGCTCGCCAATAACATAAAAGATCCCCAGCCAAAAGCCCAACCCAAATGGCGGTAATGGCAAGTGGATGCTGTAGTTCCACAAGCGCCAGAAAAGTTGAACAAATAACTCTGTGGATATCGACATAATAACCAATCCGCGCCATGTTTTATTTACGCCAAACAATTGCTCGTGAATTGGAACCTCTAAAAATACGAATGCTCCGCGTTTAACCAACACCATATGTAGGCTATTACTAAATATCAATGGCAAGAGTACTAAATGGAAATTGTAACCAAAAACTTGAAGAAATACGTAGATAAAATCCATAATCTGTTATTAATCTATTTTTTGCAGCAAGTTATACAAATGCAACGCTGTTTTTAAAACTCTCGAAGAGAAATCGTATTTAGAAACAATTCCTGATACCTCGTAAAATGAAAATCTCGAGACAATTAAACATTTCAACGTGTATTTGAAGGCCAATTTACTGTCTTCCCATGTGTAGTAGGGGGTGCAATCTCGATAGAAATTCAAATAAACTAACAACTGGTTTTCCGTTGTTTGGGGAGTCAATACAAAACTTAGCAATTCCATAATATCCCGATGAGGGAGGTCACGCATACACAATTCCCAATCATAAATACATGCCGTACCATCCTTCAAAATCATAATGTTTCGAGGATTGAAATCGTTGTGGATTAAAGTGGGCTTTATGTCGATCGCATTCAATTCCATCTCCAGTTCCGAATAATCCATCTCTTCCAACCATTGAATTTCTTCATTAGATAATTGAAACTCATGGGGTGTGCTTCGCATATTGTTCCGCAAATGCAGGGTAAGTGTTTTGATGATTTCGATATAAAGTTCTGCATTCCTCCAAGGTTGCTGCAGTGGAATATCCAACCCGGTACTACTGGCCTTTTTACTTAGTAAATGAAATTGATGTATTGCTAATAGCGTGTTTTTAATCGCTTCTTCCGACCATAAATGGGGTTGGTTTTCCGAATTTAACAACAAAACGGAGTTTGGGTGGATGTATTCCTGAAGCAACAAGAAAATTTCTCGATGTTCATCCTGCCAATCTCCGAAATGCTCCGGAGAATGGGGATATTTTGATTGAAGTAGGAGTCGATTTATAGCGATTTCCTTGGTATGACAATGGTTGTATTCCAAGGTTAATTTGTGGTTTAATAGTAATTCGGCAATTCTTGTATTTATGGAAGCTGCTACCAGTTGCAGTCCTTTAATTATCTCATCGCTAAGTGATTTGGCTTTGAGTAACAATAATCCATTGGGTTTTTGATTTACTCGAATGGGGTAGTATCCATTGAGTTTTTTACTTACTTTACCGCTTAACTGTGATAAAATTCCGTGGTCCATGCCAGGCAGATCTATCCATTCTATGGATTCAATTTTGGGAGCTTTGGTGGATTTTAAACAGGCTGAAATAAATTGGGAATCAATCTCGGATTTTAGCAACCAGTTTACGGGTTTGTTGCGGCCTAATTTTTCGTGTGCTTTTGCAAATTCTCCACTAACGATGGCGGAATAGGTAGAAATCTCTAATCCCAAAGCAAATCCTGCAATTAATTGGGCAAATCGGGTTAATTTCCCATTGCCTTTACATCCCATTAGCTCCAAGGCCTCGGACTGTTTTGCAAGATGCGTACCTCCACCTATGGTTCCAACTACCAAATTGGGTAAGGTGAGGTGTAAATGGAGTCCTTTTTGGGTTCGACTTACCTTCAAAAATCCAGTGCCCGATTCGTGAATACTTGCTAAATCTTGACCTGTAGCAACAAAAATGGCGGCGATGGCATTGGCAACGTTTATATTGTATCCCACCATGCCGTCTTTTTTTGCCAAAGATTGAGACGGAGCTAAAAATTTCAGAATATCATCGGCTGTAGTTCTTAAAACTTCTTGAATTACGGCATCAGAAATTTCGCATTCCGCAGAAACTCGGCATCCACGTCCGTGTTCAATATTATGCTGAGAAATTTTTTTATCCGAAGCTCCGTTCCCCTCCACCACAAAATCCAATATCTTGCCAACGTGCAGTAATTCAAATTCTTGTTTAATATATAACGCCGCATGCCAGGTACAAGTAGTAGTCATATTTTGGCCCGATGCATCACCTGTTTGAAAATAAAATCGCAAATGGAGATAGTGTTGATCAATCACAGGGTCAATTCGTAATAGTTTTCCATGGTTGGTGTATTCTTCAGCATGCTGTTTGATGTCTTCAAAGTGCTGTTCTACCCAAAACAGTAATAATTGAGCTGATTCTTGGGAGTCCATGATAAACATGGGACTTCTAAGCATACATTGGGAATGAAATTTAGTGTAAACACCTCCACATTTAGACAGGACTTTCGCACCGCGATTCATACTGTATACCAATGCGCCCTCCAAGGTGCCAACAGCGGAGAATACCATTTCTGGGGTGGTTGTGGGTTCGGTTTCTTCGAAATTCACCAATAATGGACCAACAATTCCGACAGGGATTTCAATACAGCCAATGAAAGACTCAATATTATTTTGAATACTCTTTATATCCAAAGTATACTGTGAAATCTCTTGTAAATTAATACCCATGGATTGTAGGTATTCTGCCCGCATTTCAATGGCTGTACGGGTATTAAATCCTCTTCCGGGTATGATGGGTAATTCGTCCATATTACTGCTACTTCTCTAAAAAGTAAAGGTAGTATCAAGCAAATTTTAATCACCAACGGATTTTCGCAAATATTAAATTAGGTTTTGCGGAAAATTGCAAACGACAGATAAATAAGCGCGGATTTTTCTTAAAATTCCGCGAAATGGGATAATTAATTATCGATTAAATACAAAAAACAAAAAGCCACCAAAAAAGGTGGCTTTTCAAATAGTTATTTTAAATTTTTAATTATAATGCATTGTTCATGTTACGAACTGCATCGGCGCTTTTCGCAAATTCCGCTTTTTCGTCTTCGTTCAAATCCAAAGAAACGATCGATTCCCAACCGCTTGCACCTAAAATTACCGGTACGCCCATACAAATATCAGACTGGCCATATTCGCCTTCCAAATACACAGAACATGGGAACATTTTCTTCTGATCGCAAACGATACTTTGCACCAATACGGCAACAGACGCTCCAGGTGCGTACCAGGCGCTTGTTCCTAGCATTCCAGTTAGCGTAGCACCTCCAACCATAGTATCGGCTTTTACTTTAGTCAAAGTATCGGCACTCGCAAAATTAGAAACAGCAACTCCACGGTATCCCGCCAAACGAGTTAATGGAATCATGGTAGTATCGCCATGACCACCGATTACCATTCCATCTACATCGCTCGCCGGGCAATTTAAGGCCTGAGACAAATAGTGACGGAAACGAGAACTGTCCAAAATACCTCCCATACCGATGATTCTGTTTTTAGGCAAACCGCTGGCTTTTAATGCCAAGTAGGTCATCGTATCCATAGGATTGCTCACAATTACGAAAATGGCGTTTGGAGAGTGGGCTAAGCAATTTTCAACTACACCTTTTACAATGCCGGCGTTGATTCCAATTAATTCTTCACGGGTCATTCCGGGTTTACGTGGAATACCGCTGGTGATAACTACCACATCGCTGTTGGCAGTTTTAGAATAGTCATTGGTACTACCGGAAATACGGGTATTGAATCCGTTTAAGGTAGCCGTTTGCATCAAGTCTAAGGCTTTGCCTTCGGCGAAATTTTCTTTGATGTCTAACAATACAACTTCAGCAGCGAAGTCTTTCATCGCAATGTACTCTGCGCAGCTCGCGCCAACATTTCCGGCGCCGATAACGGTGATTTTGCTCATAATGGGTTTTAGGATGTGTTAAAAACTCATCACAAAGGTAGTGAATATCCTTTGCTAAATTTAATAAACCAGTAAGCATCGTTATGAAAAACATCTTAGCGAATTTCCACGGCAACATCATCAAAACCCTTGTGATTACAGCGGTTTTAATGTCGATGGCCTCTTGTAGTATGGAAAAAAGATACCATTCGTCGGGATTTTCTGTGCAACTGAGAGGATGGGAAAGGTCCACTTCAGAATCCACCAAACCCAAAAATCAATCAAAAAATCGGTCTGCGTTATCCACATCAACAAAAAATAAAAATAGCGCGTTGCTTGCCGAAAAAATACAATCAGAAAACCCCGTAAATAAAGAACTTAATAACCAGTTTTACACGTCTACACCCACACCAAATCCGCCCGCCTCTCCAAATTATGTACAGAATAGTAGTCAAAATCGAAATTTTGTTCGACACAAACCGTACAAAATTCCCAGTTTAGAGTATCAAGCTACTTATAATCACATGGTTGAGAAAGCTGCGGAGCGAGATGCAAAATCCTTTAACAGTTTTCAATGGGCATCGCGCTTAAATCGCTGGGCCTTGTACAGTATCGGAATATTCTTTGGGATTTTAATGCTGAGTGCTCTATTGAGTATTCCATTAACTGGCTTGGGGCGTATTGGTAAGAAAATTTTTATTTATTCGATGATTGGAGTACCGGGCATTCTAGAATTAGCTAGTTTGGTTGCACTGTTTATTGGATTCGCCAACATTGAAATCGGCAGTTGGTTTTATATGCAAGCGCTTCGCAATCTTACTCCGGAAATGAAATTACGGGCCGAAGCCAGTATACTTTCAGCAAGAATTCCCTATGTAAGTAAAAAATATACGGTTCGAACTGCCAAGACGATTATACAGAAATATCAATTTAGTGCCGCCAATGGAAACAAACCATTGATGGATGTAAACCGCACGCTGTATGAAATGCAAACACCTAAACAACGACAAAAAATCACTGCGGATACTTGGCAAGATACCAAAAGTGTAGGTCGATTCTTAGGCATTGCTTTACTAATAACACTGCTGTTTGTGATGATGCCCTAAGGTCTTTGTTTTCCTGCAATTCCCCAATTTCGCATAGTTTCAGTCCTCTGTGGCATGGAATTTGGTTATTCAACCAAATTCATTGTTAATTGTTAATTTGAAATGCGGAAGATGTTTGAAAAATCAGTGTCTCTATTGATTGGATTGCTGCTGTTCAACTCAATTCAGTTGCAAGCCCAACGGATTCAAATGATTGATATCATTGGAGATGTAGATTCAGTTACTGCCGAATTTAACCAAAAATTAGCGTTAACAAAAAACAAAGAGACAGGTAAAAGCTACCTCCTATCCGGTAAATTAGGTGGGGAAGCATCTACATTGGAGTTATTCTATACGCCGATTTCCAAGAAAGTGTATCAAGGAACAGTGGTTAAAGTGAATACAATAGGATCCGATACCTTACATACCACCTTCATGAAGCATGTATCAAAATTGGTGGTGCGGTACACTGTGCCTAGTTATTTTATCGATGCACAAGGGAAAAAAGTAGTAGTCACTCCAGAAATCTGTTCGCACGTTTCGGGAAATAAACCCTACATGAATTTTCCAATTGGGGTGAAATCGGTGCATTGGGAAAATATGGTATACTTCTCTAATTTGTTATTAGATACTCGTATAGTTGGTAATCAAATCGCTACCGATTATCGAGTGATTAATAACTTAACCAAATTAGACGCCGAAAGAGCCTTAGTTCCTGCTGCTCCCAAGTTGGATTTTTAATATCAGGATTTTATAGGGCAAGTAACCTAATTCAATGGTGAACCTAGTTTATACACTCATGATTTACTGCATGCTATAGCCAATCGATAATAGCGCTAGAATACCAATTGTTAGCGTGGTGTAGGAAATCGTATTTACAATTTTTCGAGTTTTCTCGTTTTTAATTCGATAGATATGTTCTACATAGGGGAGTTTTCTTAATTCAGAATTTCCAATTTTTACCTTAGGAATACGGTCCGAAGCAGGGTCTACGATTTCAAATTGCTCTGGAGTTGGATTGATCGAGAATAATAAATCCATATTCGCGTCTATTACGTAGTAATTGATGGTTGATGTTGTTTCAGGTAATCTGTTATAATTTCTACCTCCTAACAACGCGGAAGCTATCATCAATCCGCCTGCAGCTGCGTAACTCCCTGTTCTGGGTACAGATATTTGATAGTCTGGAATTAAAATAGCATCAACCCCTAACGCTTTTATAATATCGTAAACGTTCGACTGCGGGAATGCTTCGTATAACGAATCTAGAATATAATTCGTTTCAATTAGTGGTTTTACAGCAATCTTAGGAATATCGCGTCTTGAGGTTGTTTGTAGTGTGTGATATGCCATCTGCTGTACTCGGAAAGCAGTGGATTTTTGCATTAGACTATCCATTGGATAAGGTTTAAACATTCCTTTGAACCTACTCACCGCAGCAGGCATAATTGCAATCGTTTTATGCTCCGTCATCAATTTAATTCGTTCTTCTTTTTTTAATCTAAAACCCTTGGTTTCTGCTAAAAAAATGGAATCAAAACCAATCATCTGTGATTGACCAATAAGTGTTTTTGCCGTTCCAAAAACCACAACGATAAAGCAAATAAATAATCTCATAAAATTAGGTTTAAAAAACAACTGCCACCAATGTTCTGGGTAGCAGTTGTTGTACATTTTCCTATTGACTCTACAATTTTCAAAAGTGTAAGCCTAATTTCCTTACGGATTTTCGCAAACGGCCAACTAGAATTTGGCGATTTATCGTAATATAAAGGAATTGTTCTTTAATGAATTTATTGAAAAACAATTGCTTATCCATGGAGTTTCCTCGAGAATTTGATTAGGAATTAAATCGATTATTAAACTCGGCAACTCAGTAAAAACTCCTATCTATTCCCAATTCACTTCAATCGCCACTTCGTTTCGTCGGTTTACTACATCCCATGGTGCGTTATACCCCATATACATATAACTTCCTTTTGCAGAAATATTCTGTTTGGTTAATTCCTGTTGAAGAAGTTCGCAGTATTTTTTAATGTCCTTATCAGATGAAAATCCGCCGTATTGCAGTACCGCTAAAACCTTAGCACTTTCCTCAACAATAGACACATTCTTGCCAGTGGGTTTGGGCAATTGGTCTTTCGAATATTGCTTGGGCATTACGAAGTACATGGAGGCCGAATCACCCATCGACATTACAACAGGTGCTGTCATCGCAATTTTTTGATTGCCTTCATTCCCTCCGAAAATATAGTTTGCAATGGTTCGAAAACCATTATTCCCAGCGTTTTCAAATGAGTTGTTGCTTAATGAAGTCTTTGCCACCACCATGTTAGGGTACTTACGGATTTCCATATCCCCGTATTTTTTTAAAACGGTATACTCGGGCGTTTCAATGCCTTTATTGCTGAACGAAGTCACAACCAAAACGATTATTACTAATACAACCAACGATCCAACAATCCATAAAATTTTACTCATGTTATGAAGTTAACAATCGTACGCATTTTTTGCTTGAAGCGTTACTGTGAAATAACGAATAAGATCCCGTTTGGAGATAAACGAATTGGTAAAGTTGAAATTAATGGATAATTGGGTCGACGAGTTGAAAAAATTCGGAACGCGACTTATTGTTGTGATTTTAGAATTTCCTATTTTCTTGTATGTCTCAAAATCGTAAATCTAGACCACTGAAATACATATTTAATACAATAGAAAATGGCGAAGAAAAAGCACAGAAAACTCAGTGTAAAAAAGGTAATATTCCAGCCCATGATAAATTTCGATTCTCTTCCCGATGCATTAATCAGTAATGGGCTTAATAACAATGCAAATCCTTCAAAATTGTCACGGATTTTTTCCTCCGTTTGTCTTAGCTGCAAATCCAATTGCTCCAACGTTTTTTTAG
>JACCDW010919730.1_pt1 | contig 23468 bp, 25 predicted proteins | sample 7449781 | NCBI WGS metagenome assembly JACCDW01 (sample SAMN15323449, study PRJNA562643) | freshwater metagenome | isolation source: river surface water | place: USA:Blue River Watershed | collected 2017-08-18
AATCCCGAAGACATTCTTAGTTGTGGATATGAAATCAGTAGGTTCCCAGACGGGCAACAATCAATTAGAATAGTTGATAAAAACTATTACACAATTCATTCTTTAAGTGAACAAAAGACTCCTATAATCATTAAGTCAAGATTAAATTCATTTAAAGATCTTGAGCTTATTATTTGTGCTAATCAAGCACTTAAAGAAATCGGAGTTGAAAAAGTAAATCTTTATATTCCTTATTGTATTGGTGGAAGAAGTGATAGAAAGTTTGTAGAAGGTGGTATCAATTACATTAAAACGGTAATTGCTCCGATTATCAATTCACAAAACTTTAATAAAGTTACCATTATGGATCCACACTCAGATGTTTTAGAAGCTTGTATCAATAACATTACTAAATACACTAATTTTGGAGTTGCTAAGATGGCTCTGGATGATATTGGATACGAAAACGTTTGTTTGGTCTCTCCAGATGCCGGTGCCTATAAAAAGATTTTTGATGTTGCTACTTGGTTTAAAATTGATGAAATCATTACAGCATCCAAAGTAAGAGACGTAAAGACTGGAAAGATACTTAGAACTGTTGTTCCTGAGCTTTCTGATAAAAATATGAACTATGTTATTGTAGATGATATCTGTGATGGAGGTCGTACCTTTATTGAACTTGCTAAAGTGATTAAGGAACAAAAACCTGATGCGAAAATCTATCTTGTTGTAACTCACGGTATATTTAGTGCTGGATTTGAAGAGTTAAATAACTACTTTGAAATGATATACACAACCAATTCAATTAAAGACATTGATAATTCTAAAATTAAACAATTAAATATTTTCTAATATGAATCCACTATTATTAACTGATGGTTATAAAACATCACACAACAAACAGTATCCTAAAGGAACTACCTTAGTTTACTCTAACTTTACACCTCGTAGTAATAAATACGCACCTAAAGGTTGTAACGAAGTAGTTGTATTTGGACCACAAATGGTTATGATGCAACTTCACGAAACATTCCAAAGAGAATTCTTTTCTAAACCTAAAGATGAGGTTTGTCAAGAAATGAAAAGTGAACTTAGTATGTATCTAGGTTCAGATTATGATGTCTCACATTTTGAGGCACTACATGATTTAGGATATCTTCCTATCAATGTTAAATCTTTAACTGAAGGAACTTTAGTTCCAATCAGAGTTCCTGTGTTAACAATCTACAACACACATCCAGATTTTTATTGGATTACAAATTACTTAGAAACTATTCTTTCTAACTTACTTTGGAAACCAATGACTTCTGCAACCATTTCACATCAATACCGTAAAGTCTTAACTAAGTGGCAAGAAAAAACTGATAAAGAGAAATCTTGGTTTATTGATTGGCAGGGTCATGACTTCTCAATGCGTGGTATGGATTCAGTTGAAGCAGTTATTAGTTCTGGACTAGGTCACTTAACATCTTTTATGGGAACTGATTCACTTCCAACAATCTGGGGAGCTCGTAAATACTATGGAGCAGAAGGAGCATTCTGTGGTTCTGTTCCAGCAACCGAACACTCTGTAATGTGCGCTGGTGGTAAAGAAGATGAGATTGAAACATTCCGTCGACTTTTAGAAACATATCCAACAGGCATCTTATCTGTAGTATCTGACACTTGGGATTTGTGGAAAGTATGTACCGAACACGTAGTTACTTTGAAAGAAGAGATTTTAGCTCGTGATGGTAAATTGGTTATTCGTCCTGACTCTGGAGATCCAGTCGATATTCTTTGCGGTGATTACGGATTCAGCTATACCGACGATGATGTATTACAATACACTCCAGATAGCAGAATTACGGATCCTGCGGCAAAAGGCGTTATTGAATTGCTTTGGGATGTATTCGGTGGAACAGTAAACGAACAAGGTTACAAAGTACTTGATCCACACATTGGAGCAATCTATGGAGATTCAATTACTATTGATAGAGCAGATGAAATCTGTGCTAGATTAGAAGCTAAAGGATTTGCATCAACTAACGTAGTATTAGGAATTGGTTCATTTACTTATCAATACAACACTCGTGATACATTTGGTTTTGCTATGAAAGCAACTTATGTAGAAGTAGAAGGCGAAGGACGTGAAATTTTCAAAGACCCTATTACAGATGATGGTACTAAGAAATCAGCAACAGGTTTGTTAAGTGTTCATAACCACGATGGTGAATATGTTTTAGTTGACCGTTGTACTTGGGAAGGTGAAGAGGTTACTTCACTTCAAACCATTTACAAAAATGGTGAGTTTCATAATACAACAACCTTGTCTGAAATTCGTGAAAGACTTAAAAAGTAATCTTTACTTTTCATAACAGATATCCACCAGTTTGAATGTTTTCCATTCAATTGGTGGATTTTTTTCATTCCAAACTTTTACTTCTTGTATCTTTTTTAAGAACTTATCAAAATCACCAGCCGTTATAGGTCTAACACCGGTTATCGGAACATTATTTGGTTTAATCCAACAAGCAATACTTCTTAAAGTCCATCCTTCATCTAACATATATTCATTTAAACTTGTTAGATTATCTATATAAAGGTGTAGTGGTATATCTTTTGCTATTATTTGATTCTCTTCATCGCCAATTAAAATTAAACATCTATTACCAGTTGTCTCAATTCCTACTGGAACATCACCATTATCAGTAATATCAAAAAGTATTTCTTCAATGAATTTATCAGGATAATCATATTCTGAGTTCTCAAATAACTTAAATGACTTAATAATTTTCATAAAGTATATATTAAAGTTAACAAATCATTAAAAATTTATATAAGATAGAGATAAAACTTAAAAAATATCCTGTTTTAAACAGTTCGGTAAATATTTAGGTTAATTAAACTAATAAATATAATATGAGACTAAATGAACTTGTTACAATAGTTATTCCTTGTAAAAATGAAAAGGATATCATATTAAAAACTTTAGACTTACTTAATTACCAACAAGACATTAGAAATGTTAAAGTAGTTGTTTGTGATGCTTCAGATGACGGTGTTACTAAATTTGATTTAATAGATAGAATTGAAAATTACAATGACTTTTTTGATTTATATTTAATGGATGGTGGTTTACCAGCTCGTGCTAGAAACAATGGATTCAAATTAGTCAAGACACCTTATGTACTTTTTATTGATAGTGATGTTTTCTTACTTGACCCAAAAATTATAAAAAGGTCAATTATTAGAATACATAGACAAAATTTAGATTTAGTAACTGCTAAATTTAGAAGTGACAATGGTAAATTCAATTATGTTTACAAAACATTTGATTTTATTCAAATGCTTTCAAAGTGGTCAACACCATTTTGTTTAGGTGGTTATATGTTAGTCAGGTCAGAAACTTTTAGATCAATAGGTGGTTTTAATGAAGAGATAAAAGTAGCCGAAGATTATATGTTTTCAAAACAGATAAAACCAAAAAAGTTTGGAAGAATTAATAACATTGTTTACACACCACCAAGAAGATTTGAAAACAAAGGTGTTTGGTATATGTTACAACTAATGTTGTCATCATTCTTCAATAAGAATAATAAAGATTATTTTACCAACGACCAAGGTTATTGGAAATAGTTATTCAGAGTAATGGTTGATACACTTTATCACATGTGCTTTAAGCCAAAATTCACAATTTTCAATTTTATTTAAAAATTCCAATTCATATAAATAACAATTCAATTCTTCTTTTTTTGGAGATAATAAAATATTATTTCTTAGAAGATAAAGATGGTGTGTTTCATGTATAATAATACAAGCAAGATTATTGACTGATCCAATTTTCATATCTTTTGTAGATATCATTACTGTTGAGCTATCAGTTGTAGTTGAAAAGTCACCTAACCAATAAGTAATATGTGTACAATATTCTTTAACTTCATTCCAGTGTTCTGGACTTGTTTTCTCAATTAATGCTAGAGCTGAATCAACTTGAGACTTCCAACCATCGCCAACATCATCTACTAATATTTGTGAAAATAATGTTTGAGTTAGTAATAAAAAGAATAAAACTATTGTGGCATTTTTGAAACACATTCTAAAATAGCTTTTTTTATTGCAGATGAAAGCACAGTTTGATTAAAAGGAATTGAACCTTCTACTAATTCTATCATAACTGCTCTTACTTCTACTTCTGATTCACCAATTCCTTCATAAATAGCACCTTTATAATACATTTTGATACCAACTTGTGTTTTCATATCTGTTTTTTCAACCCCTAAAACTCTTATTGTTGTTTTTGGTGTACCGAAGTAGTAGACTTCCATATCAATTTCATTTCCAGCATCAGAAAGACAATATTTGTTTGATAACTCATCTTCAGCAATTTGTTTTAGACCAAATCTAATATCTCTTCTACTCATTTCTTTTGCTTTGCAAGTTGAGTAAACAGAATCTACAGTTACACAGTTTTGTGCATATGTTACAATTGGTAAGATTGTGATTAGTAAGTTTAGAATTTTTTTCATAGTGGTTTATTATTTTTTTTAATTTGTAAATCCAGTCCTGAGAAGATAAAAAGTTGTTGAACCATTATTTACTGGAGTTATTATCATTGACTGAACACCTGGATATGTTGATTTAAGATTAGTTGTTCCAACTTTAATAACATTCCATTGTGTTTGGTTAAATATTCTATAGCTCGGTGAATTAAACAAAGTAGGAAAAACATTTGACATTCTACCGTAAATACACCAAGAATCTGCTACGTTAACTCTACTATCATTATTAATATCCATTTGATAAAATAACTTTGAATTTATTGGAGTATTAGATTGACTTAATTGGTTTGGATAGTTTGCTTCAGTTGATGTGAAGTTTGGCATCGTCAAATTTTCTAATCTAACTTCAAATTGAAATGATTGAGCATCTAAATTAGGAACCATTGAGAAAAATCCTGATGCATTTGTTAAATAAGTTCCTTTCAATGAGAATGTTGTTTCAGCTGCTGATGGTGTGAATCTGACAGAATAGTTTGTTACATTCCATTGAGAAGCATTTTTCCCACCAACTGGAACTACATTTGTATTATTTGAGTTAACTAAACCAGCTGTTGCGTTTGATGCACCACACTGTGGTTTAGATGCGTAGTTGATGTCTATTACATTAGATGTTTCACTTAACACAAATTGAAATGTATGTAAGTTAGTATTACATCCGTAGTGTGGAACTGCATTGAAATTAACAACAAGTTTTCTGTTAGGTGCGGTTCCGATAGTCGAGTATCTGATATTTGAAGCACCTGGGAAAAGGTCTTCCCAATCGGCTAATATACAATTCATTGGACTTGATGCATTTGGAATATACTGTGCAACATATCCAGTAGTTTGACCTGGACTGAATCCTATCCAACCGTTTGAACCAACATAAAATTGTGTGTAGTTATTACCAAAAAAATTAAATGTGAATCCAATATTAAATGGACCGTGTGTAACGTCATCCGAGGATGCAATTACTGTACCTGTTGTATAAGTTGATGTAACTGAATAAGTAGGATAAGTTATATCATAAGGGTCGGTTCTTCTACCCCATAATGTTACTGGAATGTTTGCTAATCCTTGTTCATTTGCACCTTTAACCCACCCTGAATATGAAAAAGGTTGAGCTAAACTGATAAGGTTTAGACAAGTAAGAAATATGGAAAGTATAATTAGTCTCATAATGAAAATCCTGTTCTTAGTAAATAATAATTTGTTGATCCACCATTAACTGGTGAATTAATAATAACACTTTGACTACCCGGATAAGTACTTCTTAAATCGTTTGAGTTTGAGTTAATAATATTAAATTCAGCTGTAGTAAATATTCTGTATCTTGGAAGTGGATTAATCCAGTTTGTAAATCTACCAGATATCATTCCATTCATATAGTAAATATCTGTAATATTAATACGTGAGTCATTGTTAACATCCCATAAGTAATACTTTTTAGCATTTACTGGTGAAACTCCTATTATGGTTTGATATGGACTTTGAGCATCTGTTGATGTTATTGTTGGAATTGTTAAAGAAGATATTTCGACATATCTTTCTATCGATGGATTTGTTGGTAGACTAATTACATACTGACCATTAGCATTAGTAAAAACAGTAGTTTCTAAAACCCAAGATGTGTATGTTACAACGTAATCAAATTCAAGTACATAAGGAAGAGAAACTCCATTTGGTAAATCATTCCACAATCCACTACCAACGAACTGTGCGTAATCTTCACCACCTGAGTTATTTGGTTCCCCACCATTCCAAGATAGATAAGGATTTAATCCAAATCTGTATGATAAAGACATCCAACATCTGTTTATTTGGTCTAAATTTAAACAAGTATTATAAACTTGGAAAGCTCCTAATCTAAAATTTCCGAAAGCTCCACTACCCATATTAGTAGCATCTGATAAACCTATAGCGAATACTTGATTTCCACCACCATCAACGTGTGGAGCTTGTCTATTAAAGTTAACTGAGCCAAAACTTGCGCCATTACGATAACCAGTTAAGGTATTACCATCATAAGTCATAGCAATCATTGTCCATTGATTAAGTGTAATTGGTGTTGATAGTTGTGTGATTCCGGTACCATTCCAAAATCCAACACGTAAGGTATTTCCACCAGTCACTTCCATTATTGATTCATGCCATCCTGATGACGGAGAAGAAACACCTAACTCACTTGCAATTACGCCATTTCCAGTTGGAAAAACCCAAGCAATTACCGTAATAACTTTAGATGTTCCAAAGTGTTGAGTGAGTGAAGGTGTTATACCATATTGATTTACTCCATTAAAAGTTAGGTATCTACCACCAGTCGATGTATAAATTGGTGAATTTGTTAAGTTAATATTATTTCCATTATTAGAATCACTTAAAACTGGACCAGAAGCATAACCGGCAACATCCCAGTTATTAACTCTACCAGTTGTTACATAGTTTTCAGTCCATCTCCAACCACCTAATGGCTCAGAATAAAAAGCACCGGTGTTATCTTGATAATATCCAATCCAACCAGAGGGCCAAGTATTAAATAAAAATGAATTCTCAGCAGCATTTGATATAGTTGCTAAATGACCACCCATATTTTCACAAGCTGCTTTTGAATTGGTCCAAGTAGTTGACGTTGTAGAACGATAGTAAGAGTGTCCGTTGTAATTTGTTTGTGAAGTAAATCCTGTCATTACAGGAGTTGTTCTTTTATAAATTTTAACAGGTACATTTGCGATACCTTGACCGGCTGAATTATAAATATATCCAGAATAATTAAAAGTCTGCGATAATGCGATAAGATTTAAAGTAGTAAATATTGTAATTAATACAGTCGTTAATTTTCTCATATTGCAAATCTTGTTCCGAACATTAAAGTAAAGTTCATTACATTTTGTTTTATCGCATAAGCTCCTCCGAAATTAACATTGAATTTAAACTTTTTTGTTATTCCTATATTAGTCCCGATAATTGGCATAATAACATAAGGAGATTTTAATAAGATATCATTATAATAACTTACATAAGGTGCATAAATGAATAAGTTCATCATTTTGATGTCTATTCTTTTAGATACTTTCCAATCATACATACCACCAGCGATTGCTGCGGTTCCTAGAAATTTTTGACCATAAACATTTCCGAAAGAACCAGTCGCCATATAAATTGCTTTCAGGTTTTTAACTTTAGGAAAGCTCCACATTTGACCTAAAGCTAAAGTTCCGTATTGAGAACCTCTTCCATAGAAACTAATTGTTCCAGTTACTGAAATTAAGTCTATTCTTCTTTTACCCATATTAGCCCAGAAACCAGTTACATTTGGTCCTTTGATAATTGATGTATAATCTAAAAGAACACCATAACTTCTTCTACCATCCCAACTAAGTGAAGTCCAACCAGCAGTACCTTTACCACCAAAACTTACTTCTTTGTCTCTGAAGTTAAAACCAGCAAAGTCAGAACTCAAAACAATTTGTGGTTTATTTGTTTCTGTTGCTCTTTCTGATGACTTAACCGTACCACCTAATACATTTGTCTTTTTGTCTTCTGAACTTTCTGTGGAATTCTCTGAGCCGTTTGGTGGGTTTTCATTTGAACCATTAGAACCACCGTTACCACCATTAGAGCCGTTAGAGCCAGCAGAAGAACTTGTAGTGTTAGATGTTGTGTTCTCACCATTTTGACCTTCTGTTTGTGTTCCAGCAGTTGTTTGCTCAGAACCTTGAGATTCATTACCAGATTGGTTTTGAGAATTAGCTGGATTTTGATTACTTTCTGAGTTTTGATTATTTTGATTAGTAGATTGAGAGTTTGTTTCTGTAGACTGACTAAGAGTTTGATTCGTTTGTCCAAGTGAATTAACAGAACCACCTTGAGTTCCAGTTTCTGAATTCTGACCATTTGTAGTTTGACCACCTTCACTACTATTCTGATTTACCTGACCAGAATTTGATGATGTACTTTGATTACTACCACTTTGTGAATTACTTTGTGTATTTTGACCGGTTTCTCCACCAGAATTATTTACACTCACCCCATTACCACCATTTGAATTACCTGATGTAGAATTATTTCCAGAACCAGTATTACTACCAGAATTTTGTGTCGCTGAGTTGTTTGAATTTTGGTTACCTGCTTGGTTTGAATTGGAATTATTTTGATTATTATTTTTATTACCTTTTTGTTCTTTCTTTGAAGAGGCAGATTTACTACTTTCTATAACACTCATTGTGTTAAGTGAACCACCACCCATAGCACTTTGCATATCACTAACAGCTGATATATTATTTATAATTGAAATAAAATTTATAGCAGAACCCTGAGCAACATCTACTGATGTACTAACTCCTAAAATAGAACCACAAGGATTTGAATTACCATATGAACTTATAACTCCATTTGCCCATTGGTCAAAGACCCCGTTTTGAAAATCATTCGGACTAAATGTTTGAATTTGACCAAAGTAAGTTACAGTAACACCATTTGATGGTACATTCATACTCTTAATAAGACCCGTACAGGGATCAGTATATGAATACACAAAAGTTTGAGACTTTACTGCACAGCTTATTAGTAATAAGAAAAAAGTAATAAATAATTTCATTTAGTTCTTAAATATTCCTTTTTTAATTAATCTAGTAACAACTCTTGAACTAGCAGTTTCAAGTGCTTTTTTAGTTGTTGTTCCTATTGTTGATTGATTAAATTTAACACCACTTTCGTCAATTCCATCTAATATAGATTCTGTTTTGATTGTTGATGCTTCGCCTAAACCAGAGCCGACAATTACTTCACCAGTTTCAGCATCTACAAATTTAATTTGAAGACCTAATCTTGTAGTTTGTGTAGTTTTTTGTTCACCGTTAACTTTAACAACTTCATCTTCTGAAACTGAAAAATCATAAATTTCGATATAAACAAAATATTTTGCAAGTACTACATTTCCTTTGACTTCAATTTTATTAGAAGATACTCCTTTGTCTGATGCCTTATCCTGTGCAATCATTCTTTGTTTGATTTCTTCTTTCTCTTCAGTAAAGACAAATCGATTTGTGTATTCAAGATATTCGATTACAATGTTAGTAACACCTAAACCAACTCTTTTATCTTTAAGTTCAGGATAGAACTCGTAAAGTTCAGCATTAATACCAATTTTAAGTAATTGAACTGGTATTTTAATAGTATCTGTGTAATTTGCAACACTATCAATTGATTGTGTTTTCTCAAATGATGCTTGATAGGATTCTGTTTTAACAGAACCTATTTGACTAAATGCTACCTGGAAAAAACCAAGTAGCATAGAAGTCATTAATATAAGTTTTCGTAGTGTTTTCATTATGTTATATTATTTTATCAGTATTAAACTTCTTCACTAGCAGTAGGATCTGCAACATTAGAAAGAGCAACACCGTCTTCTTCATCAACTTTTTGAATTAACATTTTGTCTCTATCTTCTGAGTTAAACCAATAATCAACTACTTTGTTTAAGTTACCAACGAAGGCACCTAAAAGGATTAATAACATTTCTTTCCAGTCTTCGTTGATTGTAGCACCGATAAATACACCAGCGTTGATACCTAAGATGATGAAAAAGAAAAGTCCTAATACAATTGCAGTAATTTTCCATCTGTTTGCTTGCATTTGTTGAAGCATATAGTAGAATCTATTTTTATCTTCTACTTTTACATATTCTGTTTTTGCGCTTAAAAAGTTTTTTAATTTCATATTTTAATTTATTTTTATTTTATTTTTACCAAGAATCTTCCTCTTTCTTTGGTTGTGGAGCTGGTTGTTGTTCAGCAGGTTGTCTTTCGATAACTCTTTCACGAACAACTGTTCCACCGCCATTGTTTTCAGTTTTTTGTTTGTTTTCTTGGTTTTGCTGTACGTTAAGATTAATAACTGGTTGACCAGCTGGTTGTTCAGTTTTAGTTTCTTCTTTGTCTTCTTCGCCTCCACCACCAGTGATAAGTGTTGTTAAATAAACACCACCAGCAGTAATTACCGCTGTTAGTGTAGTGATAATTGTTTTTCTAAGTGTTGACCAACCTTCATTTGGCTCCTCTTGTGCTTTCTTTCTTGTCATAGTTTTAATTTATTTTTTGTTTTTTTTTATTTTTAGATAATCAACCACCAGTTCCCCAGAGGTTGATTATGTTTATTATTTTTGAAGAACTGTCTTATTTACAGATATACCTACTTTAGTTGTAAGTGTAGTGTAATAAGTTCCAGGTCTTAAACTTTCTAAAGTAGCTGAGTAAGCGTAGTTTCCACTTGGCATATATTGTTCAAATACTGTGATAGCTCTTTTACCAGTTCCATCAACAAATGCAAGACTTACATCACCGTCAACTGCAACATTGAATTTAATAACTACTTCACCAGTTGTTGGATTAGGATAAACAAGTATTTCATTTTCTTTTAATTCAACACCGTTGATAGATTTAACCTCATAAACTCCGTTAGTTGGTGTAATTTCCATATCAGAAGCATTCTCATCACCAACAAATTTTCTCGTTGTATAAAGTGGACTAACTGCCCATTCACCTTGTGGTTTTTTAGCTAAGAAGTTTAAAGTGAAAACTGTTTCACCATTGATGAATAAATTTTCTTTATTTGAAGCATCGTAACCACCCCATTCAACGATACCGTCTGTTGGGTTGATAAATGACATCCAGTTCATAGATTTCTCACTGTTTGTTAATTCGATAAATTCTAATAACTCTTCATCATATTTTAATGACAATTGCAAAGCACCGATTTTGTCACCGTTTGTAAAAACTTTAACTGGAAGTTTTACTAAGTTACCTTCTTCAACTGAAAGAGAAGGAACATTTACTTCCATAGTTGGTACAGTAAAATCATAAATAACAGACTCGTCAATTAAGTGAGTAGGTGCGTTAGTTGGATTCTCAATAATAATTGGAACTAAACGTGCCATATGATAACCTGTATTGTTAGCATCACCAGGTACAAGTACATAGAATGTTACTGAATCAGGTTGGTTAGGTAAAATATTATAGTAGAAGTTTGTTTGACCAGTAATTGATGATGTATAATTTGTAGCTGGTGTACCTGTAATAGTGTTGTACTCAGCAACTGTAAAGAATTTTACATCTTTCACGTTGTTTGGCCAAACTGAAAATCTTCCTGACAATCTACCAAATACACCCCAAGCATCTGATATAGTCAAGTTGTTATCACCATTAACATCTGAGTGATAATAATCCCAAGATTGTGGGTTAGAACCGCCTAATACCCATTGATTGATTTGTTGAGCATCTGCAACAGAGATAACATTTCCAACCGCCATTGTATCTCCTTGAATTGCTAATCTAACATCCCAGAATGTTGTATCAATTGTTTCTGTAAATTGAAAATCACCGTTAATATCAGTAAGATAACTAGAGTGTTGTGCCCAGTTTGCTGATGTCTTAGGTTTTTTCTCTAATGCTAAAGGTAAGAATTTAGCTGGTGAACCAGTGACATTGGTAAATGTTCCGTGAAAGTCCAATGTTGGTCTGATAAAGATACCTCCATAATTATGTTGAGATAGTGCAATATCATTACCTGGTTGTTCAGCCGCAACTTGTGGATAAGCAGAAATACCAGACCAAGTCAAGTTACTAATCGCTGCAAGTGCTTGAAAAGACGAACTCGGTGTAATATGTGTGAAATCTAGTAAGAAAGTTTCACCATTCGGTATTGAGTAAGCCGCACTCGAACCAGTATAAACTAAAGTAATAGTAACATAACCATTAGTATTGTTATCTAAACTTTGTAGATAAAGGTTGTTTGATGGGGTAACAAGAGATACAGCACAGGATGCAAAAGCATTTTTATCATAAAATACTCTGAACTGAACTCCGGTAATTTTACTAAACGTTGTGTTTTGTATAGTAAGTTTTGCGGTTGTGTGTCCTGAGACACTAGTACCAACTTGATAGTTGGTGTCGATAATTGCCCAGATACCACCTGATGGCGCTGGGGGTCCTGTTTGAGCTTGTGACACGGACACAAAACTAAACAGTAGCATAAGAATGCTAATAATTTTAAAAATTTTCATTGTAGTGGTTAATTTTTTTTTACCGACATAAGTCGACAAGTTTATATATTTAAATTAGAAACAAAAAAACTATGCATGCATAATAATTTTTTTTATAATTCCTAATGTTTACAATACTTGCACAAGAATAAAAAAAATTAATCTAAAGAATAATTTTTCTGAGAATGTTATTAATCTTTTTTTGAAACTTTGGTTTAAAAATTTATAGAATTAATAATTTGAAAAAATTAAAATAAATGAAAATATTAATTATTACCATTCTAGCAATTTTCGGACTATTCTGTTTAGTCATAGGACTATCTATGATAATTCTAAAAAGAATGAAAGGTTCTAAACTTTATCATTTTGTCAAAAGACATATTATCACTGATGAAGATTTAGAAAAATATAGCAACTAAGTTAGTAACTAAGTGCTTCTTTAATTCTCTGTGTATACTTATCAATAATAACTTTACATTCTGCAGCAGTTACTTGCTGACCACTTGGTTTACTTAATAAAGTTTGAATTGTTAAAATGTTAGATGCTGAAGCAGTATAATAGTAGACACCATTTCCACCACCACTAGTCGGATCTGCAAAACTATTAATAGATCCGAATTGTGATGCCCAATTAGTGTGTCCTAAAAGTATTACAACATTACAGTGAGATGGATCACCAGCATTGTAAGTTTGTCTGTAGAAAGCATATGTTGTAAACCCATTACTCATAGTACCATTCCATAGAGTACCAGATGCTAGAGTTCCTCCACCATCAGCTCCTGAATTACCACCGACTTGCCAACCAACTGGCCCGGTTTCTACTCTACTACCAATAACTGTAAGTGGATGATTAACACCTGATTGACTACCCAAAGTGAACTGAGTATAACCTAAACTAACATAATAAAAATCAGTATCAACAATAGTATCAGTCGTATTTGTGTAATTAATTCTATAAGGAAAAGAACCTGGATTACCACTATTTGATGTATATTGAACACCACTTAATAACCAAGGTGTGGTCATATTTCCACTATCATATTGATCACCTCCACCATCACTAATGTAAGTACCATCACCATCTAACCAATAATAATAAAAGTTAGGATTTCTAAAATCAGCCATGTAATTTCTAAGATAAGTTGCAATCTCTTCTAAATAAAGATAAGGCTGTGGCGGAAGCCAAGATGTCCAATAGCCATTGTTATTCAACCACAATTTAGATTGTGTACCAAATACAAATGATGTTGTACCAGCTATGTAATTTGCTAAATCAATAAAAGATGCCTCTGTTTTCTCAGCAGATCTCATAAAACCAACATGACAAGGATAATTAGTTGACAAAACTCGTTCAGGTGCATTCGATCTATCACCAGATATGTCTTTATATGCAACAATGTATCCATTAGTTTCATCTGGTCCATTCCACCATTCTTTACCTGAATCAATAGTCACATCACCATTTGCAGCAGCAATATCTCCAACTTGTTCAGTTCCAGGTATCGCTGGATTTGGTGATGGGTTATAACAAAAAGTTCTAAAAGTAGCCATATAAAAAAATTATTTTTAATTCCAGTAAACCCAGTCATTTTCAACTCTAGTAGTATTAGAGGTTGATGTCATAATTGAATCATCAAATGTATCTGTAATTATATACCAAGTGTAGTTACCGGCACCATCATTATGTCTAATAGCAAATCTATCTTTGACCGCTCTTGTACTAAAATTAAAATTAGTTTTATCAGTTAATATAGAATTAACTAATGTCAAATTAAAATCGTATAAGTTGATTTGAATATTTCCATTATTTGGGTCTTCAAATATATATATAAATCTATTTTTACCAACATCGAATGTATAGCTACTAGCTAGTGGTAAAGCGCCAGTAGCGTATGTTGTCGGTTTTAAAACAATAGCGTTGAATGAATATGCGTCAATTAATACACGTGCAAGACCACCTTGTCTTGCCGATGACGATGCTTCGTAATAAGAAGCCGCTACATCATCATTAAAACCGGACCATGTACCAATAGTAACAATCTCGTCCGTTGTTGTATTAATTTGATATAGAACATCTTCATGCTTTATACCAAAAAGATTCCATCCAGTATATGTACTTATGCCATATTGTATTGTACCAGTAACCGTTAATTCATCTGTAACTGATGCAGTATTTCCAAAATATTTAAGTATCAATCCAGTACCATCAGCTGCATCGTAAGATCTAAGACAAGATTTATTTCCAAAACTATGTATTGTAGGACTGTGAAAATCTGTTAATAAACCTAATGTTGTAATTTCAATACCACTAGCTTCAGTAATAGATAATACTTCAAAATTTGTATTATCTGTAGTACAAATCGCATAATAGTTATTTGTTAAACCATCTTCATTAAGTAATATACCTTTTTCATTTCCATCACCGCCATTTGTAAATGTATATGTATTTAAACCAGTATGCCATGACATTTGATAGACAACATCAAGATACGCATACATATCCATCATACCGCTCCAAAAAGAATTACTAGAAAAAGATATAACAACAGAATCTCTACCAACATAACTTAATGAAGTGCTAGAATTTGCGCGTATATTAAAATTAGGATAGTTAGCACCTTTTATATGTGAAGTAGAACTAAGCGTGTCCGTTGTACCATTATAAGTATAAATTCTATAGTCTACACCTGAATCATCCCAATTATGCAAAACCATAGCAAATTTATTAATGCTATAATTATTAAAACTAATAGCGGTATAAGTCATCGGTGAGTCATCTTCTTTAAGAAATGCGGTTAAATCAACTGAATGTAATAGTGTATTATCAGATATTTTTCTAATTTTAAAATCTTGGTATATACTAGTTGCTGCTGCTATTTTAAATATTACATAATAGTCAGCTTGATCATAAAGTCTAATTTCATAATTATCAAGGCTGCTATGCTCCATAATAGTTGCATCAGTTCCATTATACAGTTTTTTAATAACTATGCTACCATCATTGTAAACAATTCTAACCATGAATGTACCATTGGACGAAGCTGAATCCGCATTGTTTACAATCTCAGTATATGATAAATTTGTTGCATCGTATGTATATTGATAAACATTTAAACCGTTAAAATACCAAACAGACCCGCTATATCTTACAGACATAATTTTGCCTTGGTGGACATCATAATTAATATTTGACGGGGCGTCTATAGTCTGGACGGTATTACCGGCAGCATCAAGAAATAATACTTTATGGTCACCTGTATCATTATTACTAAATACAAGCATATATCCAGATTCATTAAGTGGATAAAAGTCCTGACGAGTCCACTCACTTCTTGATAAACCTAAAGGTTTTACTGTTGCGGTATTATTTTCATAATCTAGATTAATAAGTCCCCAGTTTGAAGTGTCACCTGGCATTCTGCAAAGAACTGAATAAGTTTGAATGCCTGTAACAAAGACTATATTTCCTTCTCCATAACTTGTCCAGTATCCATTTGCGTTTAACCAGGTTTTCGCATTATCACCTGTTGTGAAATTTTGATTAAATTCACTGTTAACTAATTGAATAAAAGATTCTTCTGTTTTAAGAACTGACCTCAAGAATCCTAAGTGACATGGAGTATCAATTGATAAAATTCTTTCTGTTGCATTTGGTCTGTTTCCAGATGGATCAACGTAAGCTACAATATATCCATTAGTTTCATCTGGTCCATTCCACCATTCTTTACCTGGATCGATAGTTACATCATCAATTGCAGCAGCAATATCCCCAACTTGTTCAGTACCAGAAATTGATGGATTCGGTGATGGGTTATAACAAAAAGTTCTAAAAGTAGCCATTTAAAAAATAATTTTATTGTATATATTAAATATGAAATAAAATATTTTGAACTTCTTAAAATAATCACTACATTTGTATTTATGAATGTATATGATAAATTTCTAATCGACTTCAATTTTGTATCCACAATTGAAGAAAAACAAAAACTACTTGATGATTTCTCAAAAGAAAATGATATTGACAGTGATGAACTTATTGAGTTGAAACTACAAATTCAAGATTTGGTTGAAACAGATGCTATTAATGAAGATACAAAGATTTCACTAGAAATTGAAGATGGTAACTTTATACTATACAGCTGTATAAAAGATAAAGATTCTTATAAATCAGGAAGTAACTACTATGTTAAAGTAGACGACCCTAAAGAATTTTATCTTTCAACCGGAATTGGTGAAACTAATCCAATAATTCAAAATATTATAAACTCCATTAAACCTATCTACTATATTGTAGTTGATGATGGTATTGGAACTTTAAAAAGAAAAAATATTTTTCCGAATGATGTTGATTTTTCGGAATATTTTACTAAATTTGCTTAATAGAAAAAATATGAATATTTATACAACACAATTATTCGACACAAAAAATATTGAAACATTAACTTCACTTGTCAAACAATTTCCTAATAACGGTGATCTTGGTAGAGAAGTAAGAAAACTTTTTCGATTTGATGGTTTGGTATTAACTTTACCAAATGACCATCAACTTGGTGCGGAAATAAGAAAAAGTGTTGTAAATTTTTCAAAATAAATTTGCTATTTAAAATTTAATTATTAACTTTGTAAAAAATAAAAACGAAAAATATATGTCAATGAAACCTAATGGAATGTCGCAAGAAATGTTAGAGAGTCTTGGAAATCTAACTGAGAAAGAGAAAAAGTATTTTGCTATTATGTGGGCAAAGTATGGTGTTCTCTTTATATCATCTAAACCAGGAGTTGCTAAGTCAGCAATTGGTCGCTCAATCGCTGAGAAAATGGGATTCGCTTATTTAGATATGCGTCTCTCGATGTCTGATGAATCAGACTTTAAATACCCTTACTTAGAAGATGGTATGTTCGATGGTAAGCCTATCAAAGTTTCTGGCTACGCTGTTCCGAAGTGGGCCTACGAAGCGAACCAACGTCCAACTCTAATTCACTTTGAAGAGTTGAACCGTGCTCCACAATTCGTGCGAAATGCGGCTCTACAAATTCTTCTTGAGCGTGAGATTGGTGAGTTCAAATTCAACTCTAACGTTATTATGATGGCATCTGGTAACTTAGGAGACGAAGATGGTACTGACGTTGAAGAGTTCGACTCAGCTCTTAACAACCGTCTAATCCACATTCCTCACTCACTTTCTGTTGACGAGTGGTTAGGTGACTTCGCCGCTGATGGTTGTCACAAACTTATCACTTCGTTCATCAAAGCTCACCCAGAGCAGATGTACAAAACGAGTGAGAACACTAAGGGTTATGCGACTCCTCGTTCTTGGACAATGTTGTCTAAGTTCATCACTGAGAACTGGGGTATGGACGCTTCACCTCGCGAATTCCTTCCGCTTTTGAAAGAAGTTGCTTCTGGATATGTTGGAAACTCTGCGATGAAGTTTATCCAATACTGTGAAGATATGTTGAATATCTCTATCCAAGATGTTCTTAATGATTACGACCGTATCAAAAAGGATCTTGAGAAGTACAACCGTGATAAGAACTCAGAACTTATCCAGTCTTTGAAAGAGATTGACATCACTAAGTTATCTGACAAACAACTCGATAACTGTGTCAAATTCCTTAACAATGTGGGAGACGACGAGAAAACAGCTTACTTGCTTTACATCTTAGACAACATCGCTGATGTTACTGCTCCTAAGATGAAGAAATTCCTCCTTAAGTTTGAGGATTTGTTGAGAACCATTAAGAAAATCAACAAACCAGGCAGTAAGTAAGATGTCTGTTAGGTTTAAGGGGGTGTCAATTGACATCCCCTTTTTTCTATTTGAAAAAGAAATTAATGATATATAAGGCATGAATTACTATGAAATACAAATAGTGATACTTACAAAATATGGTGAGTATTGCGGAAAGAAAGCCATAATGAATGATGAAAAGTATCTTGGTCTCTGTGAGATTGCAAAGAACTTTTACACTAGTGGTGGATTTGAGTTAACACTAGAAGATGGTGGATTTCTTGTTGTACCACCAGAAGTTGTTCAACAATCAATACTTAGAATTCAAAAGAATAAAATTGAAAACGATGTTCAAGAATAGATTTAAAAAATTTGGTGGTGATTATATCCCAGATATAATTGACTACATAAAAGACTACATAGATAAAGACCCAGGTGTTACTATCTCAATAGGCTGTGACTCTATACAAAAGAGACGCAGAACTGTTTATGCTATTACTATTATGATGTATAATGGTGATCTTAGACACGGAGCTCACGTTGTATTTTTCAGAGAGAGCTGTCCTAAAATTAGAGAAAACAATGAAAGGCTTTTTAGAGAAGCTCAGTATTTACATGATTTAGGTGTTTATTTAGATGGTGAACTTTCACAATTCTATCAAAGAAAAGACCTTACTGACAGAGAAAGAAAGAGATACAAATATCACTTATTAAAATGCGCAGGTGAATATGGACACGTTCCTTTACATCAAGAAGAAGCTGTTATTAATGCATTGTTCTTAACACCTGCTGATATGATGGATTACAGAACAATTGATGTTCACGTTGACTTTAATCCATTTGAAGGTAACTTAAATGAGAAAGGTATAATGAAAAACAAATCATATGCTGCTTATAAAAGTTATGCACCTTGGTTAAGAGGTATGGGATTCAGAACTTGGGCTAAACCACTTGCTTTCGCTAGTACGAGTGCAGCTGATTTACTTCTACAAGATTAATGTCAGAACTAAATACATATATGATTCAAAAGATGGGGTGGTGTTCATACGACCCCACTTTAGGTCTTGGACTAGATTATCCTGGACTTTTCACTAATGATTATATGGTAAGATTTTTCTTTATAGATAAGGAAAGAGAGTTGATATTTATTATCAAAGAAATGACTCCAGACGAAAAACAAAAGGCAAAAAATTCATATAAATTTATACAATTTAATGTCTATAAAGAAAATGAAATAATTGATTTAAACAACATTAAAATAAAAGTAGACAATTTCACCTCCAATGAAGACTTATGGAAATTGGTGATTGAAAATGAAGCTTGTGATGGAAATTATCAAAGACACTTTAGATTAAACAAAATATTAAAATGAAAAAAAGAGAATTAAAAATTATCGGATTATCTTACAGTCAAACACAGATTGGTTCTTATGTTATCGTATTGTCTGATAAGAAAGGACTAAGAAAACTACCACTGATTATCAAACCAGTAGAAGCTCAAAGAATTGCTTTAGAGCTTGAAGGTCTAAAACCACAAAGACCACTAACTCACGATCTTTTCAAATCAATATCCGATTCTTTTAGCATTGACATTCAAGAAGTTTTCATCTATTCTTTAATTGAAGGTATTTTTTATACACAAATCATCGCATCAAATGGAATTGAAGAAATTGAAGTTGATTGTTCACTTGGTGATGCAATTGCTCTTTCTACATTATTTAAATGTCCTATTTATACTACACAAGAAATTTTAGATGCTGCTGGTATATTCTTAAATGATGATGGTAGTACACCTAAAGAAGATGATATCATAAATTATGATGAAGATAGTGATGATGAAGATGAGTTTGATGAAATGTTAATGATGATTGATAGTGAACCAAAAAGAAAAGTTTCTATTGAGGATTTAGAAAAAATCATGAATGAAGCCATCTCAAATGAAGAATATGAAATTGCGGCTGAAATGCGTGATAGAATACAAAAACTAAAAGAAGAAAAATAATTTAATAATATGGCACTATCTTATATAGGTGGAAAATCAAAAATTGGAACTTGGATTAGAAATTTTATTCCAAAAGATACTGAGGTTTATGTTGAACCTTTCTCTGGTATGTTCTGGGTATTTTTTAAGTTAGAATTACCTACTTACCCTAACTTAAAAAATGTTGTTTACAACGATGTAAATCCACTTAATGTAAACTTTTTTAACTGTTTGAAAGAACCTATGAAGTTGTGGGAAATTTCAAAAAATACACCAATTGAAGATGCTGAACTTTTTCAGAAGTTTAAATCAGAAGTTTTTGATCCTAATTTAGAATTAGATTTGAATGTTGCTAACTTTGAGATTGGCTACAAATATGCTTACATCCTTAGTCAGGTTTGGTCAGGAACAGATCCAAAAAAAGGCAACTTAATCAAAAATGGTGGTTACGTCTCAAAAGATGGAGTCTATAAATCTAAGTTTGAAATATTTAGAAGTAAATTACCAGATGCTAAATGGCAAAAATATTTTAGTAAGATAACAGTTGTAGAGAATTTAGATTTTGAAGATGTTATCAAAAAATATGACTCTGAAAAAACTTATTTCTATTGCGACCCTCCATATTTTATGACGGAGAATTACTATATCAACCACGATTTTGGTTTAGATACACACAAAAGATTAGCCGATTCATTAAAATCAATCAAAGGTAAATTTGCACTAAGTTATTATTACTTTGATAAATTAGAAGAATGGTTTCCTGAAGCGAATTATAATTGGCAAAGTAAGGAGTTTGCTAAAACAGCGATGGCTGTTTCTGGTAAATCTCAAACAAAAGGAACTGAGCTATTAATTATGAATTATGGCAAAGACCTAACTGAACAAGTTTCAGAAAATGCATCTGATGATAGTGATTTTGACTTCACTATCTAATGTAAAAATTAATTGATTTTAATGGATAAAAATGACATTGTAATCGTAACATCACATGCTGATAATATTGAAAAACTTTACTTATTAAAAAAGTCAATTGCTGAACTTGTAAAGCAAAAAAGAACAATTTTGCTTTCTTCTCATTTATCTGTTCCTGATGAAATACTTAATATGGTAGATTATTACATCTACGATAGAGATAATGATTTGATTTTACCAACTGAACAACCACCAATTATATATTGGATTAATTTCGGAAAATATGAGCAAACTTATGTTTTCAACACAACTCATATATACGCAGCACTAAAGTTATTGATGAATGCTCTTTCATTTGCAAGTTCAAATGGTTTCAAAAATGGACATGTTGTTGTTTATGATAACATACTTACTGATAGAAGTGTTATTGATAACAATATCGAATTGTTAAATGAAAATGACTTAATTCTTTATAAAGAAAAAGGTGAATATAAATCAAATTTGTTTTCTTTTAGATGTCAAGAATTTTATCAATCAATTAAACATTTAGACTCTAAACAAAAATATTTAGATATGGATGCCAGAACTTTTGAAAATCTATTATCTCAATTACACACAGATTTAAAAACTCATTTTATTGATTTAGATACAATTAAAAGTGATAATGTTATAGATGCGGTTTGCGCAAACGGTTTACACAATCATATTATAAAGGATAAAGATGAAAATATAACCTACCTATTTTTATCAAAAGAACAAGAAGAAGAACAAGTGTATCTTTTTGCTATGACTTTTTGTGATGAGTTAAACTTACAGATAAAAGTTAATAGAAAAAAATACAAACTACCACTTAAAGTTGGAGAGATAAAACTTCTGAAATTATCAAATGACATAGATATTTCAATTCATATCAATGAATATGGAACTGACCACATTTTTGATAGCGAAACAAAAATCTGCGATTGTAAAATAAATGATAAAGAACTTATATTCGATATTGGAGATTTAGAAATAATTTAAATTATGAAAAATATTAATCTTTTTGTACCAAAGTTTCGTAATGAAGAAATTCTATCTGAAATATCTGAGTGTTTAGATAAAGGTTGGACTGGACTCGGATACAAAACTCAGAAGATTGAAGAAGACTGGAAAGAATATACTGGACTTTCAAATGCTCATTTTATAAATTCTAATACTTCTGGTTTACACTTAGCAATTAAAATTCTTAAGGATGCAAATAAATGGCTCGATGGAGATGAAATTATCACAACTCCATTAACTTTTGTTTCTTCAAATCATGCTATAATGTATGAGAATTTAAATCCTGTATTTGCTGATATTGATGATTATCTTTGTTTAGATCCGAAATCAATATTAGATAAAATAACAAAAAAGACTAAAGCAGTTTTGTTTGTTGGTATTGGTGGAAATACCGGTCAACTAAATGAAGTTATCAAAATATGCAAAGAAAATAAACTAAAGTTAATTCTTGATGCGGCTCATATGGCAGGGACTTTTTTCAATCTGAATGGTGAAGTCGTACACGCTGGTCACGGCGCAGATGTTTCAGTATTTAGTTTTCAAAGTGTTAAAAACTTACCTACAGCAGACTCTGGTATGATTTGTTTTAAAAATGATGACTACGATGAACTGGTTAGAAAACTATCTTGGCTTGGCATAGATAAAGACACTTATCAAAGAAGTAATGATAAAGGAACATATAAATGGGAATATGATATTGTAGATGTAGGTTACAAGTATCACGGAAATTCTATTATGGCTTCTATGGCAATTGTTGGTCTAAAATACTTAGAAGAAGATAATCAAAGAAGAAGAATGATTTGTGATATTTATGAAAAAAAACTATCTCAAAACATTCAAACTATAAAAACACATACTGATTGTGTAAAATCATCGAGACATCTTTTTCAGATACTAGTGAACAATAGAAACAGATTTATGGAATTACTAAATTCAAAAGGAATTTATCCAGGTGTTCATTATAGAGACAATACTAACTATAAAATGTATAAATATGCAAACGGTCAATGCCCGAAAGCACATACGGCATCAGAAAAGATTATTTCTCTACCACTACATTTAGGTCTCACAGATGAAGACATCGATTATATAATAGAAAATGTAATTGAAATTAATAAATCAATAAATTAGTTATGAATGGTATTATCATTTTAGGTGCATCTGGTTTAGCAAAAGAATTTTACTACTACATAAAAAGAGCAGATTCTTCTATTAAAGATTTCATTTTTGTCAATGATTTAAATGACGGTCAGACTAGTTTGACAA
>JACCDW011351489.1_pt1 | contig 23468 bp, 20 predicted proteins | sample 7449781 | NCBI WGS metagenome assembly JACCDW01 (sample SAMN15323449, study PRJNA562643) | freshwater metagenome | isolation source: river surface water | place: USA:Blue River Watershed | collected 2017-08-18
GTTTTTCGTAGATGTTTTGTTACAATATAAAATGTTAAGAATTTTACAAAATGGCAAAGGAACTAACTTCAAGAGCACAGGACTATTCACAGTGGTATAACGACCTAGTTTTAAAAGGGTCACTTGCTGATTATAGCGCAGTAAGAGGCTGTATGGTAATTAAACCATATGGTTATGCTTTATGGGAAAATATGCAAGCAACTTTAGACAAAATGTTTAAAGATACTGGACATGAAAATGCTTATTTCCCTTTGTTTGTGCCTAAGTCTTTGTTTGAGGCGGAGGAAAAAAATGCAGAGGGTTTTGCAAAAGAGTGTGCGATAGTCACGCATTATCGATTAAAAACAGATCCAAATAATAAAGGCAAGCTAATGGTTGATCCAGAAGCAAAGCTAGAAGAGGAATTGATTGTTCGTCCAACGAGTGAAGCGATTATTTGGAACACCTACAAAACTTGGATTCAATCTTACCGTGATTTACCCATTTTAGTGAATCAATGGGCGAATGTGGTGCGTTGGGAGATGAGGACGAGGTTATTTTTAAGAACTGCTGAATTTTTATGGCAGGAAGGGCATACGGCGCACGCAACTAAGGAAGAAGCAATTGGAGAGACTGTTAAGATGTTAGATGTCTATGCGGATTTTGCTGAAAATTGGATGGCGATGCCAGTGATTAAAGGCGTGAAAACACCTAACGAGCGATTCGCTGGTGCAGAAGATACATATTGTATTGAAGCATTGATGCAAGATGGTAAAGCATTACAAGCGGGTACTTCGCATTTTTTAGGCCAAAATTTTGCGAAAGCATTTGATGTGAAGTTTAGTGATAAGAACAATACTTTGGATTATGTATGGGCTACCTCTTGGGGTGTGAGCACAAGATTAATTGGCGGGTTGGTGATGACACATAGTGATGATGAAGGTTTGGTTTTGCCTCCTCGAATTGCGCCATTGCAAGTAGTGATTGTGCCTATTTTTAAAGGAGAAGAACAAAAGGCTTTATTAGATGAAAAAGTGCATGCGATGGTCGCTTCATTTAAAGCTGCTGGCATTCGTGTGAAATACGACGATTCAGATAACCAAAGACCAGGATGGAAATTTGCTGAATACGAATTAAAAGGAGTGCCTGTTAGAATTGCAGTGGGACCTCGTGATTTGGAAAACAATCAGGTTGAAATAGCACGTCGTGATACCAAAGAAAAATCGACTGTATCAATGGATGGCATTACGGAGACAGTGTCGCAATTGTTATTAGATATTCAATCTAATTTATTCAATCGTGCTAAAAAATACAGAGACGAACACATTACAAAAGTAGATCGTTGGGAAGATTTCATTTCGGTTTTAGATACTAAAGCAGGATTCGTTTCGGCACATTGGGATGGTACACCAGAAACAGAAGAGAAAATTAAAGAAATGACAAAGGCAACCATTCGTTGTATTCCATTGAACAATGAGCAAGAAGCAGGTGTTTGTATATTGACTGGGAATCCTTCTGTGCAAAGAGTTTTATTTGCGAGAGCTTACTAGTATTTAAGTTAAAACTACAATGCGACAGAAGCCCATCCCACCAGCACTTACGCCTTTTTTAGAAGGAAAAGTATTGTTGATAGATAAGCCATTACAATGGACTTCTTTTGACATGGTGAAGAAGGTGAGGTGGTTAACCAAAATCATGAAAGTAGGACATGCGGGCACATTAGATCCATTGGCGACTGGCCTATTAATTATTTGCACAGGTAAATACACCAAGCAAATCAATGACTACATGGGTATGGTTAAAGAATATACTGGTAGTTTAATACTTGGTGCAACAACAGCCTCTTATGATTTGGAACAGGCGCCTGAAAATTTCAAATCAATAGACGCTATTACAGAAGCTGCAATTTTAGCTGCGACAAAACAATTTGTTGGTACTATTTTTCAAATGCCTCCACAACATTCGGCGATTAAAAAAGATGGCAAAAGATTGTATGAATCTGCACGTCAAGGCATCGAAGTCAAAGTAGATCCAAGACAAATTACCATTGAAACATTTGAGATCACAAAAATTGACTTACCTACTGTTGAATTCAGAGTCGTTTGCTCAACAGGAACTTATATCAGAAGCTTAGTCCATGATTTTGGACAAGCATTGGGCGTAGGGGCTTATATGAGTGGATTAAGGAGAACAAAAATTGGCGCATTCAATGTGCAAGATGCCATCCAATGGGAGGATTTAGAAAAGGAAATCAATGATTTATTAGAAGGGTAGACCAATACCAAATTGCCAAGCATAATTATTCACTTTAAGTCCATTCGGTTTTACCTCGGCCCATTTCATATCATTGAAATTTAACCAACCGTTGTTATACGATCGAGTAGGGTCTTTCATTTTTAATGCATAGTCGATTCTGATGATAAAGTAATCAAAATCTAAACGCAATCCTGTTCCAATACCGATTGCTAGATCCTTGTAGAGTCTATCTAATTTAAATCCTGCCCTAGGGTCGTTTCCTAAATCACGGGTATTCCAGATATTACCCATGTCTGCAAATAGAGCAGAACCAATTTTATAGGATCCAAGTTGCAATAACGTAAAACGGTATTCAAAATTGGCTTCTAATTGCAGGTCACCAAATCGGTCAAAATTTTGACGTTGTGCACTCGTGTCATAAAAAGTGGAACTACCTAAACCTAATTGTCTCAATCCCCATGCACGCATACTATAAGGCCCACCAGCTGTAAATTGTTTAAAGAAAGGTAATTGTCCACTAAGTCTAGCGTTGTTGCTGTAATTGTTGCCCCATCCACCCATCAATCTCCAAGCGATTTCTGTATTCGTGTATTGATAGGTTGATCTGTATTCTGCTTCAATTTTTAAATAACGATACAAGTCTTTATTGAATTTATCAGCAAGTCCCAGTAATCCTCCAGCTTCTTCTATTCCTAGTCTTAGATAATGCTGTTGGTGTGGATTTTTAGAAGAGTTGCCGATATTGGTATAACTAATATTTTGACTCACAATATTTCCCTCGTTAAATGAAGATCTTAAAAATGGATTTAAAATCAACAAGCTATCCAGTTTAGAAAACTTATTCAATTGGTATAGCTCAATGTTCATTGGACGATAGTTGAGCACTTGCTCTCTGCCATTTTTATTGCGCTTCCATTCATAACCCCAGTTGGTTGTGAAAGATTTTAATTGGTAGTAATTTAAGCGATCCATATAGGAGCTATACAAGGAGAAGTTTGTTTTTACGTTTTGATTGGCCTTCGCTTCTTTTTTTACAAAAGGTAAAAGTAGATTCGGGAAGCTATACGTTTGACCAATATTCCATAATAACGTTTGAGTTACATTGTCACTACTATTCAAATTCAACTCTACGCCCAATCTTAAACTTGTAATGGAAGGAATGGCTTTTCGCTGAACATTCTTGTCTCTATAAGTCAGATTGGTAGATAGGCCCAGTAAATTTCCCGATCCAATCTGTGCAGTATTTTTACTACCCTCTATATCAAAGTTGAAACTTCTTCTAATATTAGGTACTAAAAAGTAATGAAGGTAAACACTATCATTGACCAAGTTCGTTCTTCCGTCAATTTGCTGCCAAGCTCCCAAGCTACTAAATCTATTTAGGGTTTGGTAATAACTAGTTTCATTAAAGGGGCTTCCTTTTTGAATAAAAGATTGTTCCTTAAAAAGGGAAGTTTTAAATTTAGGAACCGTAAATAGGTGAATAAAATTAGTAGCACTATCACGTTGTACAGGCGGATTTAAAAGCAGGGTATCTGGATTATCCAACACGGCAACATCGCTATAAAATAGTTGTTGTCCAATCACATATTGTTTGGTGATTCCTTTTGTTAAGTTCCTTAATTGAAAGCTAATCTTCCAGCTTGGATGTTGATTTTTCTTCGCTTTAGCTTCGGTAATTTGTGTGATTTGACTGAGTGGATCAAGGTTAAGTGTCATTAAAGACGCATCAATGGTATCAACTTCTGCGAATATTTTTTCTTTTGTAAAATTGTAAAATCCTTTGGATCTAAATAAGGCAACCAGTCTATCTAATTCGTTATTGATTCCTACATTCGAATAAGGCTGTCCCATTTTCAGGTAGCTTTCTTGTTTATTTTTTAAAGCAATATCTTGTAAAATAGGGTCTGATAATTGATAGGTAATGGTATCTAATAATGTTTTCTTATTTAGTACAACTTGCATGGTAGCAGTTGTTCTCCATTCTCTTTTTACGGTGTCAGTAGTAATGATGGGTGTCAAGACAGGATGATGATACCCTTCTGTTGCCAAAAAGTTAGACATGTATTGTATTGTTCTACTCATTCTTTCTGGCTGGTAACTCTGAGGCTTCACAATCGTGTTAAAAAAGCCATATTGTCGAATTTTGCGAACTCTTATACTGTCATCCCAATAATTATCCAATGCAATCGAAAGTTCTTTTGCAGCATGCCTGGATGGCGCATCTTTAATGACTATTTTATTGTTGTAAAGAAATGCTTTTTCCTTGGGGTAATTGTGCACTATGGCCCTTTTGAAATCTGCACAGCTATTTAAAAAAAATAAAAGGCTGAATAGACTCAAACTTGATGAGAATCGAATAATTTTAACTTTCCCTAAATGCATGAAAATGATCAATAAGAATGAGCTCAAATATATTCAATCTTTCGCCCATAAAAAACATTGGGCAGAAGAATCTGTTTTTATCATAGAAGGGCCTAAAATGATGGAAGAGCTGATGGCTTCAGATTGGGTGATTCGTCAGGCTTATGCTACCAAAGATTGGATCCAAAATCAGCCTTTTAAGCCTCATTATGTGATGGAGGTAGCCGATTTTGAATTGGATAAATTAAGTCAACTACAAAAGGGTAACCAAGTGTTGGCATTGGTGGAAAAAAAACAAGTAAAAGGACCTATACATTTAAAGGGCAAACTGACTTTGGTTTTGGATGGCATTCAAGATCCAGGAAACTTAGGAACGATTATTCGAACTGCTGATTGGTTTGGGTTAGATCAAATTTTAGTGAGTCCAGATACAGCAAGCTGCTTTAATCCTAAGGTCGTACAAAGTACAATGGGGAGTATTTTAAGGGTGCAAGTAGTTGTAGCAGATTTACCAGAATTGATACAGTCTTCCAAATTACCAATTTATGGTGCTGTATTAGAAGGAAAATCCATTCTAACAACTGATTTGGCAAAGGAAGGAATTTTAATCATAGGGAATGAATCAAGAGGCATTCGACAACCTCTTTTATCTATGATCACTGATCCAATCACCATACCAAGATATGGCGCTGCCGAATCCTTGAATGCAGCAGTAGCAACTGGCATCATTTTAGCCAAATGGCAACATTAATCAAATCTAACTGCACGCGCAGGACTGATTTTTTTAATCCAAAGGGTAGGTAAGAGAAAAGATATGTAACTCACGAATGCCGTTCCAAAAATGACCCCTATGATTTGAATTGGCTGAATACGAATAGGGAGCACATCAATTAAATAAGCAGTTTCATCTAAGTGTATCCACTGAAATTTTAATTGCAACAATGAAAGGCCAAGTCCTACTATGACGCCTAATCCAATCCCCATCCATGCAATAAAACTTGCTTGATACAGAAATATACTTCTGATCATATTGTGCGCTGCGCCCATTGCAGTTAGGCTACCAATCATTGGAATGCGTTCCAGTAATAAAATCAATAAACAAGTGATGAGATTTACAATCGCTATGAATAGCATAATGATGATGGTAATATTCCTATTGATACTTTGCACTTGTATCCAATCAAAAAGTTGAGGATACAGTGCTGAACTTGCACTGCTAACCCAATTGTCTGGTAGTATAGATTGAATTTTACTTTGTGTTTCAGGAATGACAGCTATGTCATTTACATTAACTTGATAACCAGAAATAGCAGAAGGGGATTGAATGAGTTGTTGTAGTTGTTGAATAGCTACAAATACATTCTTTGTATCGTACTCTTCAATGCCTGTATGATACAATCCTACGACCTTTAACTTTCTTTCTTGCACTTGTCCATTTTGTAAAAAATAGAGGCTCACTTGATCTCCAATATCAATTTTCAATTTAGTTGCAATTTTTTTGGAGACCACTATTTCTTTGGAGAGTGTTTTGCCATTGCTTTGCATCACCCTTCCTTTAAATAAATTCGGGATATGGTTATAGTCAGCAATTCCTTTTGCGTTGAGGCCTTCTATTTCTATCTCCTTTGCAAGTACCATCGTTTGATTTAAGTAGGCAGAAGCAGATTGAACATTGGGTATTGCTTGAATACGCTTTGCTATTTCGGGATCATCATTTAAGTTTGAGCCATTTATGGAGGCAATTTGTAGATGTCCCCAAAAGGAGTATATTTTATCACTCACTGTCGACTGGAAGCCATTGACAATAGAGAAAGTGAGTATGATCGCAGCTACGCTAATTGCAGTTGCTGCGATAGATAGTCTCACTATAAATCGAGTATAGTTTTTTTGTTTGTAAAAACTAATTCTTTTAGCTATTTCAAATGCGGTATTCAACAGTTAATTTTGTTCAAATCTAGTTTTTTATCTTTATAATCAGCACATTCAACTTAGTTTCGTTGGTGTAAACAATTGCCTATGAAAAAGTGGTTAGTCCCAATTTGTTTCTATTTTATTACGTCGCCTTTACAAGCTCAGGTGGATAAAATATTGGATGCTAATATACAGACTGTTTTAGTGTATCCAAAAGGGAAGCCATTGGCACTGCCGGTGATGAGGCTAAACAGTCAGGATGAATTACTGTTTCAATTTGATGACTTAACCGCGCAATACCAACAATATTATTTTACGATTGAATTAATGGACATCTATTGGCAACCTGTTGCACTCAATCCTTTTGATTATATCAGGGGGCTGACACAAAATAACATTAGAGACTACACCATTTCGTCTATTGCACAACAAGCCTATTATCACTATAGTTTTAATTTCCCAACTACTTCTTGTCGACCAATAAAATCTGGCAATTATTTGATGAAAGTATTTAGACAGGGTAAGCTCAATGAACTTGTATTTTCAAAACGTTTTTTTGTGGTTGAACAAGAAGTGCCAGTAACAGCAAGCATACAAGAACCTTTTGATGCCGCTATTTCTAAGTCACACCAAAAAATACAAGTGGCACTGGACTTGAAAAAGGTCCAATTGGTTCAACCAGAGTTACTCCATGTGGCCGTCTTACAAAATACGAGATACAATGATATGTTGGTTTCAAATGCGCCAAGTTTTATTAGAGGCAATCAAATGGAATACAATGCAGATAGAGATTTTGTATTTCCTGCAGGCAAGGAAGCAAGATGGTTAGACCTGCAAAATCTACGATTCAAAACAGATCGTATCGCGCAAATCCAGCAATTAGGGTATATTTCTAATATCATCTTAAAGCCTGATCAATCAAGGGCCTCAATACCTTATTTTACTTTTAGAGATTTGAATGGGCAATTTATCATTAGTAATACCGAAGGAATCATCAATGAGTCTCAAAATGATTATGCTAAAGTTTTGTTTACTTATAGAACGAATAACGGGTTGCCTTATCAAGGACAATCACTTTTTTTAGCTGGAGCATTGACTGGTAATTTACTAGATACAAATGCGGCCATGCAGTGGAATCCATTGCAGGGGCAATATGAAAAATGGTTGAATCTCAAACAAGGTTATTATAGTTATAATTATATTCTAAGGTCAGAGAAAAATCCTGACCCCCTCAATGATTTCAGGTGGACAGAGGGGGATCATTGGGAGACAGAGAATGGGTATACTATTTTTGTTTATTATAGGGCAGCCGGCAGTAGATATGACCAAATTATTGGCTTTTCCAGCCTTAATTCGATTCAAAATTGGTAGGAAAACCGATGTGTTTTTCTTACCTTCGCACCGGCAGGTCTTACACGACCAGCTCCTGCTGAACCTCCCCAGGGTAGGAATACAGCAAGGATAGGCGGTTGAGCGGTGCGATGTGAGTAGCCTGCCACTTTTTTAAACTTGGGCCTAAGTGTCCAAAAACTAAAACTTCGTGTATGAAATTTTTTATTGACACAGGTAATTTAGCTCAAATTAAAGAAGCCAACGATCTTGGCATCTTGGATGGCGTAACAACCAATCCTTCATTAATGGCTCAAGTAGGAGTTAAAGGTGAAGAAGCAATTGCTGCACATTACAAAGCAATCTGTGAATTAGTAGAAGGTGATATCAGTGCCGAAGTACTATCAACTGACTTCGCTACCATGGTAGAGGAAGGAAAAAAATTAGCTGCAATTCATCCAAATATTGTGGTAAAAGTTCCGATGATTAAAGACGGAATTAAAGCCATTAAATGGTTTACTGACAATGGAATTCGCACCAATTGCACATTGGTATTTTCTGCTGGTCAAGCTATTTTAGCTGCAAAAGCAGGCGCTACTTATGTATCTCCATTCATTGGAAGAATTGATGATAGCTCTTGGGATGGAATGGAATTAATTAGTCAAATCAGACATATCTACGATGTACAAGGTTTCACCACTCAAATCTTAGCTGCATCTATCAGAAATGCTCTACATATTGTGAAGGCTGCTGAAGCTGGAGCGGATGTTTGTACTTGTCCTTTGGATTCAATATTAGGATTATTGAAGCATCCTTTGACAGATATTGGTTTAGCGAAGTTCTTGGAAGACGCTAAGAAAATGTAATTGTTTCTTTTGATCCATATTTATAAAGCCTCGATTTTCGGGGCTTTATTTTTAATCAATTTTACTGGTGTTTTAATGCTTCTTTTTTGGATAAATTAGAAAGTTGTGGATGTGTCTTCACGAAATTTTTAACCCATTTTGGGTCGGTATATGCATAAGCCCTGAGTGCCCAACCAATGGCTTTACGGATAAAGAAATCCTCTTCTAATTGGGTGTTTTCAATGTATTTACTAAGTAATATAGTGTCTGTTTTGTCTTTATACAGTAATTGAAAAAGTAGACTCATTCTTTGTAACCATTTGTTGGAAGATTGATTCCATTTTGAAGTGACAGGTTCGATGGCTTCTGGAAATTGTAAAAAAAATTTACTGATCACAAATGAATTGGTAGAGTCTACTGAGTCCCACCAACTATTATGTGTAATTATCCATTCGATCAATGGGATGGTCTGCTTGCACCATAATTTTTTATGGTATCCTAATAATTCAATCGCGAAATAATGCAACTCTCTTTGTGGCTCATTAAAGCAATCTTTTATAAGCGTACTTAATTCATTGTGGTCCTTTATTGGATTAACTTTATAAAACTGCTTACAGATTTGTCTTCTTAGAGGTGTTTTAATGCCATAAAACTCAAATTGATTAAGTAAATAAGCTTTTGCTCCCTTTGCAATGGTCGCATCGCCATTTATAGCATAAATTTTCTTTATCTCTTTTAAATAAGGATGTGCCATGAATTTTATCAATTAAACGCCTACCACTCTTTTATTAAATGCACTGTTTCTAGCTGCCTCTAAAACGCGAATTATATTAGCGCCTTCTGCTGCTGTAGTAGGCAAGGGGCTATTGTGTAAAATAGCACCTGATAATTTTTCATAGAACAATCCATAATTACCTGGTATGCTTGGAATGATTTTGTGTGTAATAATGCCATTCATGTCTGTATACAAACTGCCATAATCTTCTGGTGCTTCAGCACCCCAGTTTGGACTGTTTGGCTTTTCACCTGCAATCAATGCGGCTTCTTGTACATCCGATCTATTTTTAATAAAACAACCCTTCGTTCCATAGACTTTATAACCTGGACCTTCTGTCATAAATAACATGCCACTAGTTAAAGTGATTCGGTGAGAAGGATAATACAATATCATGGTGAAATAGTCATCTATAATGGATACTTTTCTAGTAATTCTGATATCGGCAAATACAGCCAAAGGCATACCAGACAATAAGATCGCTTGGTCCACCAAATGTGGCCCTAGGTCATACAATAAACCAGCACCTGGTGTCACTGATTCTTTATGTTTCTTAGGACTTAATGTGGTTCTGTATCTTTCAAATGAAATTTGGATATCTTGTATTGTGCCAATTTCACCTGCTTCTATTAATTGTTGCAAAGTAAGGAAGTCTGCATCATAACGTCTATTGTGGTAGACTGCAAGTTTCAATCCTTTGCTGTTTGCCAAGACATCTAATTCTTCTGCTTCTTTTGCAGTGACTGTAAAAGCTTTTTCAACTACTACATGTTTACCTGCAAGCAAAGCACTTTTTGCATAAGTAAAATGGGTGTCATTAGGACTGTTGACAATGACTAAGTCTACAGCTGGGTCACTTAATAATTCCTCATAGCTTGAATAGGATTTCGTGCCAGGGTAGGCGGCTTCAATATTTTTTGTTGAGCGCTCCCAACAACCCAGTAAATTAAAATTCGGATTGGTTGCAATAAATGGGGCATGGAAAACTTTTCCGCTCATGCCAAAGGATACAAGTGCTGTGTTTATCATGTGTCAAATTTATGCTAAATATTGAATTGTACATAGATCGCATAACGATCTTAAAAAAGCAAAATCCCTCCCATATTTGGGAGGGATTTTGAAAATTTTAGGAGTAGTTTTTTTGTAGGCTTTAAATTTCTATAAAAGCCTACAAAAAGTACTACCCAGCTACTTGCCTTCTGATAATATTCAATGCACCACCTGCTTTGAACCATTCAATTTGTTGTTGGTTGTAAGTATGGTTTGCTTTGATGGTATCAGTTGTACCATCTTTATGTGTTAGCACTAAAGTCAATGGCGTACCTGGAGCAAAGCTTGTTAAGCCTACTACATCGATACTATCATCTTCTTGAATCTTTTCGTAATCCGCTTTATCTGCAAAAGTCAACGCCAACATCCCTTGCTTTTTCAAGTTAGTTTCGTGGATACGTGCAAAAGACTTTGTCAATACCACTCTAACACCTAAATGTCTTGGTTCCATTGCAGCATGCTCACGAGAACTTCCTTCTCCGTAGTTTTCATCACCTACTACAATCGTTCCAATACCAGCAGCTTTATAAGCTCTTTGTGTATTAGGTACGGTATCATAATTGCCATTGATTTGACTCTTAACGTTATCTGTTTTTTCGTTGAAGTAGTTAACAGCACCAATCAATAAGTTGTTTGAGATATTGTCTAAGTGACCACGGAACTTTAACCATGGACCTGCCATAGAAATATGATCCGTTGTACATTTACCTTTTGCTTTAATCAATAAACGTAATGATTTTAAATCCGTTCCTTCCCATGCAGCGAAAGGATCTAATAATTGCAATCGCTTAGAGCTTGGGTCTACAGCTACTACTACTTTTGATCCATCTTCTGCAGGAGCTTGGAAACCTGCATCTTCAACAGCGAATCCTTTTACTGGTAATTCATCACCAGTAGGAGGGTCTAATTTAACTTGCTCGCCTTTATCATTCGTTAATGTATCTGTTAAAGGGTTAAAAGTTAAATCACCAGCAATCGCTAATGCAGTTACTAATTCAGGAGAACCAACAAACGCATAAGTATTTGGATTTCCGTCTGCACGCTTTGCAAAGTTTCTATTGAACGAATGTACAATTGTATTTTTTTCTTTTTTCTCTGCACCTACACGCTCCCACATACCAATACAAGGTCCACATGCGTTAGCAAAAACTTTTGCACCAATTTGGCTGAAAACATCTAAGAAACCATCTCTTTCAATGGTATATCTTACTTGCTCAGAACCTGGAGTGATCATGTATTCTGCTTTCGTTGTCAAACCTTTTTGAGCAACTTGCTTTGCTAAACTTACCGCACGGCTAATATCTTCGTAAGAAGAGTTGGTACAGCTTCCGATTAAACCCACTTCAATTTTAGTTGGCCATCCGTTTGCTGCAGCAGCTTCTTTCATTTTTGAAATCGGTGTCGCTAAATCTGGCGTAAATGGTCCGTTTAAGTGTGGCTCTAAAGTATCTAAATCAATTTCAATGACTTCGTCAAAATACTTTGTTGGATTTGCATATACTTCAGCGTCTGCTGTTAAGTGTTCTGCGATACCATCTGCTAAAGCAGCTACATCAGCACGACCTGTTGATGTTAAATAACGGCTCATGCTTGCATCATATCCAAATGTAGATGTAGTTGCACCAATCTCGGCACCCATATTACAAATGGTTCCTTTTCCTGTACAGCTCATACTTGTTGCGCCTTCACCAAAATATTCAACGATCGCACCAGTACCACCTTTCACAGTTAAGATACCAGCCACTTTTAAAATCACATCTTTTGGAGCAGTCCATCCGCTCAATTTCCCTTTCAATTTAATACCGATTAACTTAGGCCATTTTAATTCCCAAGCCAATCCTGCCATGACATCACAAGCATCTGCACCACCTACACCAATTGCTAACATTCCTAAACCACCTGCATTCACTGTGTGAGAATCGGTACCAATCATCAAGCCACCTGGGAAAGCATAATTCTCTAAAACTACTTGGTGAATGATACCTGCACCTGGCTTCCAGAAACCTAAACCATATTTGTTAGACACAGAAGCTAAGAAATCATACACTTCTTTACTTTCTGTCGTTGCTACTTGTAAGTCTTGTTTTGCTTCAACTTTTGCAGAGATCAAGTGATCGCAATGAACTGTACTTGGTACAGCCACTTTTGGTCGACCTGCTTGCATAAATTGTAATAATGCCATTTGTGCAGTAGCGTCTTGCATTGCAACACGGTCTGGTGCAAAATCAACATAAGAACCACCTCTTTCGAAGCTTTCTAATTTTTGGTCAGTATGTAAATGAGAGAATAAAATTTTCTCAGATAAAGTCAAGGGGCGTCCCAACATTTTTCGAGCCGCTTCTACTTTTGCTGGCATTTCAGCATATACTTTTTTGATCATTTCGATATCAAAAGCCATAGTTATCAATTTTAGGTGTTAAAACTGATGCAAAGGTAAGCGAAAATGGCCCTCGCAACGACCAAAAATTGCACTTTATCTCCAATTTTTTACTTAGATTTGATTACTTTTTAAATCATTTAAATGCAAAAACTCAGAGATTTCCTAGAATTACATGCTTTTGGCGTCTGTTCGGCCATAGGGGAGCGTTTGGGCATAGCTAGTTCTAAAATTAGAACATGGTTTATTTACATCTCATTCTTGACTTTTGGATCTCCTGTCATCATTTATATGGTACTAGCATTTTGGAGAGGAATGAAGCATTATATCCTCTTAGGGAAACGCAATCCATTGAAATATTAGTTATTTAAACCACAGCGCGTCTTAAGCGCACTAATTTTTCTAATAAGGGTTCAAGTAATTCTAATTTTAACATGTTAGCACCATCACTTTTTGCCACTGCGGGGTTGGGATGCGTCTCTATAAACAATCCATCTGCACCTGTTGCGATAGCTGCTTTAGCGATGGTTTCAATTAAACTTGGATTACCGCCTGTGATACCTGAAGTTTGATTCGGTTGTTGCAATGAATGGGTACAATCCATAATTACAGGGACATTATTTTCTGCCATGGCAGGAATATTTCTATAATCTACCACTAGGTCTTGGTAGCCAAAAGTATTACCTCTTTCTGTAAGCATTACTTTTTCATTACCAGCTAATTTTATTTTATCTACCGCGAACTTCATAGAGGCGCCACTTAAGAATTGTCCCTTTTTTACATTCACGATTTTACCAGTTTGTGCAGCGGCCACCAACAAGTCGGTTTGGCGACAAAGAAAAGCAGGTATTTGCAAGATGTCAATAAACTCGGCAGCAATGGCTGCTTCTTCATGTGCATGAATATCTGAAGTAGTTGGTACATTGTATTTTGCACCCACTTTTTTAATCAATTCCATTCCTGTATCATCACCAATGCCAGTGAATGAATTTGCACTCGTACGGTTCGCTTTTCTATAACTCGCTTTAAACACATATGGGATACCTAAATTCTTACAAATGGTCGATACTTTTTCTCCAATTTCCATTACCAATGCCTCATCTTCAACCACACATGGTCCAGCGATTAAGAAAAAATGATTTGGGTCGTAAGATTGTGCTTTGAATAAATCTTGTAAATAGTTAGGTATCATAAGTAGCGTTTTGCGAAAACAAAGTTAAAGAAAATGAATGATGATTAGGTTACTTAAAAGCGCAAGCCCAAACTAATGCCTAATCCCCTGATTCCAGCCCAAGGTCCTTTCATATCTGCAGTGGCACCATTTTGATCCACCTTAGATTTTATTTCAAAAGGATTTAATTTCGAATCATCCAAAGTTGTTTGAAGTGCAGTAACAGCTTGTGATGGAAGTTTTTCTGGAGCAACGAATTTTAAATTACCATTTGAGCTGCCATAGTGTCCACCGATTAACCAGATATCAATCACTAATTTTGTTAATAGTTGTTTTTGAATACCAATATAGGCACCATAACTATTGGACTTAATGGTTCCATTTAGATCTGCAGTTTTTGTAATTGGAGCAGGACTAATGAATGATCCTACAGTGTTATCGGGCGTGTAAGTGTATTCTACAGGTACAGCTAAATCAAAATTGGCGAATCTAGCATAGGGGGCAATGTAAAAGCCAGACATTTTTTGCAATCCCAAATAAAATCTACTTTCAAAAGTTAAGGCATTGTTACCCATTTGAAATAAGTCAAAATTAATAGCTGAATTGTCGATGTATTTTTTGGCAATCGATTGTAAGGGAAGGCTCCCTTTTGGCATATAACGATAGCTGGCTGATACAGACATAAAACGATTCAAACTTCTTTCATAAGTTAAGTGGTAATTCTTTAAAGCAAAGCTTGATAAATTACCTTTAATAATATTTTTTCCGCCAATTAGTTTTTGCGCATTCACTTGTAAAGTAAAAAGCAACACTAGAATAAAGATTCCTTTTTTCATGGTCGTTATTTTAATTTTTTTAAACTCAAATCAGCAACAGTTCTTTTATCTAAAACTGCTAAAGTATTGTCTCGAACTTCAATCATGACTCTATTGATGCCACATTTTTTTTCGTTGCAATCGGCACATTTTTCATAAAAATTTAAACTGACACAGGGCATCAATGCAATAGGACCTTCAATGGTTCTAAAAATGCTAGAAAGTTTTATTTTTTGAGGGGGTAAGGCAAAAAAGTAACCGCCATTTTTTCCTTTTTTACTTTCAAGGAATCCGGCTTTTTTAAGTTCCAATAAGATGTTCTCTAAAAACTTAATGGGTATATTTTTAGCTTGTGCAATTTCTGCAATTAAGATAGGTTCCATGCCACCTTGCTCTGCCATAAAGGAAAGTGCTTGTAATGCGTATTGTGTTTTTTTTGATAGCATGATAATTGATTATAATCCTAAAACATCTTTCATGTTAAAAATGCCTTTTTTATTTGAAGCAAATTCTGCAGCCATGACAGCTCCAGCTGCAAATCCTTGTCTTGTATGGGCAGTATGCGTTATCTCAATAGTATCTATTGCCGAGCTATAACAAACGGTATGTGTTCCAGGCGCTGGGTCTACTCGTTCAGAACGTATGCTGATTTCATTAGGGTTACTTGCTGCATCATTGGTCCATTTATGCTTTCTTCCTAAGTTTTCTAGTATTTGCTCTGCTAAAGAAATAGCTGTGCCACTAGGAGCATCTTTTTTTTCTGTGTGGTGAATTTCCGTCATGGATACATTGTAGTCGGGATATGGATCCATTAATTTCGCCAATTGTTTGTTGATCTCAAAAAACAAGTTCACACCAATACTATAGTTGCTTGAATAAACCACAGTGCCATTTTTAGCAGCACATGCAGCTTCAACTTGTTCCCATTGTTCTAACCAACCAGTAGATCCACTTACCACAGGTAAGCCATATTCGATACATTGTAAGATGTTCTTGACTGCACTATGTGGGCCAGTAAATTCAATCGCCACGTCAGCCTTATCAGCATTGGCTTGTGTAAATTCTACCGCATTGGACACATCAATTTTTAAAACTACCTGATGTCCTTTTTGAAGGGCTACAGCTTCTATTGCTTTGCCCATTTTGCCATATCCAATTAATGCAATTTTCATCTTATTTTTTTACAACTTTATTTTGAATATTTCCAATTGAATTGCAAAGACAATCCAGCTTGTTGATAAGCATCTGATCGCATTGGAGCCATCTTTACACTCAGGTTATTACTCACATCAAATTCTTTTAAGTGACCTGACACCGATGCGTCCACCACATTGATCCCCCATGCTAGCACAAACCACATAATGGAGTAGTCTCTATTCTTTCTAAATATATTTCTGTAACTCTGAAGTGATCCAGCGCTTAGGTTTTTTAAGGTTGGGTCAATTTTGCTTACATTCGAATTGTCTCCATTCGCTTCTTGAATTCTTGCTTCATAGGCGAACTTTGTTTTAGCATATAAATCGTTATTGTAAACATAGGTAACAACGGGCACCGAAAGCACGCCATATACTAAAGGGATTTTCCAATATTGTTTATTATACGCTTGACCTAAGCCAGGTAAGATGGCAGATCTATTGGTGGCTTTTCGAGGCGAATGCTTTACATAATTGATCGTGCTATCTTGCGCCCACAAGGTTTGTTGTAAACACAACAAAAACAATATGGTATAAAAGCCTTTCATTTAGCTTATACTTACTTGCATTGCGTCAAGGATTTTGTTCAACGCATTTAAATCATTGTAACTAATAGTAATTTTTCCAGATCCATTTTTTTGATGCTGTAATTGAACTTGTGTGCCAAAATGATCTTTCAACTTAGTTTCTAAACGTTGATAAACTGGAGAAAGCTGATTTTTATTAATGGTAGTAGTTGCTTGCTTTGATCCAGATGAAGCACCTAAATTTTTAATCAATGCTTCAGTTTGACGAACTGTTAAGCCTTTTTCTATTATTTCTTTTAATAAAAAGAGCTGCTTGTCAACTTCTTTACCAATTAATAACTTAGCTAAACTCACACTTAAACTTCCGTTTCTAAGTGCCGCTTGAATTGCTGGTGGCAATTCTAATAAGCGGATATAATTAGACACAGTAGAACGATCTTTGCCCATGCGCTCAGCTACTTGCTCCTGCGTATAGTTCAATTCGTCCATCATCCTTTGATAGCTTAATGCGACTTCTATTTCATTTAAATCAACTCTCTGTAGATTCTCTAATAATGCTAGTTCTAATAACTCTTTATCGTTGCCTAATCTTGTATAGGCTGGAACGTCTTTCAATCCTGCAATTTTTGCAGCACGGAATCTTCTTTCTCCCGCAATCAATTGGAATTTCCCATTGTTTAATTGCGCCACTGTAATCGGCTGAATCAAGTCATGCATCTTCAATGACTGAGCCAATTCTTGTAACGCTTTTTCGTCAAAATCTTTTCTAGGATTTTTTGGATTCACAACAATATCTGCCAATGCAATTCTATTGATGGCTACTGCTTTTTCAATTGCAGCAGGTTGAACCTTGCCTGCAGGGTTTTTAAACTCTGCATCCATATTTTGTAATAAAGAGCGTAGCCCTTTACCAATTAAATCTTTGTTAGGTGTGCTTTTGCTCATAGTACTAATCTATTATTCTCTCGGCATTACTCATTTTAGTCATGCCATTTTTCTGTAAAATTTCTTTCGCTAAATTCAAGTAGTTTACCGTACCCTTACTATCAGCATCATATAAAATAACTGGCTTACCCACACTTGGCGCCTCACTTAATCTAGTGTTACGATGGATGATGGTTGAGAAAACCATTTCGTCAAAATGCTTTCTAACTTCACTCACAACTTGATTGCTCAATCTTAGACGACCATCATACATGGTCATCAAAATACCCTCTATTTGTAAATCTGGGTTTAATCTGCTCTGTACAATTTTGATGGTATTCAACAATTTACCTAAGCCTTCTAATGCGAAAAACTCACATTGTACCGGAACGATCACGCTATTTGCTGCTACCAATGCATTGACTGTTATAAGTCCTAAAGAGGGTAAGCAATCAATGATGATAAAATCATATTGGTCATCTACAGCAGACAGTAAATTTTTCAATACGTTTTCTCTATTCGGAAAATTAACCAATTCAATTTCTGCACCAACCAAATCAATATGGGAAGGGATCAAATCTAAATGAGGGATCTCAGTTTTCAACACCACATCTGCCAAAGGAGTGCCATTGATCATTGCATCATAAAGGCTGGTGGTGACATTGTGTAGGTCAAAACCAACGCCAGTCGTACTATTTGCTTGAGGATCAGCATCAATTAGTAGTGTTTTGTATTCTAAAACAGCTAAACTTGCCGCAATATTGATTGCCGAAGTAGTTTTACCTACACCGCCTTTTTGATTCGCTATACCGATAATTCTTGCCATAAAAGTACACTCCTTAATTTGCTCCAAAAATACGGCATAAATAGTAACAATTTGGGATTAAATCTGTTATAAAAACGACTATTAGGCTTAATTTTACACCTTAATTCCAACTATGAAGAACCCCGTTTTTGTATTCATCCTTATTACTTTCTTGATTTTGATTGATTTTTACATTTTCCATGTGTTAAAAATCATGCTGAATGGAGCAAGTACAGGAATAAGAACAGCCGTTAGTTATGGCTATTGGTTTCTTTGTATAGCGAGTTTGGGGTCTTTTTTGCTTTTTCCTTTTGTTGTGAATCCCTATTTTAGACAATACATTTTCTCTATCGGTATCGGCTGGGTCATTACGCAGATTACCCTCGTTTTATTTTTTTTAGTAGATGATTTAAGGAGGGGGACTTTTTGGACGATGGGACAAGTTGCCTCTACAGCGGGTGCGAAATTCATGAATACAGAACAAGGGATTCCTAGATCCGCTTTTTTGAATTGGCTTGGTTTAGGTGTTTCTTCTACCTTGTTTTTCTCCTTGTTGTATGGTTTTGGAAACAAGTACAAATATCAGTTGGTCCATAAAAAGGTGACCATTAAAAATCTTCCCCAAGCATTGAAAGGATTTAAAATTGTACACATTAGTGATATTCATAGCGGCAGTCTAAAAGAAACTGCAGCAGTTCAAAAAGGGATTGATTTAATTCAAAAACAACAAGCAGATTTAATTCTATTTACAGGAGACTTAGTGAATGATAGAGCAGTTGAAATGCAGGAATGGACTACCATTTTTGGACAATTGTCTGCATCAAAAGGGGTGTATAGTACCCTTGGTAATCATGATTATGGTGATTATGTACAATGGCCTTCGAAACAAGCTAAAGAGGCCAATTTGGATGCATTAAAATTGGTTCATGCTTCTATGGGCTGGAAATTATTGATGAATGAACACGTTACTATTGAACACAATGGTGCACAACTAAAATTAGTTGGTATCGAAAACTGGGGAGCAAAAGCTAGATTTCCAAAATATGGACAAATGGATATAGCCATGCAGGGTGTGGATCCTAAAGAAGTCATCATATTAATGAGTCATGATCCGAGTCATTGGGAGGCGCAGGTGATTCCAGAATATCCACAAGTTGATTTGATGTTATCTGGTCATACACATGGGATGCAATTTGGATTAGAAAATCCATATTTTAAATGGAGTCCAGTTCAGTGGGTCTATAAACAATGGGCTGGCTTGTATCAACAAGGGGATCAAAAATTATATGTGAATAGAGGTTTTGGATTTTTAGGCTACCCTGGTAGAGTTGGGATTATGCCAGAAATTACACTCTTAGAATTGGTTTAATTTTATTGAATTGTAACAAAGTTTAATTTTGAACGTTCTACTGCTAGTCACACTTGGATCACTTTAAAAAAATTTTATGAAAAAAATTATTTTGTTTGCTACTATATTGATCAGTTTTACAGCAAATGCACAAGAAAAATTCGGAATAGGAATTAAAGTGGGTCAAAATTTTTCTAGTGTCAATTCAGTTGCTGTAGATCGACACGCAGCCTCTTATCATGGTGGTATAACTGCTCAGATTGGTTTAACTGAAAAAATAAGCTTGGTACCTGAATTACTTTTGTCTCAAACTAAACTGTCTACCAATCCTTCCATTATAGATGTTTTAGGTGATAACAATCTAAAACCTGAAACCTATCATTTAAACTATTTAATGGTACCCTTATTAGTTCAAGTAAAACCATTCTCTGGTTTACTTTTACAAGCCGGGCCTCAATATGGTATACTTATTGACCAAAAGAAAGATGGCATTGAAAACGCCCAATTGGCTTTTAAGCAAGGGGAATTTTCCTTTGTTGGAGGTGCCAAAGTGAACCTTGGTGGTTTCTTTGTGTACGGCAGGTACGTGGTTGGCTTGCAAAACATCAATGATTTACAAGACCAAGCAAAGTGGAAAACTACGCAATGGCAATTAGGCTTGGGGATGAATCTATTTGGCTTTTAATGCTTGCTTTATTTCGATGATGAAGGCTTTTAGTTTGACTTGATCTGCTACTTGTTGTTCGATAAAGCTATTATCATTCAAGTCGCCCACAATCGCATTCATTTCCATTTCATTTTCATAAACCATTTTTCTAAATGGATTGGTATAATCCTTTTCTCTAGAGCTTTTGATTTTTCCAGTGATTTCCTCTTTTATCTCTAGGTATCGGTCTAGCCATGCATTTATTTTCTTGGCACTTAATCCACTGATAGCTTCACCTTGGATATACTCAAGACAATGCAATGCATGCAAATTCTTTTTGGCTAAATATTTATCAGTTTCTGTTTGATAATATTGATGTACTTCATCCCAGCTGGTTAATTTATCCGACTTTATCTGTTGCAACATGCTTTGTACAGATTTAGTTGGGATCAGCTGCCCGCCAATATTAGACCATTCAATCGCTGCGCCCGTTGTTTTGATGCTTTTAATTTTAGTATGTAAATTCTTTAATCCGTTTTGAGTCAACTTAATAATCAGTTGGTCCATGCCATACATGAAAATCATTTTCTCGAAAATGGTAAATGCATCAAAGCATTTGATCAATCTAGTTTTACGTTTACTATTTTCAAATCCATCTACAAAAACGTCTAATTGATCTATCTCTTTTTTTGTCTTTGTAGTGAGCAGTTTATATCCTAGTAAAGCCAATTTCTCATCCTCGATTTTAGTAGATTTCTTTTCTTTTATTAACTGTGCTTTGGCAACTGCAATCGCAATAACTGATCTTCCTTTAATCAACTCATTAACACTATCTGGTGCCAAATAATCGTACTCAAAATATTGGTCGATATTTTTTCGCTTATCTCTGTCTTGGTATTTCCATGCGTTGCGTGCAAGGGCATAAAAATTATACATGAACCAGTAACCAGGCATGACAACCAATTCGTCTTTGACATAGTCAAGACTGATGAGCGAAAAAGGGATTGAAATATTCAATTCGTGATTGTAATCGCCTTTATTTAAGATGGTAAAACTTGGAAAAATCGAATTGTGCTTAATACTCACGCAAAGCCCAGGCCAAAAGCCTCTACCCATTATCACTTCGCCATCTGCTCCACGACTATTGTGGTTAGAACCTAGGGTAGCACCTGCAGCTATGTTACTTTGACCCATTACTAGCGCTGCACAAAGGAAAGAGTTATTATGATGTTGCTCGTGTGCAGGATAGATTAAAGAGTTTAAGACTTCGCAACATGATATCGTTGCATTGGGACCTAAAAAGGAATTGATTAATCGAGCGCCATATTTTAATTGAGAATAATCTGACATGATAAATCTTACTGCCTTGATGCCATAAAAAATTCGACAACCAAAACCAACAATACCATTTACCAATTCAGAGCCTTCACCAATTTGAGACTTTGCAATCTCATTGGAATTGATGGTCACGTTTTTTATTTTGTTGGCCCCTTTTAAATAAGCGTCTGAACCAATCCAAGTATCTTTGATGATTCTACAATTCTTGATGACGGTGCGATCTCCAACTTTTCCGTAGTAACCTCTTTTGTTATCAAATTGTTTTTCGGTTAAGTCGATAAATTTTTGTTGTAAGACATTGTCATGCCTATTTCTGGTCCATAAATAAGCATCTGCTGTCGTCATACCATTAAAAGGAAGAACTTTTCTGCCCGTGTTTTCGTTACAAAGTTCTAACCAAATTCTAACGGATTCAGATTCTCCTTTTTTAAGAATGCCATTTCCAAACTTAGCATGGTTGGTCGTCACTAACTCGTTCACATTACTAATAATGACTTCGTCCCCAATGATATAATGAGAAAGATAGTTGACATTATGAATGGCTACATTGTTGCCAAAATCGGCACTAATAATAGTCGAATTGTACAATCCAACGGGCACCGTTAAATCACTAAAGCAAAGGCAGGTTGTTTCTAAATTACCAATGCGTACCAATCCAAAAAAGGAACAGTTTTTAACTAGTTCTGGATTAAATGCATTAGATACCAATAGTTTGGTCCAGTCATCACTTGTATTGCCATTTCGTACCAAAATTTCAATCTCTAAAGCAGTGAGCGAACGATATTGAATCCCACTTCTATTTTGTTGATTGCGTAAATAGTATTCGTCTTTCCCTTTTGGTAATTCCTTTATAAATCCATAGCCTAATTGATGGATGGCTACTTTTCTTATTTCATTCATAATTGTAACTAATTATTTGAACAATGCGGGATGCATTTCATCCCAACCAGTTGCTTTTTGATATTGATGTGCAATGTTTAAAATAGTTGCTTCGTCAAAAAGCTTTCCTACAAAACTGATGCCAGTAGGGAGTTGCCATTTTGGATCTAATCCGGTAGGCACACAAACAACAGGGTGTCCAGTTAAATTGGTTATAGCAGATTGATTTCCTCCGCCTCTAGAAGGGCAAATGATAGCATCATATTGCGCCACCACTTCATTGACTTTTTGCATCAATATCGTTCTATGTCTTTGTGCATTGATGTATTCTACAGCTGGTGTAAACCTAGATGTTCTGAATTGATTGGGCCAGTCATTTTTAGTTTGTCTTGTCAATGCATCGTCTATTCCTAAACGAGTCATCTCGTCAAATTGAGCTGCACATTCTGCTCCAATGATAATGTCCATCATATTAAACTGATACACACCACTATCTGGGAAATTGATAGGAATCAATTCGATTCCCATTTTTTTAAATTGTCTTAACACTTCAAACTCTGATCGATTGGTGTCTTTTATTTTATCAAAATAGTTTTTTGCGTAGGCAATTTTGTAGGTTTTTAGATTTGTTTTTGGTGCGTAATTGAAAGGCATGTTTACGGCCGATCCATCTTTGCCATCCGTTCCGTGTAAATAATGGAACACAATCGCAGCATCATTCGCAGAGCGTGTAATTGGGCCCACTTTGTCTAAACTATAACTTAAAGCCATAGCGCCAGATCTACTGATGCTTCCAAATGTAGGTCTAAGTCCTGTTGCGCCACAAGTTGTAGCGGGAGACACAATGCTTCCCCATGTTTCTGTACCAATAGCAAACGGAACCAATCCAGCTACGGTTGCAGAGGTTGAACCAGCAGACGAACCAGAAGAGCCATA
>JACCDW011666288.1_pt1 | contig 23454 bp, 35 predicted proteins | sample 7449781 | NCBI WGS metagenome assembly JACCDW01 (sample SAMN15323449, study PRJNA562643) | freshwater metagenome | isolation source: river surface water | place: USA:Blue River Watershed | collected 2017-08-18
ATTGTTGTTCTGATGGATTCTTTGTGTTTTTCATCCAAAAACCCAAAGTCATGTGTGTATCTCATTGCCATAGAATCAATTAGTTGTGGGTCAGGTTGTGGTTTGGGTTTAGTTTCTTCAATTAGTTTTCCATCTTTCCATAGAATGGTTTTGGTAATGTTTCCTTGTTCATCAAACCACTCCTCAACACCATCCCACTTACCATCTTTGTAAGGGGTTCTCCAATGGATGTTTCCGTTTGGATAGAACCACTCCTCAATTCCATCTATCTTATCCTCTACATATGGGATTCTAATTCGGGTGTTTCCGTTTTCGTAGAACCACTCTTCAATACCATCTTTATTTCCCTCTTTGTAGGGGGTTCTAAAATGGATGTTTCCGTTTTCATAGAACATCTCCCAAATACCTTCTTCTTGTCCTTTGGAGTTCTTTTGTCCTTTAATATACACATTTCCGTTGGGGTGGTATTCAATGTATGGTGTGAATTCCTCATCTATCTTTTTTATTAATTCCAACACTAATGAGTTTCTACCCATTCGATAGGTTATTTGGAATTCTGTTTCTTTCTCAACATCCTTTGGAGGGAGATGGTAAAGTTTTTTCAATTCTTCTTTTGTCAATTCTAATTTTTTCATATTTTAGTTTTTAATCCCACCAATTTTTAAGTCCCGAACCATCAAACTTTTCCTCCCATTCATCTTGCTCGAAAAAATCTCCCTGTCCTTTAATTATTTCACAAAATTCTTCCCATTCCTTAACTTCTAATTCACGAGATTTCAAAAAAACTTTTAAGTTATGTTCTCTTTGTTCTACAGTTAAACCATCTTCAACACTAAATAACCCAGGACTATCTTCTAAACGAATAAATTTAAGTTCATAATCATAAACCTTACCTAAAATGTTTTGAGCTATTTCCCTATAATTCTCATCTATTTGGTTTTGTAAAATTTCACAGGCCCTCCTCATTTTAAGGATCTTTTTAGATTTGGTTGTATGTATTTCATTACCCTTATTTTCTATTCCACGCGCCATTTCATTGATGCCTGTATTCATAAATTGAATTAGAGCACTATAATCCCACCAATGAAAATCAGTAAGAGCCTTTCTAAATAACCAAATATTTTTGATAAAGTTTTTCCAAGACCGGATCTTATCTTTGAGTATTGTATAATATAGTTTGATCATAGGAATAATTTTTTAATTGTTTCTTCTCTTTCTTCTTTAGTCATATAGTGGGGTAATTCATAATCATTGGTTTTATTTTCTTCCAACCATTGATGTAGTTCTTCTATTGTTCTACACAGTTCATTTCCATCCTTATCTGTCATTGTTAAATCAATTCTCTCACCCCAATTTTTATCATAACACCACCAATTAAATGTTTCTTTTCCTTCTTTCCCATAGTAAGAACCAATCAAAAGAGAAATTACTTGTTCTAAAGGGTCACAAAAGTTGATAAGGTCTATTCCTGCTTTGTATGCTGTGTCTAACTTTTCTTGTTGTTCTTTTAACAGCCCAACGATTTCTTTAAATACTTCTAATTTCATGCTGTTATTCATTTAACTTCATCTTTATAAACAATTGATTCCGTATAAGTAATTATGAAAACATACCACGTCTAAAATCTTCTTGTTGTATAAATTCTTCTATTGTGTATCTGTTAGGTTCTTCTTCTAACATTATCTGAAACCTTGTTAATATTAAACAAAGTTCGCTAAATTTTAGCGGTCGTGAAACCTTGTTTTCATAACTACTACCAATACCAGATATATTCAAGTTTTCATTATTCTTCATTTCTTTATGGGTTTAGCGACAAAAATATAAGTAATAAATTTTGATTTTCCAAATTAGTTAGGGAAAATTTATTTCTTATATTTGTAGAGTTTATACCTATTTCATGCTGTTATCCATTTAATTTCATCTTTAAACACAATTGATTCCATTCCGTCGTATTCAGTAATATAAAATTCTCTACCTTCTTCCACCCATTCTACTACCAAATCTGCCGTATTACTTAAAAAACTTTGTTTACTATACACATCCGAATAGGTTGTTTTGATGAATTCTCTTGCCTCATCCCAATCTTCCTTCTCAATCAATTCTATCAATTGGGGATTGAATACTGCTTCTAATGGAGCATTCCAAGTGTGAAATCCTGAACCCCATCCTTCGGAGATTATAACTCCTACCTTACCATCTTTAATTAGTTTTTCCATATTATTGTTCGTGTTTAAGTAAAAATTTATTACTGATTGCCTTGAATGAAATTGTGCAGTCCAGTGATCTAACAACAACACCTTCTCTTTCTGTGTTTGGGTTAAGTGAGGACTTTCCTTCCGCATATTGTAACATCTCTTCAATTGTGTTGGGAAGAAGAAAATTAGATTCTAGAATGGGCACAGTTTGAAGACCAATCATAAAACAAATATCCTCTAACTCTTTGATGCCCAACCTGGTTCTGGTGTCAATTTCATAAACACTAAAAAATCTAACAGTTTGTCCTTTTATACCATAGGGATTGCCTTGAATACCTTCGCCAATCAACTCACCTTGCAGACAAATATTCATTCCAAGTGCTCTTAGATTTTCCTCTAATTTTAACTCCCGTGCTACCTTCCAAAAACTATTATCTTCGGTTTCTAAGAGTTCTAAATTTCGTGAACAAACTCCGAATTCTCCATTCTTAAGATAAAAAGTGGCCGATGAACCATCCAACTTCTCGGCTACGTAAAATTGATGGTTACTTTGGAAACATAAGGCGGAATATTCGACTGCAATGTTTTGCACCCTTTCTTCGTCACTCTTGGTGAGAAACGAAGGAAACAAACCCTTTACCTTGCCGACTAAATTTGCTGGGATGGGTGGCTCGTATTTCACAATACCAAGTGCTTCGGTTACATCAGTACCTTCCACCAATTCAATCATATCAGCAGGACTCACGACAGTACGGCTGGGCTCCAATGCGGGATTTTCGTTTAACAAGTTTTCGGAAACTCGATATTCGTAACCTTCAAATACTGAAATTGGCAAAATCAACCCCTGTGAAATTTGTCCTTTCATTTTAGCGGTTCTCAAACGAAACCCTTCCTGGTCTCCCATCTTTTTATAGGATGACTTACGCAAGAACTCAAATTCTTCTCTAATGGGAAGAAAAGAGTCGATCTCGCAGTAGACTACCAAATCACCAACCTTGTGTTGGACATCTTTTGCTACCACAACTTTCCAGCCATCAACCACCGCAAGTTCAATCCTGTCAGCTCCTTCGATGGGTAAAATTTCTTTAATTCTTCTGATTGTCGCGAGTTTTCTTTCCATTACAATACGTTTTTTAGATTATGCAAATATAACTCTTTTTCTTTACTTCTCAAATTCTTTTTTCGTGATGATCTTGTGGTAGACAAAGTTTTTTAATAGACCTTCCCGACAAAATAACTTTTACCTCTTCCAGCAGTAAAGGTTTGTATTCATTACCATCAACACCAACATCCATAGCTCTACCTTGTGCAACCCTTAAGTGTGCTGGCAAGTGTGTGTGACCGTGTAAGTGAATCACACCATCATTCATCCCATCCCAACTGGCAATAGGATAGTGCATACAAACAAATTGAAACTTGTTTACCAATCCTTGATGGGTTGAAGAAGGCTGTCTGACATCCAAGCGAAGGTAGTCGTGGGTTGAGGTAAAAAGATCCTGGACACCTCCCTTGTTTCTCCGAATGTGATGGTCGTGGTTTCCAAAGACAAGGTGAATGTTTTTACAAAGAATTCTTTGCCGAAACTCTTCTATGCTTTCAAATCCTCCAAAAGACCAATCTCCCAGGTGGATCAAAACATCATCTTCACCCACTGTATTGTTAATGTTGTCAACCAATGTGTTGTTCATATGATCCAATGATTTGAAGTCACGAGTAACACCATCAGAATCTTTCCAATTTGTAGTTGCTTTACAAATGTTTGAATGTTTGTAGTGGGTGTCACTAGTAAAAAATAATCTTTGGTTTTTTTCTAAAATTAGTTTCATATGAAAGGGGAAATTAAACCGTGTGCGGAACTACCCATCTTTGACAATCTTGTATCACGTGATGCACATGTTTGAAATTGTTAATGTAACCCATCATATTAGCCGACCCGATAGCGTTTGCAGAATGAACCATCACCTTGACCACAGGTGCTCCATCTAACCATTGCTCAACGAGCCACTTTGTACAATCCATACCTGTCTTTTCGGTGATATTACCGTAGTCCAAAGTGTAGTTGTGATAGACATTTGTGTGCCATTCTTTCATAGCAGATTCTCCTAGATCATGGTCGAGAGAAATAAGATCTATATTGTCAAGACCGATTTCTGTGACTTTGTTCACAAACTCGTCATAGTTTCTGACAACAATCCAATCTATGTCACCTGGAATGGGTGTTCTTACATCGTCTAAATAAATTGAGTGCTTCATAGTTTTTTAAATTCAGGTTGTATAATTTTCCAAATCATAGGATCTACATTTTTACCGTCTAAAAGACCGAATAAAATAAACGGGTATTTGTATTGTTTTGCATGTTCCGCAAATATAGATCTGTTTTCTAAAATTTCCTTGTTTTTTCCTAATGTATTGTAGATCCAGGTGTATTCATTCTTTATATCATCGAACTGTGAGATAAGTTCCAATTCGTATTCTTTTATTTTAACGAAAAATTCATCAGGAACATCTTTCAGTATTTCCTCCATTTTATCTCCTGCCAATAAAATCTCCCAAACAGATTTAGATGAAATCTCGGTCATTATTCTATGGAGTCTCAAGTATTCTTCCCCTTTGATTTTAAGGCGGTCCCCGTTTGAAAACCTCACAACAAATCCCTCTTGATTATTAGAAATGACCCCCTTCAGTTGGCCATAGTCTTTAACTGCATCGTATTTTTTAACTAGAACGAATCCTTCGTTTTTCATTTCTGAAAAATCACACTCTTCTCCAGTTTGGGTATTGAGCACACCCAAAACAACCAGTTCTTCTAAATCACCGTAATTTACTACTATCCGATTTTCCGGGTAAAGAATCTCAAATAGGTAAGTGTAGCCAGGGTAAGTTCCACCTTGCCAATTATACTTATCTAAAAGAGCTCTTCCTTTGATGGCTTGGTCGGAAGTGAAAGAACCTCTGGATGCAAAAACGGCATGCTCTTGATAATAAAAGAAAATGCCGAGAGAACCGTCCATTTTTTCATAAACTTCAAATTCTGAGGTTGGTGTGTGTTTTCCCTCCTCTAAATTAAAAAACTTCTTGAAAGGTCTGGCTACTATCTCTCCCCTATCATCGGTCACCAGGCCTCTACACATCATGGTGACGTCGTCCCACTTGCCCTCGTATTGGGTTGTTTGGGAATAATTCCAGATTGTCAGAGGTAAGGTTGGATGAGTTTGTTTGACCAACCAGCCCTCTTCAAAATATTTCTGAAGGATTGAATTTAAATTCATGAATTTTCCTGTTTTTAATATCTGAAAATCAAAGATTGTTTTTTCTGAAACAGCCTATGCTTGTGTAAAAGAATTAAGGAAAGACTCGTGGAAATTAGGCTCCTTGGTCCCGTGGAAAAATAAAATTTGTTCGTAGTTATTTTCGAGAAGGCCCAGTCTATTGTGTTTTATATCATTTTCGTCCTCTATTAACCCAGGAGGAAAAATCCCGGCAAAGTTGGGATCAAATAATTTAGGAAAATCTTCTCGAGAATTTAAAGAGGAAAAAGCGGTTAAAACATAAGGACTAAAATAGAAAGAACACAGAAAGACGTTCCCTAAATTGTGGCTAAACCCATACTTCCAGAACAAACAATTGATGATGGTCTCGTCTCCAAAGGGAAATGCTACCCCGTCAAAATTTTCAAAGTAAGATAAAACTTCTGTTAAAAAATCACGACAACTAGAATTAAAAAGTAAACAACAAGATTGACAGTAAAATTTTTGGAAATCGATGTTATCACAACCCACCCTTTTTTTGCCCTCTGGAAACCAATTAGGGTCACTGCAAACCCATTTATCATGAGGCCATGTAGAAAAATTATAAAATCTAGCTAGAGGAAGCAAAGGAAATTTATTCGGTGAAAAGTTCCAAATTTTATCGATATTCGGTGTGACCAAACAATCCGCATCCAAAAAAACAACCTCTTCATAATGCTCAAGTGCTTTTAGGCAAGCAAGTATTTTATAAATTGTAAGGTTATAGGATTGAATTTCTTGAGTATTCAAAACCAAATCAAAATCAGATGGTTGATAGACAATCAACTTGTACACAGAAAATTTAAGAACACTTCTCTCTAAAATAGAAGCTAATCTTTCATATCTTTCCCAGGTTGCAAAAGTGATAAAGACTCTTTTCTTTACCATCGGGTACAAATTTTCAGTCATCTATTATCTGGATTTAATTTCACGTTCAACTTCAACCCAAAAATTAGAAATAGGATGATTGGCCCAATAAGCCGTTTCTGAGTCTAAATCATCTTTTTTCATAAACTCAAAGATTTCGTTTACAATTGCTAAGGCGCATTCCTTGTAGTAAATGTTAGAAGGAATAGGCTCAATTTTTCCGGTTGAATAATCAATTCCACCTCCGGTGCTGAACATAACAGATTCTAGCAATTGGTCTGCTTTTTCTTTGGGCGTGATCCCTATGGGTTTGTATTTAGTCATATAAACTTAAGTTATTTTCTCTAATAATTTCTCTTATTTTTTCTCTACATTCTTCAAAAGCCTCGTAGGTTTTTTCACTCATACCATCGGGGGCATATTTCATGCGGTCCCTCAACCAATCATCAAGTTCATTCATAGACGATTTCCATTTTGTACCATCGACCGCATCTTCAAACCTGTTACGGTCATAATCATCTTTTTCAAAATCAAATTCAAGTATTGCTTTCATTTTTTTTGTTTTTATTTTTTTGGTATTTAATTTATATTTTTCTTTACATTTATTGTATCCCCATTGAGCACCAAGCTCGAATCCAGCTAACTGCCCATCATTATATCCCCCGTCATCTAAATGTTTGGTATAGGGTAGTTTATCTAACTGTTCTTTTAATCCCTCTTGCCAAACCTCATCTTCTGCCGAATTGACTTTATTACCCATCTATTTTACATTTAATTTTACCTGATTCCTTTGTGCTCAAATGTACTGATGAATCGACAGTTATACTACTTCTGTTTGGTTTTTTTTTCCAAAATTCATGTCTAATAACCTGGATCAAGTCAAAAGCAACCCTACAACTTTCATCTACTTCATTAGGATTGTAAATTCCATAGCTTCCATTTTTACCCAAATCTTCTTGTAGGAGTTTGTTTCTACCTTCGCTCAGTATTTTATCTGCTTCATCTCTAATTTGATGATACAAATTGTAGTCAATGGATAGTTTTACATTCTCAACATCAGTCCAAGTGCGAATTTCTTCACCATTACCCCAACTGCCGGATGTTTTGATGTAGTCCTTACCAATTTCTACCACTTCACCTCGTTCGGTTTTATCACCAACTTCTAATTGTTTTTTAGGTCTGAGTTTATCATGCAAAACATTATAGAATGTTGGGTGGTCTTTAATTACCCACATCTGTCCTATTCCAATACGAGAATACATATCCAAAGCGTCTTGGATTAACCTTAATTGTTCGTTTGTTACTTCAAGTGTTGCCATTTTAAGATATTAAAGGTTAAATTTTAGTTAAAGGTTTAATTTTGGGGTGGATTTTCCTGGTAAGATGAAACAGAAAGTTGATTTTTCTCGATCAGTTGATCCAAATACTCGCTTAGTCCTTTGTTGTCCATTAATCTATTAAAATCCGGTTCATATTTTTTGATATTAGAGAGAAGTTCTTCTCTTCTACCTCTCTGATAGTAACCATATTCAATGTCATCGGCCAAATCTTGGAGATACTGAGGGGCAGCAACGCTAACTCTCAAATCGTAATCTTGCCATTTGGTTTTATAATCGTAAAGAGTGATTCCTTTGGTGAGTTTTTGAGATAGATTGTGTAAAAACCTATTTCGAACCCTGACAATGGATTTATCATCACCAAACACATACAGGAATCTCAAGACCCAACGAGGACACCATTTAGGTTTTGCCTCATAGTCCAAGGCAATAACTAAGGGTAAAAGTGCCTTAAAAATACTGAGTCCATGTTTTCTATTGCTGTCATAAGGCACAGAGCCCAAATACCCATATTTTTCGGTGAAGTTCCTGGGCCAGAAGATAAAACGAAAATCTTCCCACTTTAGGTCCCGGGTTCGAATTATTCCCTTTTTTCTTCCTCTCCAAAAAAGCAGAGATTGTGCAAAATCTTGTGCCTTGACGGAGAAAGGTCGATTGTCCTTAAGTTCGAATTTAGAAGTCTTTTTCATAGAATTAGGATTTAAGGAGCAACTCCAAATTTTTCTAGAAATTCATTCTCCGATAGAAACATATAATCAGTTTCACCTATGTCCCCGAATTCAATGAGGACATGGTAGGTGGGATAACCATAGTTCCATCCGGACGGAAAATAATAAACGGCCATAGGTTCTTCTCCAGTGCCAAGAAATTTGAGTTGCTTGTCAGTCTCAGCAGGAGTCCATTGAATCCGATGCTCTGTCTGGACTTTTCGTCCATCTGAATCAATTTGGATGTTTGTGTATTTCATTTATTAGAAATTAAAAAGGTCCTCAAAAAGAATGAAAAAAGCCCAGAGGATTGTAATAAAACCCAACAGTAAGGCCAGATTAAAAAAGAGTGGAACGAAAATACGTTTGATTTTTTGCATTTGAATTTGGTTTGAAGTAAACATTGATCTAGTTAGAGATTGAATCTAAGGGCAAAGGAGAATTGGTACCCCCGGGAGCAGGCTCACAATGAGGTTTTGTACAAGGTTTCATAATCTTTTCTACAATGACAATCGTATCCCTTTTTAAAGTAGGCTCTGGAATTTGCTTCTGTTCTGGAATCTCCCTTTGAGCCTGAATTTCTGATGTGGTAGATTTTATTTTCAATTGGATTAGTCTATGCAGAGGTTCTAAAATTTGAAAGGACAAGCCCAGTAGAATGATACAGCTCAAGAAAGTCATCATCAGTCCAGCCCAGAAGGCAACCTGAAAGCCGTAATTTCTAGGATTTTTTTTCGAGTTCATCTAAAATATTTTTGAGAGAGTGCCTGATATTTGAGGTGATTTCTTCTTCGAATCCGGTTCTACGGTCCTCCATTTCTAAGTTGTAAAAATCTATCAGCCTATTCCAACTCCTTTGACTCAGAGAAACCGAATAGGAATAGATGTGATTGATAATTTGGACGTGCTGGTTTTGCATAATGACGAAAATCTGGAGTCTCTCGTTTTTTATGTACCTCTTATCTGTCAGCGGGGTCATCAGCATGACTGAATCTTTCATCTTGACCAGCTTCTTACAAATGACCACACAGTCTCCTTCGTGAGGTAACATTTGATTTGGATTGGCGTGCTCAATATCTATTTTACGGGCCATCCAAATGTAGATTGTCTGGAATTTTCTTCTCCAATGGTGTAAGTTAAAAATGTTCATGTTTAGAGTTTGGGTTGGAATTAAATTATTACCCAAATGTACAGAAAGGTTTCCACACAAAAAAATGAAACCCCAGAAAAATTTAAGATAAACTTTTTATGTTATCTAGGTCCAAACTTTGGGCGAAGGTTAGAGCTTTAAGTGTGCCTTCTCCCGCAATTCCCGTGTTAATATTGGTTCCAGGTCCAGAGTTGGCATTAGAAGCTGCTTTAGTTGCAGTTTGGAGATCCTTGAAATCATTGTGATCTTTGTTGCCATATTTTTTCTTAATAACCGAATTGTTCAACATATCTCTGAAGAATAGGGCAACAACATCGGCTGCGGCCTCGCTGTTTCGATCTAGGATATCGGGGTCAGTTACTAAGTTGAAATTGGATCCTATCGATTTCAGCAAATCTGTATATCTTTGATAGTTTGATTTCCAGGTTAGACCGTTGTAACCCCTGCCTCGATATTTCCAACCGTCCCCGGGTGCTGTGTGCCCGAATTTCTGGGCTGTGCCAGTGGGGTCGTCTTTCCCATAGACTCGGTCCCAAAATTTAACATCGTCTTTTTTCAGATCATCAAGCTGAGCATCAGTCAGACCTTTAACCCTATCCCCGAAAACTTCACGAATTCTGGTATTGGGGGTGTTTTTATAGGACATTTCTGCTCTTGCGTGATTGAAATCACTTTCTTTAGAAATCACACCCAAAATTCCGGCCTGCACATAGGGATTTATGATTCCTGCTTTCTTCAAAGAAGAGATTATTTCTTCCATGGCTTTCTTCTTATCTCCGCTTTTAGGCAAACCCACCTGACCAGCCACAGGAGAAGTTGAGGCTCCACTTTGCAGTTGTTTGGCGATTTCTGATGCCAAAGAACTTGTACTCTGACCTGAATGGGCAGAATTAGGTTCTGAGTCATTAACACCGGCTGCCTCTTTTCTTTGTGCAACCAGCCAGGTTTTGAAATCATTCACACCAGAGAGATTTTCTTCAGCTTCATTCATAGCATTAATTTTTTTAAAATTTATATATCTTACCAATTGGGGATAGATGGATAATAGGTGTCAGAATCTACAAACTGAAAAAGGTGTGAGTTCTCTGCCACTCTAATTTCCATATTTCTAATTCTTTGTTTGTGGTCCGAAAAGGATAAATATTCCCGGGAAATCATGGGCCAGATGGTATAATTTTGAATTGGAATCTTTTCCGAGGTGATAAAGTGGTCAAAGTCCGGTGTTTCTTTTCTCTGATCCCAATTGGAAGAGATTTTTTCCAAAATTGTTTCCCGATAGACCACAAAGTTAATCGTGGAAGCAATACCCAGGGGTTGGGCCAGGTGTGGGGTTAGAATTTGCATTTGTCCGAAAAAATAATGATTTCCTATCAAACAATCCCAATCCTTGGGCAAATCTTGAAAAGCCAATTTTAATTTCGGAAGCCATCCTTCTGCCAGATAGCCATCATCTTCCATCACAATAATACTATCTGAATTTTTGAAGTTTTCTTGTAAACAAGAAAAATGGGATTCAAAGATTGCAGATTGTCGGTCTTCTTTTTCTATGGCAGGGAATCTAGAAACTTCAAAGTTCTCAAATAAAAGAGAGTTTCTAAGTTTGAATTCGTCCCACCGATCTATTCTTCGGTCCAAGTTTATAACGAAAACCTGGGTGGGAAATTCACACGAATTCAATTGCCAATTTTCCGTGCTTTTTACCGGGGGTAAAATTCTGGACAAATTTTCTGCTTGATTCTTTCTAGATATTGAACTAAAATAACCAGGTCCAACCGAAGACCTCAAAGGATCATTCATCGTCCCAAAGATTGAAATCTTCGTTTTCTTCGTAAGAGTTAGATTCTTCAAAAATTAATTCCCACCCAGAAACTTCTTTTTGCCAAACCTGGGCAGAGAATGGAAGATCGATGCTCCAAGTATAATTGGACCCTTGTGAAAATGGGCCAAATATGGATTCTAGGTTTGATATCAAATTAGAAAATCCTTCATTATCTAAAATTTCAACGGAATTTTCTTCTAGAAAAATTTCCCAAAATCCAGTTTTTCCTATTTCAACACTCTCTGAGATATTGGTTAATAATTTTTTATTGAAATCTAAATTTTGAATTTCTAATTTTATATTTTCCAGTTTTTCTTCTTCAGCCTTTTCAGCACTAATTAAATCGATTTGGAATGATCCGTATTCTAACATAAAATTTTTTTATTTTGATGCTGATTTTTGTTTTAAACGTTAGCCATTAAGGTTACTTTTAAACCTTTGGTGGGGTGAATTAGATAGCCATGCAAAGCCCGAGTAGATCCTTCATATCCGTGGTTGTGATGCCACCTGTCAGATCCTGATAAACTGGGCATTTGAAAAACTTTCACCCCCTTGTAATCCTTAACCATTTCATGGTGAAGGTGGCCAGTAAAAAAACTCCTGTATTTGGTTCTGGCCCAAGCCTCCGGAGCCTCATTAGCCATAAGGTAGGGAAGTTCTTGAAGTTTTGTACCATCCCCGTGGGTGAAGCCCAGCAGGTTTTCCCCATACTCAAAATATTGTCGGAATTTATGGCATCTGATCACATTTACATCCCCGCAGTTGCGGTAGTATGCTCCTAAGTATTGTAAAAGGACATGAGAAAGTTTGAAGTCGTGATTCCCTGCAGTCAACAGGATTTCCACCGGTGCTATTTGTCTAAGTGTGTCGATGAATTCTACCATCAATTGTTGGCCTTCAACCATAATTTGGATAAAAGTACCGTCACAATCTTGGGGTGTTCCTTTAGTTGTAGTTCCACCTAAAGTGTCTACATGAAAAAAATCAGATCCTACTGGAACCACAATTTTTTCCACATTGTAATGGATAACCTCGGCCAAAATTTCTGTCGTTTTGTCCATCAAAAGTTGTTTAGCCAGTTGTCTGTTGTAAGCCTCTCTTACTTCTCCGGACCAAGAATACTTACCATAGTGAAGATCGAAAGGTGAAATAACCAGGGAATGTGGATCCCCTGCTGGTAGCTGCAATTTGGGTACCTCATACTGGGCAAAAACTTGGGTTAGTTTTTCGGCTAGAGGATTGATGATTAAACCTCTAAAAGCCCACCAATTGCTGGCTGCTTCTTTTATCATCTTTTCCTCTTCACGGGTGTACTTTTGGAAGAATGAAAATTTTCTTTTTTGTAAAGCATCAGCCACCATTTCTTCTTCGTCTCTTAAAAACATCTCTTCATCAGTGAAGGGTTCTGAGTCGTGGGTCCATCCCAGGATTGTTTTTAAAGCCACAAAGATATTTCTTGGTATTTCAAAATTTCTACAAATCTCGTTGATGGTTTCTGGAGATCCGGTCAAAGCAGAATATCTGCTTTTCATATCACGGATGATTGTGCCTGTAAATTTGTAGGCCTTATTTTTTATATAAACAATGTACAAGTCTTTGGACTCATCATAATAATAATCCGTGTTATGCTTGTATTTTTTGAAGGCTGATCTAGCTGTGGATTCTTCTTCCCGGATCATGTCTAACAAATCCTCATCAGACACCTCTTCAGTTTTAAATTTTTCCTGGATGTATTCAGCAGCCTCGGTCTCTGTCTCGGGTTCTGCTAAACGTGATGAAATTGCTCGACGGAAAGAATCTAGCTGAGATGACCCCAAGGTGATGTCTTTCTCCTCGATTATTCTTTTTGCGATTTCCATTTTACTCAGACCTTGCTGATGGAAATTTCTAATTTCTTCTTCATATTTTAAAACTAAATCTCGAAGGGAAAATTGGCTCATGTTGTATTTTAGATTTGGCTGCCCAGACTGGGTTTTGCTATATACTTTCCTGTCTAAGAAAAATTTCGAAATTAGAAGTGAAATTTTAGAATTTAAAGATTATTCTCCTGGCTTTTCTGTTTGGCAGATTGAACGATTGAATTCACCAACAGTTCTTTTTCTAATTTGAAGAAAAATTCTGTCACGTATTTACATTTTTCGTATTCTTCTGTGGACTCATAATAATCCAACAAAGAATTTTTGATGACATCTCTTCTTTCAATAAGGTGAGGATGCATCAATGCCTGAGAACCCATTTTCTCCATTCTATCTAAGGCGTTCTCGTAAATCTTTCTTTCCAATTTGTTTTTGTTTTGCAATTTTCTATTCTTATTTGGAATTAATTCTTGGCTTTTTCTTTTTTGTTAATATTCCATATAATTCATCACACTTTTCATATTCTTCAAATAGTTCCAAAATTTTCAAACAAGATTCACTTTCTTTCGCCAAAGAACTTTGAATTCCAAATTTCACAATATCAGAGTAAATCTGTAAAGCCCAATTAAGCTCATCAATAGATTTAGGGTCAGACATAAATAAATTATCATATACTTAACTTATATATTCCAACTTTTGAGAAAATCACATTAAAAATTGAAAAGAATCGGCTGGTTTTTGAAAGGGTAATCCAAATTCACCCGGTGAATTGTATTCAACCATCAGGAGAGCCTGATCCTGTGAATTTTTATAAACATTTAGCACCTTAACGGTTTTCTTGGTGGAAGATTCCCTTAAAATATCTCCTTTTTCTACCCTCATACCATTCATGTATGTACAGTTAGCTAATTTGTAGTCTTTGAGTTCCATTTTTTTAATTTTTGTATTTGTTTTTTTACCTCCGAGCAAATTTCATAACGTTCTAGTTCTTCTGACCACAGAAGGAAATTTCTAAGAAAAAGTTCGAAATTGTGTTTTTCGATAATAATAGAATATCCCTCTCCCCCAACATCTTTGTCGTCTATTTGAAAAATAATTGTGTAATCTTGTTTCTTAGAGATGGCCTTGGAAACCTGGCCGTAAATGATTTGCCAGAATTTATCTTTTTCTTCAAAAGAAAGGTCATCGCTAAAAGAAAATGGTTGGCGGGTCATATTCCAGAATATTAATCTTCTTCAATATTTTTTAGAATCCCAGACAGGTAATTTGTGATCTTGTAGGGATCTGCATTTGAGCCTGGTCTCCTATCTTCAAGGTATCCTTTCCAAGTTTGAGAAGTAGATATTGGAATTCTGATTGAAGCTCCTCTATCGCTAACCCCCCAACTAAATTTGTGGATGCTTTGAGTTTCGTGGTTCCCCGTTAGTCTTAAATGGTTATCTGAACCATAGAGAGAGATCGCGGTATCGTGTGATTTGGCTAGTTCTGAACAAATAGCATCAAAGTGATCTTTGCCGCCAACTTCCCTCATCCGGAAAGTAGAGAAATTGGTATGCATGCCAGATCCGTTCCAATCTGCATCTGAACCCATCGGCTTGGGGTGAAAATCAACCTTGATTTTGTAGGATTCTGCGATTCTAATCAATAAAAATCGGGACATCCATAAATCATCTGCCGCTGATTTTTCCCCCTTCCCGAAAATTTGGAATTCCCACTGTCCCAACATTACTTCTGCATTCGTGCCAGTAATATTAATTCCACAGGCTAAACAAGCTTCTAAATGTTGCTCTGAAATTTCTCTGCCAGCAGAATAAGGATGACCAACCGAGCAATAATATTTACCTTGCTCTTCTGGTGGATCAAAATTTTCGAATCCGACCGGAAGACTGGTTTTTCTGTTAAACCACCTCAGCACATATTCCTGCTCGAAACCAAACCACAGATTAGGACTGTCTTCCTGAATTTTAGCCCTGAAGTTAGAGACGTTTGGAGAATAGTCGGAATTTAAAACCTCACAAAAAACAAAGAAAGAAAATCCGCCTCTTATTGGATCAAGGTAGATTCTAACTGGTTTTAAAATACAATCTGATAGTTTTCCTTCTGCTTGTCTGGTGGAGCTACCATCAAAGCTCCACTCCGGGATTTGTGAAAAATTATTCCTTGCCCAATGTAAAGGAGAAATAGGGGATTCCTTCTCTTGGGACACATCTAATACTTTAATTTTCGATCTTAAATTTGGTTCTGGTTCATAACCATCGAGCCAAACATATTCCAATCTAATTTTCATAAAATTTATGTTTTGATGTTATTTATACATCAAAAATTAAAAAAATTTCCAAACCGGATAAGAAATTATTTAGATTGGAGACCAGAAAAAGTTTTCTTGAATTCATCGAATCCCATCAACTTGCCAACGGTAGAATGTTTTAATCCCAAAGAACCTTTTTTGGTTCCAAAGATCTTTTGGTCGTACCACTTCACGAAATTATCAGGAGTGGTGTATTTTGCTTGGGGAGAAATGGTTTTCATGTTTTAGGAATTTTCCGAAAGGAAAAATATTTTTGTTAAAATGCCGATTAAAGTTGTGAAGAAAATCCAAAGAGCTTTGTTGACCCCAGACTTCCATTTTACGAGCTCAGAATGTTCAATCAGCATTTTTTGATAAGCTACATCTTCTCTTTCTTGTCTTCTTTCAAATTCAGCTCTGAATCTTGTGTTTTCGTTAACTTTAACGATGACCCCATCGTCAGGATCAAGTAATTTACGTTTTATATCGGATAATTCTCTTTTCATTTCTGCCTGGGAGTTTTTTAGGTCTTCCATGGCAATCTGAATTATTCTCAAATCACTAGAAGGAACTTCTCTTGTACGAGAAAGTTCTTCGTTGATGATTTTACGGATAGTTTCGGCTAAAGCGGCGGGTTCCATAGGTTGATTTATATATCTCAACCAACATGGAAAATTTTAACCCTGCATTTCCCAATTGACCCTAGTTTCCGAAACGACCACAAAAGAATCTACTGTTTCTGGGTCAGTATCGATCACAAATAACCCATAGCATTCTTGTCCAGGGATTTGAGATTTTAAGATTCTAGATTCGTGCATGTTAATTAGCGTACACACTTCAAGGTGTGATTTGGCGGAAAGAGTTTTGATTGTGGTTTTCAATTTTTTTTCTTTAAAATGCAAGCATCCACTCGGTCAACATCAGTTCGAAAAAATTTTTCAGTTCCTATTTCTTCTATTAAAAATTCAGTGGGACTAAAACTGCCTCTGAGGCAGTATTTTTTCCCATCCATCTTGAATTCCTCGTCCAACTGATCTGGATTAATTTTAGAACGTCTTATCCACTTGTTTTGATTTCTGATAAATTGCTCTTTGTAGTGTTTAAGAAGAGAATCTGAGGGTTTTTTTATTTCTTTGAAAATTTGAAACATATATAATGTTTTTCCTTTTGTAGGTTATTATTCTTTCTTTATTTCGACTTTTTAATTATTTGATTTCAAACTTAAAATTTATGGTTTTTGGGTTGACAAACGAAAACTCATTAAATCATCATAAATAGGTCCTAAAGTCAGGTGTTCTTTAGAACTCCCCCCATTTTCACAAACTCCAGGTTGGGAATACCAATAAATGTTGTAGTGAAAGTGATTATGGGGCACTGAGCTCATTCTTTTAGAACCTTCAATTTCATTTACCCAAGGATCCTCTCCGTCTTTTAAATGGTGAAGCAAATATTCACGGTTCCAGATAGCACCATTGTGTGTCATCAACCAATTCTGTCCTTGAGAATATTTGTGGAGTCTGGTTTTTTTAATTTCATAATTTGTGGGTTCTAATACATAACCTTCATAATAATGTAATTTAGTGTGGATTTTAATTGCTTCTGCCTGCATCATCTCGGCGAATAGAAGAAGTTCTGAAATAAGATCCCACCCTGGATTGGACAGCAACCACATATCTTCTTGAATGTAGATAACCCATTTAGAAGTTATTTGTTCTAAAGCTATCCTCATCCGGGTAGAAAACCCATTCTTATCCGTTTTACCTGTACAAATTGCATTAATTTGTGGATTGGGCTGATAAGGAAACCCTCTACATTCAAATTGGGTTTCATGAACATTTATTTCCTCTGAGGCCCAATAAACGGGGATTCTTGCAAAATCCCAATTAAAATCTAAGCTGTAAAGCATGCCGGGCCAAAATCCAATGTAATTGTCACAGGTTTGTACTAAAAGAGAACAATTCATTTTTCTTCAGATTTTTTAAAATATCCTGCCTGATTAAGTTCTACCAAGTACTGGAGAATTTTTTCAAATTCCTCTCTTCTTTTTTCTCCGTGCAGAACTTTTACATTTCTTTTATCGTGGGGGATTAAATAGAAATTCATGGAGTAGTCTTTGTTTTCCTCGTCCATCCAGGTTGAGAAGCCAGGCATCCCCTCTTCGTAAAAATGTTTAACTGTCTGCATGCCGTCCCTCAAATTGATGTAACAGAGAGGAAGTCCCTCGTTTGTTTTTTTCCAGGAAAGTACATTATAAAGGGTTTCCTCCTGGAAAGGAACTACGTTTAATAATTTCATATTCAATTTGGGCAGGAGATAACAAAAATCTTTCCAAATTTTAATGAACTCTAAACAAGAAGAATTAAAAAGAACAATATTGGTTGTTCTGTATGTTCCTCGGGCTTCTTGGTTCATTTGTAGAAAATTCATTAAAGGCCACTCTAAAGTTTTTGAAAGATCTGTTTCTGGCCAGCAACCCTCAAAAGGGTTTCCTCTTTCATATCCATCTGATTCAACTATGATCATATATTGATGTATACCTTCTGAGCTTAAAGGGTAATCTTTAATTAAAGGCATCCAAGCAAAAAACTCATCGACGATAGGTGTAGCTATACAATCAGAGTCCAAATAACAAATTTCTTCAAATCCCTCCTCGATAGATAACTGCATGGCTATTATTTTTGCACAGGCTATTCTATAAATTCTGGTGCTTTCCCTATTAACGTAAAAATTTCCATCAGAATTAAAAGTGTAATCAGCATGAGAAATTTCATCTAACTCTAAATCTATCTCTCGGATCAAGATATTTTCTAAGTCATTGAAAAAAGATTCGTGGTTTTGAGTGGGATTGATGATGTAGACTATTAAAGGGATTTCTGAAAAAGCTCTGACACTTAAAGCCAAATTCCTGGCTATCTCTAGATAATTCTCGGTCACATGGGTGATGAAAGCTCTTTTCATATTGTTTTTTATGACTAATTATTGAAAAATTCCAAACTACCTTTTTTGGAATAAAGCTCCGAATTTTCACCCGGCGCAAAAAACTTTTTTGTTAAGGTGAATTTGCCATCAAAAATAGAAACACAGATTTCTCCGGAAGCCGGAGCATACCAATAACATCCCGGATGAAGTTCAAAAGAATTTCCAGAAACATCACACTCTAGCTTTCTGGATGAATTGTTCATCAGGTACGTAAAAAATCCAAGATTTGAGGGCAGAACTTCACAGATAATTTTGACGTTAGAAATTTTATCCATTTCACTGTTTTCGAATCCTTCGAATTTTAAATTTTTAACACATGTTTTAATTAAAAAATTTTCTTGATTCGGGCTTAAATGATAAAAAAAATCCGGCTCTGGCCCCTTGAATTTTGTGTAGGATTCGTATTCTTCTAGATTTTTAGGTAGTCTTGAATAATGCATAAAATAATTGATTTCCCCCCCGAATATCAGAGAATCGTACCATGATTCATCTTGAAAGAAAATCATTTTTTTATTTCCTTCAACCATTTCGTTAAGAAATTTATCAAAAGAAACTAAATCTCCAAAATCAAATAAATTATCACCGTGAGTAAAATAAAAATAATCAAAACCCATGGCATGTGCTAATGTCACTCCAGAAATCATATTTCGATAAATGGCAATAGAATGTCCTAATTGATTTATATTAACTCTAAATTCGGGATTAGCATACCAATAATGTGATGCTGAATCTAGTAGAATGTTTTCGCGATCATAAACACAGTAATCAACTTGACTTTGGATTTCAATTGGAATAGGTAAATGAGAGGTCAAAAGCAACTTGTAGTCTGTTTTCTTTAATCTTCTTAAACATTCTTTTAAAATTTCCGTATGATAATCACTTGAATGATAAGAATCAATAATTATAATTTTTTCCATTAAAATTGAATTGAGAATCAATTAAAGCTAATTATCTCAAATTTAGGGCAAGGAACAATAAATTTCCCCCCTGATGATAAGAAATCCCTTTCTCTTTCTATGAATTCATTGATAAAATGCCACGGTAACACTAATAAGAAATCAGGTTTTGCTTTTCTCATTTCATCTTCGGAGTAAATCGGAATATTTGTACCCACTGTTTTGAGACCAAACTTGTGAATTGAACGTTCGGCTATGCCGTCAATTAGAGAATTATCCAAGCCAAAATATTGTAATAAAGTGTTGCCCTTTGTTGAAGCTCCATATCCCCATACAGTTTTTCCTTTAGTCCTTTGCTCTTTTATGAAAGCAACCGTTTTCTCCTTCAGTTCATTTATCTTGTTAAAAAATTCCAACCAAATCCCGACTTCGTTTAAGTTTAAAGTTTTCTCATAGGCAAGAAGTGACTCAACTCTAAATTTACAAACGTCTCTGTGGGGTTGTGTACCAAATTTAGAAACAAGTGCATTTTCTTTCATGCAATAAATTCTGAAAGATCCACCGTTAGTTTCGTTGAGTTGGACATCCATAATTTGAATTCCAAACTTTTCAAGCAATTTTTTTATGTTGAACAAGGAATAATAGTAAATGTGCTCGTGACAAATATTATCGAAAGCAAGTTGTTCAAGCATTAAAGGTGTGTAAGAAAGCTGTAGTACCCAAACGCCATCATCATCCAATATTTCAACTACGTCTTGAATGAATTTTGCTGGATTTTCTAAATCATAAAACATAGCAATACTGGTAATTACTTTTGCTTTTAGATTACCAAAAACACTTTTTCGAAAAACATCAGCACTAAAATAATCTTGGATAATTAAATGAGCATGCTTTTCTGACTCTTTTTTAAAAGAATCGTCAGCAGGATCGATCCCAATTTTTATTAAGTTCTGAGGAACATAACTAAGCAAAGTACCATCGTTGCACGCTATGTCAATCCAAAGGTCATTTTCTTTCAGCTTTACGACTTCTAAAATGGAATTAACAATAGAATTTAATTCTTTTTTCATCGTAACATTAATCCCGGAACGGTACCAATATTTTCCATACATATGATTTAATGGGGCTGTTTTTTCCAATCTCGCAGCTCCTGTTTCTGGATCAAGCAGCATTTTTAATTCAACTGTCTCATAAGCAGGCAATTGATTTTTTGGAATGAAATCTGAAACGTAAAGATTTCCCAGAGAGAATAGTTCTACCATAAATCTAATTTTAATTAAAGCAACTTGTTATTTATATACCAATCTTCATAAGGTTGGTTAAAATATTGGGGAGTTTGATCCAAACAAGGGGCATTATCAACCACCCTGGTAAAACCATTTCTACTTAGAAGATTGTAGATGTTATTTTTATTGTTTATATTCTCTTCTTTTCCCATATATAAGTTATGTTCAACAGTCATCAGACCAATATTCCACTTAGAAAAATCAAAATTTTTCAATACAGCATATTCATATCCTTCAATATCAATTGATATGTAATCTATATTTTTTGGGCACTCGTTTTGTGTTAATAAGTTATCTAATGTGTCACAAGGAATTTCAAATCCTTCTTTAGTTATTTTATCTCCCAAAAAAAAACATTTTCCATAATAATCGTTTACTGCAACATTTAAATTTTTAGATTTTCTGTTTGAAACTAACTGAGGAAAAACGTGAGGATTTGCTTCAATGCAAATGCCATCCCAATCGAAAAATTTTTCCATAGTGTATGTGTTACTGGTTTGAATCCCATCGTAAGCACCAATTTCAATAAAAAAACCTTTTCTTTTGAATTTGAGGAATTCCAAAACCCATTTATCTTGGTCAGACTGAGAATAGTAAATCATTTTTATGTATTTAATTTTTGTACAAAAATTTTAGAATTTCTTTAAATTTTGTCCTCATATTTTCATGGCTCCATTTATTTCTGAAATAAATTATGGGTTCTATCCCTTGTCCTAATATTTTTTCTATAGTATTATTTTCAATGGATATTTCGGGTTTTTCTAATAATAAATGTCTGAACATATAGGAATTATTTATAACCAAAAAAGAATCAACACTAATTGCATAATCAATGACCGAAGAAAGTCCTCTACCCATCATGTAATCATAAAAAAATATATTCAAGTCGTTTCCATTTAAAAATTCTAATATTTCATCGTTGGTTAAAAAATCTTTAGTAATAACTAAATCTATATTTTCTTTTAAATTAATTTTTTTGCAATTTTCAATAACACGTTTACTTTCGTTTCCATTTACATCACAAAAAGCAGAAGAAGTTATATGTAAATGAATGATAGATTTATCGAAATTCGAATTTACAATTTCACAGACTTTTTCAAAACCTTTATTTTGAAACCCAAATCCAAAGCTTCCTATTTTAAAAACTTCGTTTTTTGGTTTTTCCAATTTTTTTTGATAAATAGGTCTTCCAATAGAAAACATTTTAAGTTCAATGTTTTCAGTTAGATCACACATAATTAATGCATCATAAAGCAAATTACTTGGAGTCCTAGACTCATGATAAAAAAAAACTTGCTTTTTGTTGCGTAATTGATGTGTTATTTCATTTGTTAACCAAGGCATAGTTAATTCGTGCCAATTGTAAATTATAACATCAGGTGAAAGAAAATTTACTTTCGATAAAAAAAAATCTTTATTATCAACTTCTATATAATGAAAATCGTAACTTTTCTCGGATGCTAAAATCTCATAAACTCTTTTTCCATATTGGTAGACCCCACAAATTTGTTGTACATGATTTACAAAAAGTAATTTCATTTTCTAAAATTTAGTTCTTTATTAACCATTTCAAGAATAAGAGAATCTGTGTTGTGCTTAGGCAACCAATTCAATGATTTTAGTTTAGAATTATCTCCTATAATCTTGTATTGATGTTCATATGTATCCGAGTCTGTATAATCGACATAATCTTCAAATTCCAAATTGTGTAAGGTAAAAAATCTTTTACAAAATTCAAGAACGTGGGTTGATTCGCCACTGCTAAAAACAAAATCATCATTAATTCTTGAATCAACTATTAGTTTCACCCCTGCCATGAAATCTTCGGCATGACTGACATCTCTGTAGTAATTTAAATCATATAAACTTATTTTATAAGGTCTACCTTGAATTATACTGCTTACTAACTTAGATAATTTCTTACTTAAAAATTTTTCACTTCTATGAAAAGATTCATGATTGAAGAATATACCTGAACAAGCTTTTAGTGAAAATTTCTCCCGGTACTCATTTACAAAATTATGGGCTGTGAGTTTTGAAATACCATAGGGGAATAAAGGAGAAAAATTACTTTTTTCGTTGATGATTAAATCTTGCGATCTAGCATACATGAGTGAAGAAGATGCTTGAAAAAAGAAAATATCTCTATTTAACTTAACGATAGAATTCAATAAATTAAGGGGAATAGTGACATTTTGTTCAAAAGTTTTGTTTATGTCACCCCAAGGATTTAAAACATCGGTTTCTCCTGCGAAATTTATAATAACGTCTGGATTGACGTTTTGGATCAAACAATCAACAGAGTTCAAGTCCGATAAATCTGACATCACCAGATTTATTCCGAATTTTTTTTGGTGATCGTTAAATACCTGCAAGGGAGTTTTGATTCGGCAAACTCCGAATAAATCATAATAATTTCTGAGTTTTTCAGTTATTATCTTACCATCCTGACCCAGAGGTCCTGTGATTAATATTCTTTGCACTAAAAAAATTTTATAAAATCCACCTTCCAGGTTGGTAATAGTTAAATAACACGAAAAGATCTGGTATAAAAATTGGATTGTATCTGGAGACTAATTCAACAATAAGAATTCCATCCCCGCTGATGGTTAATGGAATTCTATGGTTTTTCAACAATTTTCCTGTTATGATGAATTGTTCCAGTCCTACCCCACCCTCTACCATATTATTTTTATTTGCAATTAATGTGTGTGTTCCGTGCTGTCTATAATCAACAACATCTCGAGGAGTAAAATCTCCCCTTTTCATCGAACAAATAATTAAACCG
>JACCDW011165782.1_pt1 | contig 23452 bp, 27 predicted proteins | sample 7449781 | NCBI WGS metagenome assembly JACCDW01 (sample SAMN15323449, study PRJNA562643) | freshwater metagenome | isolation source: river surface water | place: USA:Blue River Watershed | collected 2017-08-18
GAGAATTAGGTTGGCCAATCAAAATCAAAGACGAGGCGATCACGCCAATTCTGACTGCCGAGTATCCGGTGGCCGCGACCCGACCACTAAACTCTGTGCTGGACACCACCAAGATCCGCCAAGCCTTTGGGCTAAACCTGCCGGACTGGCGGGTTGGGGTGGATGAGGTGTTACAGACCTTGAGTAGGTTGCGATGAGTATGCGAATTCTTCTAGTACGAACCTCGTCGCTTGGCGACCTTGTGCATATGTTGCCGGCCGTGTCCGACATCGCCAAACATTTGCCTGGCGCTCAGATCGATTGGCTGGCTGAAGAATCGTTTGCGCAAATCCCGGCCTGGCACCCGGCTTTGCACGAGGTCATCCCTGTGGCCCATCGCCGCTGGCGGCGTGCTTGGTTTTCTGCAGAGGTGCGCGCCGCGCGGCGTGCGTTACAACAAAAGCTCCGTGACCGTCGCTACGACATCGTGCTGGATATGCAAGCGCTTCTGAAATCAGCCTGGCTGGTCCGGATGTCCCAAGGCGTCAAGCATGGATTGGATTTCCGCTCGGCGCGCGAGCCCCTGGCCTCGTTTTTTTATGATGTGCGACACCGCGTGGAGTTCTGGCAACCGGCGGTGACGCGACAGCGTGAGTTGGCGGCAGCAACCTTTGGCTACACCTACGAAGGCGCACCAGACTTTGGTTTGCAGGCGTTCGAGGATATGGCGGCCTTGATGCGAGAAACGCAATCACCCTATGCGGTGATCATGCCGTCGGCCAGCCGCGACGATAAATTATGGCCCGCTGAAGATTGGCACGCCGTATTTGATGCGCTGACGCAGCGTGGCCTCGAATTAAAACTGCTCGCGGGTAATCCTGCTGAGACGGCACGTGCACAGGCCTTGATTGCTGGACGTGACAATGCCACGGTATTACCACGCTTGGGATTGCAGGACATTGCGCCGGTGTTGGCGGCCGCACAGGTGATGGTTGGACTAGATAGTGGCTTGACACATTTGTCTGCCGCCCTGGGACGCCCAACGATTGGTATCTATAAAGCATCGACGCCGGTGCGCACGCCATTGGTGGGCTCCGCATTTACGGCGAGCCTAGGAGATCGTGGCAAATCCCCTGATCAGCATGCCGTTTTGGCTGCACTGAAACAAGCTCTAGGCTAGTATTCACCCTATGGCACAACAAGCGTACACCCTGCTGCTTAGAATTTTCTCGCCTTTCATTTGGGCGTGGATGGCTTGGCGCGGCCACAAGGCCGGCGGTGTTTGGCAGATCTTTTGCGCGGAGCGCTTTGGTTCCTACTCGCTACGCTGGGATGGCGAGGCGCCTGTCTGGATCCACGCAGTAAGCTTGGGTGAGACACGCGCCGCGCAAAGCTTGATCACGCTGTTGTTGTCGCAAGGCAATCGCATTCTGCTGACACACACAACACCGACCGGCCGAGCAGAGGGCGCACGCTTGTTCGCCGCAGAGATTGCTTCTGGCCAATTGCGTCAGCAGTGGCTGCCCTATGATTTTCCTGGTGCGACACGTAAGTTCTTTGCGCATTATCGTCCGCGCCTGGCGATCCTGATTGAACGTGAAGTCTGGCCCAATCTGATCGAACAAGCGCGCTTGGCTGATGTGCCCGTGGTGCTTGCGAGTGCGCGGTTCTCTGAGCGTGCGCAAGGTCATGTGCGCCGTATTGATCAGCTGTTCATCAGTCTGATGCGCGATGCGTACGCGAGCATTGATTTGGCATTGGCACAAACTGAAGACGATGCACGTCGCTTGTATGAGATCGGCGCACCAAACGTGCAAGTGGTCGGCAATTTAAAGTTTGATGTGCAGCTACCGATTGTTGCTGTTGAAGCAGGGCGCGGTTGGCGCGAGCGTTTAGGCCGTCCGATTATTGCGATTGCCAGCACCCGCGAGGGCGAGGACGCGATGTTTGTTCCAGCGATTCAGCAGAGGCTGTTGCATAAAGACTCGGTGATTACTGATTATCACGTGCAGCTCGATCCAGTCGAGATGCCGGCCACAGCACCTTTATTTTTATTGATCCCTCGGCATCCACAACGATTTGATGAGGCAGCCAAGTTGCTGGAAGCTGCGAACGTTAAGTATGTGCGATGGTCGACTATTCGTCATAACGTAGACGCGCCGCAAGAGCTTGCGCAGACCGAAGTGGTCTTGTGTGACACCTTAGGTGAAATGCCTTTTTTCTATGCGGCGAGCGATGTGGCGATTGTCGCCGGCAGCTTTGCACCGCATGGTGGCCAAAACTTAATCGAAGCGTGTGCAATCGGTACGCCAGTAATCGTCGGCCCCTTCACACGCAATTTTGCTGATGCCGTTGACGGCGCTGTCGCGGTTGGCGCGGCAATTCAAATTGTGAGTTCGGAGCTAGTAGACCCCGCACAACGGGCGGTGGCAACAGCGGTGAGCTGGCTGCAAGAGCCAGAAGCCTTGGCAAATCGCGGCCGGTTAGGACGGGATTGGGTCGCTCAGCATACCGGTGCTACACAACGGATCGTGCAACAGCTTAACGAGTTTGAAGCTGCCCGGGACCAATCTTCGCGGCGTCCGCGTTAAGCGGTGCGGCAATATTTGCGGCAGGGGTGCGCCCCTTCTGTGCACGGGGCGTACCAAACCAACCTTGCCCGACTGCAAACAGGCCAAGGTTAATTAACACCAAGATAATAAATAGCGTTCTCATTCATGCAATGTAATGAGAATAGGCGAGTTTCGTCAACCAGGCTTTGCTTTGGCGGGAGTAGGGATGGGCTTCTTAAGCTTGGGCGCATATGGATTTTTGCGAGCATTAGAGAAGTCGTAGTCTTCACGCATGGCTGACCTTTAGGGATATTCGTTCTTTTGTGCTGATGCGAAATCTCGCTTCGGGTGAAGAATTCGCCATAGCTCGATATGATCACTTTGGATTTCGTAGTAGATCAGATGGGGGAACTTTTTCAGTGTCCAAGAGCGAATCCCTCGAAGATCCAGTTCATAGTCTGGTCGGGCTGACCCCATTTTTGGGTATCGACCCAAGTGAAAAAATGCGTACTCAAGCGCATTAATGAAATTCAACGCTACATGTTTTGACGAATTTCGTTCGTAGAAACGCATGATCTCGTCTTCGTCTTGTACAGAAAAGCTACGTGGAACAAATTCTTTAATGATCACTTGTTCGCAAAAGCTCGTTCAACGCGTGCGCGTAGTTCATCAAAATGTGTTGGTCTCAGTGGTGCGCAAAGGGGAGAATTCTTACCTGCTAGGAGTTGCTCTCGCAGCCAAGTGTTGTATTCAGTAGTGCTTGAGCTGTTGGAACCATTGCGGTAGGCGTTGTCTCTGGGGTGCTCTGCTTCAGATGGGATGTGCGACATAGGGATTTGCAGTAATGAAAGATAAAAAGTGTTTAGTTCAGCGAAAAGTTGAGAGTTACATATCGTTACAAAGCCTTAAATGAAAAAACCGCCAAGATTTGGCGGTCTGTAGCAAGTGCAATTAGTGTGGTGTGGAAAAATTTTGTAATTCAACAAAATGAAATTCTACAGAGTTTTTTTGCCTTGTCGATTAGTTCATTTTAGCCACCTAACCATCCATTGGCAGTTGTGATGCTGGGCCGCATAGGACTGCTTCGCGTGCTCATGACAGCCTTCGACATGAGTTGGCAAATGGTTACTGCAATAACCGGTTTGCTGAATCTAATTGCCACGCCCATTAATTCAATAGAGATCATTGGCCGTCCGAACACGGGTCTTTTCCATTATCTTGGATTTGGAGTAGGCCTGATGTCCTGGGCCGTATTGTTAAGCAGTGCCAGTGATGATAAAAAATAGCCGAGGTTTAAATGGCGATGGTTAAATGTTCTGAGTGCGGACATCGCATCAGTGATAAAGCAAAATCCTGTCCATCGTGCGGGGTGTCATACGACAACTCCAGCGAGGAGATGTCTCAGCTGATCGTAAAGCTCGTCGTGCTTGGTGCACTGGGCCTTTTCTTTTTCTTTGTGGTGATACCAGTTGTCGTTGGCATCTTGAAGCTGGTCGGCTTGGGTATCTTTATTACGAAGGTATTCGGTTGATCTGACTCTTGGTTGATCAATCGTAGGCACCACTAACCCTCGACTGGCACCAAATGCGCCAACCCATCTAACACCGGGTTGGCAAGCACTTCAATCTGCAGATGCCCCATTAGTCTTCGCACTTCTTGCTCGACTTCAGGCCAGCCGCCGCCACTTACACACAGTACAGGCGCAACACCAAAGCGTTCTTGTGTGATCAGACATTGGCGGTGTACGGCGCCTGCTTGTGCGGCTACGACGCCAGTCGAAATCGCTTGCAACGTTTGTCGTGGATAGTCGGTGCCCGCGCCGGAAGCCAGTGGCAGGTTGGCAGTGCCCTGCGCGAGAGACTGTCGCATCAGCGCTGGGCCCGGCAGAATCAAACCGCCTTCAAAATGATTGCTCGCGTTAAGCGTATCGATCGTTGTGGCCGTACCAAAGGTTGCGAGCACTAGCGGTGGATGCACTGTCTTAAAACGTGCGGCGAGACCTAGCATCGAGACCCAGCGATCGGCGCCGAGCTGCTCGGGTTGAGCATACCCATTCGTCACACCAGCTTGCGATGCGGAAGGTGTGATCCATTGCAATGTGCAGTGGATCTCTTGTAGCGTTTGTTGAAGATGCTCTGCGACCACGTGTCCGGCAACATTCACACCGAGCGCAGCAGTTGGTTGCACAGGAAGTGAGACCAACCATTTACGCAGACGGTCTCGCAGATCCGCGAGCGGATTCAGTGTGATTGCATGGGCAGCGGCTTCGCGCCCGAGGCCTGGGTGTTGCCAGCCCAGCTTGATGCGCGTGTTGCCAACATCCATCAAAATAATCATGCGTCTCTCGCAGAACTGGGGGGCTGTGTGGCACGCGCGCGAATCGACACATCGCCCACCAAAATTGGCAAGAGACCGGACGCGGTCTCGATTTGTAAGCGGCCGATTACATCGGTGCCGCGGGCAATGCCAGTGTGCAACAGTTTCCCCTGATCGATCACATCAACCTGTTCACCCAGTAATCCGTCGACTTCCTGGTAGCGTGGCGCAAAAGCAGCATACCCTTTTGCGGCGTAGTCGTGCAGAGTGCGCTGCCAGGCTTGCGCGAGTGCAGCGACGAGCGCGATAGGGTCAACAGCCTGATCCCCAAGAATCTGGGAAAAATCGGCAACTGGCCGCTGGAGTTCCGCAGACAACTCAGATGCGCCCACGAGATTGAGTCCCATGCCAATCACCAGCATGGGTTGCTGGGCCTTGGCCGAAGGTGCTGTTTCGACCAGAATGCCGGCAAGCTTGGCGCCTTTCCACTGCAAGTCATTGGGCCATTTCAGGGTGAGCTGATGTGCAGCTCGCACACCGATCAGAGGCGTGAGCAAACTGCGGAGAGCCAGACAACTGGCGACGCCAAGTGCTGGCGCCACGCCTGGGAGTTCGCCTGCTCCAATTTTTGGGGCAAAGCCACAAGAAAACATCAGACACTCACCGGCCGCGTTATGCCAGGGGCGTGCCGCGCGGCCTTTACCTGCTGTTTGCAGGTGCGCGCCAAGTAAGCGCGGCCAGGTGGCGGTCGCAGCGGCCCTCGCCAAATCCCCCAGATCCTTATTGGTGGACCCAGTGCTTTCTACCCACTCGACCGCTTGAAATTCCGGCAACAACGCACCAAGCTTGTCACGAAACGTGGCGGGCGCAGGAAACGGAATCGCAGCGTTTGGATTAATTGTCATCACCTGATTTTACGGGGTGATTTATGATGGGGGTACTTTATGGATTCCTATCCTTTGCATGACGCTTAGTTCGACTTCTCCGCAGGCTGACAGGCTGGTCGTTTTAGACGACAAGCGCTGCCGTCTGAGCGGGGATTGGAATGTACAAGCGTTTGCCGCTTCGGGTGAAGTCGAGCGGCGCCAAGCTTTACTTGCTCGGGTGCAACCCAGCATGGGCTGGGATCTGACCGGCATTGCCAAGTTCGACGCCGTGGGCGCGCAATTGCTCTGGAAGCGTTGGGGCGCCAAGTTGCCTGCGGGCATACAGCTGACGGATAGTCAGCGTGCACTGTTTGATGTGCTGGCCGAATATCCTGTTGAACCATCACCCGCCACACAACCAACAGATTTGCTTGGCTGGGTCCGTAGCATTGGGTTTGGGATGTTCGTCGCGGCGGAGCATGGCCTTGGCTTGCTTAGGATGCTCGGCGAGTTCATGGTTGATCTCGGTCGCTTTATATTGCGACCCTCGCGCGGGCCTTGGCGCGAAATCTCGGCGCAGGTCTATCGCGTGGGTGCGCAGGCGCTCGGGATCACTGCACTGGTCGGATTCTTGATCGGCATCGTGTTGTCGTACCTCTCTGCGCAACAGCTTGCGGTGTTTGGGGTGGGGCAGTTCATCGTCAAACTGCTGGGCGTTGCGACCGTCCGAGAGCTGGGGCCGATTCTGGCGGCAATTCTAGTGGCGGGTCGATCAGGCTCGTCGATCACCGCGCAGATTGGTGTGATGCGCGTCACCCAAGAGCTTGATGCCATGGAAGTCATGGGGATCTCGCACGGACAGCGTTTGATTTTGCCGCGCGTCATTGCCCTGGCAATTGCGATGCCGCTGTTAGTTCTCTGGACAGATGCCATTGCGTTGATTGGCGGAATGCTGGCCGCGAAGTTCCAGCTCGGCTTAACGGTTGAGTGGTTCTTCGGCCAGCTCCCAGATGCGATTGGCATCAAAAATTATTGGATCAGCGTGATCAAGGGCGTCACGTTTGGTGCCTGGATTGCGTTGGCAGCGTGTCATTTTGGCTTGCGCATCAAACCGAATACCGAAAGCCTGGGACGTGGAACGACCGCTTCGGTGGTGACAGCCATTACGGGTGTGATCCTGATCGATGCCTTGTATGCCATCCTGTTTAACGAGATGGGTATATGACGACGGCCCCTATCATCTCGGTGCAACACCTAACGACGGCTTTTGGCACGCACGTCGTGCATCAGGACTTGAGCCTGGATATTTATCCGAAAGAGATCCTCGCGCTGGTGGGTGGATCAGGCTCTGGCAAGACGACCCTATTGCGACAGATTCTGGGGCTCGATAATCCGCGTAGCGGCGTCGTAAAAGTCTTTGGTCGACCTGTGCACGACTACACAGGGCAGGACCGTATTGCGTTGACGCATCGGTGGGGCATGCTGTTTCAGGCCGGTGCGCTGTTCTCTGCGCTCCCGGTATTCGATAATATTGCCTTGCCCTTGCGCGAATTGCATCACTTGCCCGAATCGCTCGTTCGCGATGTCGTGCTGATGCGTTTGAGCTGGATGGGGATGACTGAGCGCGACGCAGCGTTGATGCCGTCGGACTTATCGGGTGGCATGATTAAGCGCGTGGCGTTGGCGCGCGCACTGGCGCTTGACCCGGAGCTATTGTTTTTAGATGAGCCCACGGCAGGGCTCGACCCGCAGCGCGCTGATGAGTTTGTTGAACTGATCCGCGTGCTGCATCGTGAATTAGGGTTTACGGTCGTGATGGTGACGCACGACCTGGATACGATTGGTGCCTTGGCCTCGCGTGTTGCGGTCTTGGCTGAAAAGAAAGTGCTGGTTGAGGGCACGTTAGAGACGGTGATGGCAACCAAGCACCCCTTTATTGATGCCTTTTTTCATAGTGAGCGCGGTGTACGTGCGCTCGGGGCGACTGCCGCCAAGGATGTGAATCATGGAAAACCGTAGTCACGCGTTACTTGCGGGATTGTTTACCTTGCTACTTGTAATCGCAGGCGCGATTGGCGCCGTGTGGGTCAGCAAGAAGAACGTGCCGCTCATCCCCTACGAGCTCGTTGCAAGCTCTCCCGTCACCGGGCTGTCGGTGCAATCGGCAGTGCGCTATCAAGGCGTGCCGGTGGGCCGTGTGCAGTCGCTACGCTTTATGCCCGATAAGCCTGGCCAAGTCCGGATTTTGATTGGCATCGACCCCAACACACCGTTGACGGAATCGAGCTGGGCAGAGATTGTGACGGCGGGTGTGACAGGAATTTCGAACGTCGAACTGCGCGATGACGGGAAGTCAAAAAAACGCTTGGTGTCGTCGGCCGAAAAAATTCAAGATATTCCGATTCGGCCGAGCTTCCTAGAGCGCCTGCAAACGCAAAGCGACGAAGTCTTGCCAGCGCTGGATCGCATCATGGATCAGATTGAAAAAATCACGAGCGATCAGAATATTGAGTCACTACAAACTACGATGAAGAACGTTGCTGAGCTGTCGACCCAGCTCAATCAGTCGGTCAAATTGCTCGAACCTGGCTTAAAAAAGATTCCTGCAATGGTCGATGGTGTGACGGCGATGACGCGACGCATGGATGACGGCATTGTTTTACTGACACGCCGTCTGGATGGTGCGATGGCCGATATCAGCATCCTGACGCGTTCGGCTCAGGATGCGATTGCGCAGGTTAACGCCAGCACGCTACCCGATATGTCTGTGCTGTCCTCTAGTGTGGTGGATGCCTCACGCACGCTGACGCGTACGGTGCGCCAGCTCGGGCAATCGCCGCAGTCGTTTATTTTTGGGCCACCGCGTTTGGCACCAGGCCCAGGTGAGCCAGGGTTTGCAGGTTTTGGCTCAGCTGCGCCTTAAAGGGAAGTCATGTATACATTCTGGATAAAGAACTCAGCGATCGCTGCCTTGCTAGTAGCCATAACCGGCTGCTCTCTAGGAGGCGGTGAGGCGCGTGCGCCGCGACAGCTTGATTTGGGGGCAGGATTTACGGCGGCGGCTGGCAATCCACCGGCACACCGTCCCTTGCTGCTCGCACCCATGACGGCCTCGGCATTGCTCAACGACACGACGGTCATCTGGCGCGTGGGCGAGAGCGGACAGCCGCAGGGCTTTACAACCTATCGCTGGGTTGCACCACCTGCCCAGCTAGTTACCCAGCGGCTGATGGCGCGGTTGTCGCTACAAGGTGCGGTACTGGAGCAAGGCATTGGGGGCGACACACCCCAGCTGCGCCTGAATCTGCAAAGTTTTGAGCAACTGTTTACGCCGGATGGTAAGGCGAGCCAGGGCGTGCTGATCATGCAAGCGGTCTTGTTGCGCAACAACCGTGTCGTCGCGCAAAAACTGATCGACATCAAAGTGCCTGCGACTTCGCAGGATGCCGCAGGTGGTGCCCAGGCCCTGCGCCTAGCGACGGACCAGGCCGCTGAACAAGTGGCACAATGGCTGACCCCTTTTCTGAAACCTTAGTAGATTTATGCCCGCACATACTGAAACCACAACTTTTGACGGCTTAGCTGGTGTCATCGACTGCGCGCTCGATTGGCCCGAGGGTGCCCCCACAGGCTGGGCCTTGATTTTGCATCCCAATCCTTCCCAGGGCGGGACGCGCGACAATAAAGTGGTGACGACGCTTGCGCGGGCATGCGTGCAGCAAGGGTTGCTTGCCATCCGCCCTAATTTCCGCGGAATTGGTACGTCGGGTGGCTCATTCGACCACGGCAAGGGCGAACTACAAGATATGGCTGCGCTGGTTGAGCAGTTTCGGGTGCGCTATCCCGAGATCGCCGCGAAGCCCTGGGTCTTGGGTGGATTCTCGTTTGGGACGTCTATTGGTGTGCAGTTGTATGCCCAGTGGGAGAAACTACAGAAGAACTTGCCAAATATCGTCATTTTGACGGGTTCTGCGGCCCTACGTTTTCGGCACAACGATGCCAAGGCACCGGAAGATGCGCTGGTGATCCACGGCGAGAACGACGAGGTCGTGCCCCTGTCAGAAGTCATGGAGTGGGCTCGCCCGATCGGGATGCCGGTTGTTGTGATCCCGGAGGCTGGGCATTTCTTTCACGGCAAACTGCTCGTACTAAGACAATTAGTACAGACAAGACTGAAGGCATTACCCTAGCGCGCTGGGTTGGAATGCCTATAATGAGGTTGTTACGTTGTTTGAAGACCTCAGCCATGTCCGAGCCCCTATTTTTAGCAGTCCGTGGCGCATTGCGCGCAAGTGTTCTGACGCTTGCTGGCGCAGCTGTGGTGTTATCGCTGGCGGTTAGTTCGCCGCAAGTCCACGCCCAAAATTCTTCGACCCCGGCGACCAAGCCTGCCGCAAAAGGCAAGGGCGAGACGGCTCCTAAAGCAGAGCCCGCAGCCCCAGCCAAGCCAGCACCCTCCGAAGCAGCCGTTTCAGCGAAGACGCCATCACCTCTGACACCCGTGCAAGTCGGTGAAATGTCGAGCGTACCTGTGCCGACCATTGCAGCGCGTGCCTGGATTACGGTCGACGTGACGAGCGGACAAATTGTCGCTTCGTCCAATGCTGATCAGAAAATTGAGCCGGCCTCTCTGACCAAGATCATGACGGCGTATGTGGCGTTTACGGCAATTAAAGAAAAGCGCCTGACACTTGAGCAACAAGCCAACGTTTCAAACGTAGCCTGGAAGACGCGTGGTTCGCGTATGTTTATTGAACCGCGCAAACCCGTGACCGTCGATGAGTTGGTCAAGGGCGTCATCATTCAGTCAGGCAACGATGCCTCGGTGGCCTTGGCCGAAGCGGTGTCGGGCAGCGAGGCTGCCTTTGTTGACACCATGAACAAAGAAGCAGCGCGCATGGGCATGGTCAATACCGTGTTCAAGAATGCAACCGGTTTGCCTGATCCTGAACATGTCACCACTGTACGTGATCTTGCCATCATCGCGCGTCGCATGATCAATGATCATCCGGATTATTTTCCGTATTACTCAATGCGTGAGTTCACGTACAACAAGATTAAGCAGTCCAACCGCAATCGCTTGTTGTGGGCGGATCCGTCGGTGGATGGCATGAAGACTGGCCACACCGATGCCGCTGGCTATTGCCTGGTTGCAACCGCTAAGCGGGGTGATCGTCGTGTGATCACAGTGCTGGTCGGCTCTGACAGCATGGCCACGCGCGCGGAAGAAAGCCTCAAGATCTTGAACTGGACGTTCCAAAATTTTGAAACGATCAAGATTTTTGATAAGTCGCAGCCGGCTGTTGAGGCACGCGTCTGGCAAGGTAAAACCGACGAAGCTAAGCTAGGTGTGTCGACCCCATTGTGGGTGACGGTGCCGCGCGGCCGTGCCGGTGATGTTAAGCCAATCGCCAAGCGCCCAGACCCACTGCTTGCGCCGCTCGGTGCGGGCGAGAAGGTCGGTACGCTGACCTTGATGCTGGATAATAAGTTGTTGCGCTCTGAGCCGCTTGAAGTGTTGGAGGCGGTTGAACGCGCAGGCTTTGTTGGCCGAACAGTTGATACCGTCAAGTTGTGGTTCCGTAAGTCTGAATAATTTTCTAATAATCAATTGAACGCAGAGAGCAGAACAAATGGTGCAGAACATGTTGATTCAAGGTGTTTCGGGCAATCCAACCGTTTATGTGAACGGTGTCTTCGGACCGTTGTCCGAGGCAAAGATTTCGGTACTCGATCGCGGTTTTATTTTTGGTGATGGCATCTATGAAGTCGTGCCGATCTATAACGGCAAGACCTTCCGTATGGCGCAGCATTTAGCGCGTCTGGAGCGCAGTCTTGCCAAGTTGCAGATCCAGAACCCTATGAGCAAGGCGCAGTGGGAAGCCCTGGTTAAAGAGCTGACGGATCGCAACAGCGAGCCAACCAGCATGGTCTACATCCAGGTGACCCGCGGTGTGGCCAAGCGTGATCACGCCTTCCCCGTGCCACCCGTGCAGCCCACTGTCTTTGCAATGGTGGCTCCAATGACACCACCTTCAGCCGCTGTCCGCGAGAAAGGTCTGACCTCTGTCAGTATCCCTGACGAGCGCTGGCTGCATTGCGATATCAAATCGGTGTCCTTGCTCGGTAACGTGCTGGCTAAACAGGCCGCCGTCAATGCGGGTGTCGATGAGGTCATTCAATTTCGCAACGGCAACCTCACCGAAGGCGCATCGTGCAATATTTGGGTGATCCAACAGGGCAAACTGGTTGCTCCGCTCAAAGATAATCTGGTGCTCGAAGGTATCCGTTACGGCTTGCTAGAAGAGCTCTGCAAAGAGGCCGGTATTCCTTTTGAGTTACGTGTGGTCAAGCAAGAAGAGGTTCAGGCCGCAGACGAAATCCTGATGTCTTCGGCGACCCGTGAAGTGCTGGCCATTGTTCAGCTCGATGGCAAGCCTGTCGGCGCCGGCAAACCTGGGCCAGTCTTCCAGAAGCTGCGTGCTGCTTACGATGCGCGCATTGCTGCGCTGTAAACATGACTGCGCCTGAACAAGAGTCGTTGATCAAGTACCCGTGCGCTTTTCCCATCAAGGTGATGGGAAAGCAAACCCCTGAGCTTGCTCAGGTGTTATCTGACTTGGTGCGTGAATACGATCCTGCCTTTGATCCAGCTACCGTTGAAATGCGCCCCAGCAAGGCCGGCAACTATATGGGGTTGACCTTCACCATCAATGCGACCTCGCGCGAACAGCTTGATAATTTGTATCGCGCACTGCACGGACACCCGCTGGTTTCGGTGGTGTTGTAGTGTCGCGGGTGTGGCCGCGCCCGTCCGACTATGAGCCTGTCTGGCGCGCCATGCAGGATTTCACACAAGCGCGCACACCCGACACCCCTGACGAACTCTGGCTGGTCGAACACACACCTGTTTACACACTGGGCCAGGCAAGCAAGCCTGAACACTTGCTCAACCCTGGCAATATTCCTGTCATCCAAACCGATCGCGGTGGGCAAGTGACCTATCACGGCCCCGGTCAAGTGATGGTCTATATTCTGGCCGACCTCAAGCGCTCGGGGCACTATATCAAGCAGATGGTCAACGAGATCGAAGAGTCCGTTATCCTGACTCTGGCTGGTTTCGGTGTTGAGCATGCTTGCCGCAAAGACGGCGCACCTGGCGTGTACGTCCCGATGGGCAATACGCTCGCCAAAATTGCCGCGCTGGGGATCAAAGTGCGCAATGGCTGCACCTATCATGGGGTCGCCTTGAACGTCGATATGGATTTGAAGCCTTTTGAGGGCATTAACCCCTGCGGATATGCGGGATTGCAGACGGTCAACATGGTCGACATGGGGGCGCGTGCGCAGTGGGATGATGTCGCGCAAGCATTAGCCACACAAATCGCCGGCCAATGTGGCTTGAGGCTCTCCAACGGGTAGAATAGGGTTATCCCTTTACTCTTGGCGGCGCAACGTTTAGCGGCGAAGCGCCCAGGCAATTTATGTCGACAACCACTCCACCTTCTGCCTCCACTGAGCCCACTGCTGCGCCCTACGATGCGACGCAAAAGCAAAAGTCTCAGGCTAAAACCTCGCGTATCCCGATCAAGGTCGTGGCAGCCGAGCGCTTAAAGAAACCCGAGTGGATTCGTGTCAAAGCCGCACCGGCTGGTTCGCGCTTCTACGACATCAAACGTATCTTGCGCGAACATAATCTGCACACGGTGTGTGAAGAAGCTTCGTGTCCGAATATTGGTGAATGCTTTGGCAAGGGCACGGCCACCTTCATGATCATGGGTGACAAGTGCACGCGCCGCTGCCCGTTTTGTGATGTGGGCCATGGTCGCCCTGATCCGCTCGACGTGAACGAGCCTGTCAACCTAGCGCGTACCATTGCAGCACTGAAGCTCACCTACGTGGTGATCACCTCTGTGGATCGCGATGATTTGCGCGACGGTGGTGCAGGCCATTTTGTGGAATGCATTCAGAAGGTTCGTGAGTTGTCCCCAACCACCAAAATCGAAGTGTTAGTCCCTGACTTCCGTGGTCGCTTAGATCGCGCACTCGAGATCCTGGATGGTGGGCCACCTGACGTGATGAATCACAACCTTGAGACTGTGCCTCGTCTATATAAGCAAGCGCGCCCTGGTTCTGATTACCTGCACTCGCTCAAACTCTTGCAAGAGTTCAAGAAGCGTCATCCTGGTACGCCAACGAAATCCGGCTTGATGCTGGGCCTCGGTGAGACCGACGAAGAAATCCTGCAGGTGATGCGTGACATGCGTGCACACGATGTTGAGATGTTGACGATTGGACAGTATCTGCAACCGTCGGAGCATCACTTGCCCGTATTGCGCTACGTGCATCCCGATACGTTCAAGATGTTTGAGCGTGAAGCGTATGCCATGGGCTTTCAGCATGCAGCGGTGGGTGCCATGGTGCGTTCGTCCTATCATGCAGATGAGCAAGCACATGCCGCGGGTGTTGCCCAGGTTCTCTAGCTTAAACAGGTTTCACCGCCGCCATGCAGCTTCAAGGAATTCGTGTCGTTGACTTGACCCGTATTTTGTCTGGTCCCTTCTGCACGATGTTTCTGGCTGATATGGGTGCCGAGGTCATCAAGATCGAAGACCCAGACGAGGGTGACCCGGTGCGCAAGCAAGGTGAAGCACCGAACGGCTACTCGTTCTATTTCGCATCGTTTAATCGCAACAAACGTTCGATCACGCTCGATCTGCGTTCAAGCGAAGGCAAAGATATTTTGCGCAAGTTGCTGGCCACAGCCGATGTGGTGGTCAATAACTACCGCCCGGGCATCATGGACAAGATGGGCTTTGGTCGCGAAGCGCTTGCACAAATCAAACCAGACTTGATCAGCTGTAACGTGACGGGCTTTGGGCTCGATGGTCCCTATGCAGATCGTCCGTCGTTTGATTTTGTGGCGCAGGCCATGAGCGGCTTCATGAGCGTCAATGGCGCAGCAGACCAACCGCCTATGCGGGCAGCTCCTCCGATCTCGGATCTGGTAGCGGGCTCGTACGCCGCGATGGGTATTCTTGCGGCGCTGGTGCGCCGTGCGCGCACAGGGCAGGGCGAGGAAGTGACCACGGCGTTGACCGATAGCATGACAAGCATGCTGGCATTTTTAGCCGCCAACTATTTTGCGACAGGCAAGTTGCCGTTGCGTACCGGCAATGATCATGCACTGGCTTCGCCCTACGGTTTGTTTGAAGCAGCCGATGGGCAAGTCGCGATTGCACCGAGCAACGATACCTTTTATCTAAAGCTGATTGATGCGCTTGAGCTTGGACACCTGCGCGACCGCGCCGAGTTTAAAACCAACGCGCTACGGTTCGAGAACCGCGCCTTGATTAACGCCGAGTTGAACGCCAAGATCAAACAAAAACCGATTGCGCACTGGATCGCCCGTTTAAATGAGGCGGGCGTGCCGTGTGGTCGGGTCCTGAATTTAGGCGAGGTGTTTGAAGATCCGCAGACCCGGCACCAGCAGATGCGCCTGACGATCGAGCATCCTAAGCACGGTGCGATGGATGTGCTGGGCTTTCCGATCAAGTTTAGCGATGAGCCCTGCGTGATACATCGCCCACCGCCTGACCTCGGTGCGGATAATGCCGCTGTCCTGCAAGAAATTGGCTTAACGCCAGAGGCGATTGCGGAGTTATCTAAGCGTAAAATCATTTGAATAAAAATAATTCTGAAAAAGTATTTCTGAACTTAAGAGAGACGAAACATGAGCAAAACGTTTGTAAAGATTACTGAGGTCGGTACCCGTGACGGGTTTCAGGCCGAGCGCGAGTTCATCCCAACCGCAGACAAGGTTGCTGTCATCGATGCATTGATTGATGCAGGTATATCGAGCGTCGAAGCGACGTCGTTCGTGTCCCCCCGCGCCTTGCCGCAACTTGCTGATGCCGCCGATGTATTGGCACAAGTAAATCGCAAGCCAGGCACCGAAATCGCGGTGCTCGTGCCGAACGCGCGTGGTGCAGAGCGTGCCGCCGCCGCTAAGGCCGATGTCATGGTGGGTTTTATCTCGGCGAGCGAAAGCCATTGCAAGACAAACCTGAACAAGACGATTGACGAGGCCATTGCCGACTTCGCGCAAGTTGTGCCGATTGCCGAGCAATGGGGCATCAAATTGCACGGTGGTTTGGCCACGGCCTTCGGTTGCCCGTTCGAAGGCGATGTGCCAATTGAAAATATTTTGAAGATCGTCGGAGCCTACCATTCCTATGGCGTACGTCGTATCGGTTTTGGTGACACAACAGGCATGGCAACGCCTCCTGTCGTGACACGTACGGTTGATGCGGTGCGCAACAAGTTTCCTGATATGCAGCTCGCGCTGCACTTTCACAATACGCGCGGCGTGGGTTTGGCCAACGTCATGAATGGCTTGAAGCTCGGCGTGACGGAATATGAATCGTCTATCGCCGGCTTGGGTGGCTGTCCGTTTGCGCCAGGTGCAACGGGCAACATCTGTACCGAAGACTTGGTGTACTTGTTGCATGAGTGCGGTTACGACACCGGCATCGACCTCGAGAAGTTGATTGCCGTTGCCCAGATGGTCGAAAAAATGATGGGCCGTCAGTTGCCTGGCCAGATGATGAAGGCAGGTCCGCGCTTAAAACTAATGTCTATCGATTCTGTGCGCCGCGCAGTAGGCTAGATCATTACAGTCGGGAAAAAGAGCAGAATATTGCCGTTCCGGTCACTGAAGGTTCTTGAAGGAGACAACATGTTTTTAAAGAAATGCGTTCCCGCGTGGGCGCTCGCACTCGGGCTTATAGCAACAGGTCCAGCCCTCGCTCAAGGCGTTGCATTCCCAACGCAACCGATTCGCTTGGTCGTGGGCTTTCCTGCCGGTGGTGCTTCTGATGTCGCGGCGCGCGCTATCGCGAGCCAGATGACAACGCAGCTTGGTCAGCAAGTCATTGTTGAAAATAAGCCAGGTGCGGCGAGCAATATCGGCGCTGAGTTTGTCGCAAAATCGAAACCTGATGGTTACACCTTGTTATTGGGAACCATCTCGACATCGATCAACGGTAGCCTGTATAAGAATCTGAACTACAACCCCAGTACTGATTTTGTAGCGGTATCGCAGATTGCGTCGACCGCGTTCTTGCTTGTCTCCAATCCTAATTCGCCATACAAAACGGTTGCGGACATCATTGCTGCGGCAAAGAAGGCACAAGGTACTTCACAGTTGCCTGATTACGCGACGGCCGGTAACGGGAGCGGTTCGCATTTGTTTACTGAACTCTTCGCTTCGATGGCCGGCATCAAGCTCAACCATATTCCGTACCGCGGAGCAGCACCTGCGGTGGCAGACGTGATGGGCGGGCAAGTACCGATTACGTTCGACAACATCCTGACAACACTTGCACAAACCAAGTCAGGCAAGCTGCATGCGATTGCAGTGAGCACCAAGACGCGTTCAAGCGTAGCGCCTGAGATCCCAACGATTGCTGAGTCGGGTGTACCGGGCTACGACGCCACGGCATGGTTTGGCATTTTTGCGCCTAAGGGTACTCCTACACCGATTGTGAACAAGCTGGCCGAATCGATTCAGGCTGCTGTGCGCACTCCGGCTGTCACCGAAGTATTGCTCAAGTCCGGTGCCGAGCCTGTGGGTTCAACGCCCGCTGAGTTTGATGCGTTCTATAAAGCCGAGGTCGCCAAGTGGGCGCAGGTTGTCAAGAACGCCAACGTCAAGATCGACTAAGCACATCATGAAAATCTGGCATCAAAGTTTTACGGTGTTGGGGGATTTGGGCCCTTATCAACAGGCGCTCAAAGCCCACTTCGCGCGCGTAGCGCGACCTGACACACAAATCGACATGCATGGCATGGCACCGGGTACGTACTCTTCTAACTACCCCGGTTCTGATATCCGTCACGCTGCGCTGTTTCATCTGCATGGCATGCAGTTCATGCAAGCGGCAGTGTTGGCGCAAGAGCAGGGGTACGACGCGTATTCGATTAGTACGCTGCCCGATCCGGCCTTGCGCGAGATCCGCGCGCTCGTGGATATTCCGGTGGTGGGCTATGGCGAGTCGGCCATGTTCACGGCCTGCTTGCTTGGCCGTAAGTTTGGCGTCTTGGTGTTTATCGAAGACTTTAACGAGCTTCTCGCACAAAACGCAGAAAGCTATGGTTTGTCGTCCCGCTTTGCGGGCGCCGCACCAGTGGGCTTCACGTTTAACGATGTCTTGAAGGGTTTCGAAGACCCGACCGAGATGATTGAGAAATTCAAGGTTGCCGCTCGCAAGCTCATTGCGCAAGGTGCGGATGTCATTATCCCGGGTGAGGCACCGATGAACGTGCTGTTGGCCCGTAACGGTGTGACTGAAGTTGACGGCGTAACAATCATGGATTCGTTGGGCACATGGGTCAAGCATGCTGAAATGATGGTGGACTTGCGTCGCTTATGCGGCACCAAGCCGAGCCGCAAGGGCTACTACCATCGTTTGCCTGAGCTTGAGCGTGTCAAAGAGATCTTCACGTTCTACGGAATTGATAAGCGCACACCTGGTGTTTGAAGGCACTGGTGCGGGAGGAAACATGGAACAACAGTTTGACGTTGTCGTCGCAGGGTGTGGCGTAGCGGGCTTATCAGCCGCTGTCACAGCCGCCGAGCGTGGCTTAAAGGTGGCCGTGCTCGAACGTTCATCGCGCGAAGATCGTGGTGGACAAAGCCGTTACACCGAAGCGTATCTGCGCATGAAGGCGCTGGATCAGGTGACCGATGACTTTGAGGACTACCTCGCCTCAAACGTGGGCTTGTATGTTGAACCTGATCTGATGGCTGAGATGGCAACGGGTCGTGAGAACTGGTCGCACGCGACGCGCACATTGGCCTTGCCTGACACGGAAGTGATTGGCAACTTCGCGGACAAAGTCCCACCGACTATCAAGTGGTTGCAGAGCCTCGGTGTGAAGTTTGATTTTCTGCCGACGCAGTTTCTGACTAAGACACAGCCGCGTTTGTTGCCCGTGGGTGGTGGCGCAGCCTTGGTCGATGCCTTGGCTGCACAAGCAGAAAAACTTGGCGTGACATTTTTTTATCACACGACCGCACGCCGTCTGATTCTGGATGATGACGCACGCGTAGCGGGCCTCGTTGCCCACCAGCAGGGCGCACGCACCATCCGCTTTAAGGGCAGTGTGGTGTTAGCCTGCGGTGGCTTTGAAGGCAACCCTGCGCTGCAATCCAAATATATCGGACCCCGCTCGGTCTATTTGCGGCCGATTTGCAAGGGCGCTTATTTCAATCGTGGCGAAGGGATCGAGATGGCGCTTGAGATTGGTGCTGCGCCTTCTGGTGATTTTGGGAGTTATCACGCCGAGCCGATTGATCCGCGCTCGGGTGTGTCAGAGCCCTCAGTCTTTATTTTTCCGTACGGTATTCTGGTCAACAAGTCCGGCAAGCGCTTTGTGAACGAAGCGCCCGGTACGGTAGATGCTTGGTACGAGCGGATCACACGCAGAATCTATGAGCAAGACGAAGGTATCTCCTACGTCATTCTGGATCAGCGCATCAAAGATATTCCTAACTATCGTCTGGCGATTCGAAGTGATCAGCCTGCCATCGAGGCAGATTCAATCGAGGCGCTTGCAGTCAAGCTGGGTATTGATCCAGACACGCTGGAGCAAACACTCGATGACTACAACGCGGCGTGCCCCGCTGTCGTGAATCACTATGATCCGCTTAAGTTGGATGGTGTAGCCACGACTGGTCTGCAACCGCCTAAAAGTAATTGGTCGTTGCCGATTGATCGCGGTCCGTTCATGGCGTACCCAATCATCTCCGCAAACGTTTTTACCTTTGGTGGACTGAAGGTGAATCCAAATGGTCAGGTACTGGATACCGATGGTTATCCCATGCCAAATTTATATGCGGCCGGCGAAGTGATCGGCATGTATTACACCAACTATGCTGGGGCGACCTCGGTGTTGAAAGGGCTCGTGTTCGGGCGACTCGCTGCGCAGAATATCGCTGAACAGCGCACGTAATTAGTTTTGTCGGAGGCATCGATGTACGCAGCACAATTTTTGTCAGGCCGTGTCGCGCTCGTCACAGGGGGCGCAGGTGGCATTGGCAGTGCAGTGTCCGAGGCGTTGGCCTCCTATGGCTGTCAGGTGGTGGCGGCAGACCTCCCGACACGATTAGGCGCGATCGATACCGGTGGCGGCATTGAGCATGTTGCGTTGGACGTAACGGATGCACGCGATGTGCAGCAGTGTGTTGAAGGAGTCGTCAAGCGCCATGGGCGGTTGGATATTCTGGTCAATGTGGCGGGAGTAGTCTCAACAGGCAGCGCGCAAGCCTTGGCTGAAGCCGAGTGGGACCGAGTCATCGATATCAATCTGAAAGGCACGTTTTTGTGTTGCCAGGCAGTGATGCCGGTGATGAAGCAACAGCATCACGGACGGATTATCAATTTTGGTTCTGTTTTGGGCAAAAACGGTGGTAACCCACGCCCTTGGATTGATCCCAAAGAACAGGAGCGTGCCGGCAATGTCGCTTATGGTGTCTCTAAAGCAGGTGTGCACATCATGACGTCCTATCTGGCGCGCGAGTTAGCAGCCAGTGGTGTCACGGTTAATGCGGTGGCGCCCGGGCCGATTGCGTCGGCGATGACGACCAGCTTTCCCCAGGTCCTGCGCGATTTGATTCCAGTGGGGCGAATGGGGAGGGCCGCGGAAGTCGCGTCGGCGGTTTTATTCCTCGCCTCACCTGAATCGGCTTTCATTACAGGCGAGGTGTTGGATGTAAACGGCGGGTTATGGTCAGATTGATATGTAAGTGTGTAGCGAGCATGTATTAATTGCTTACACCGCTTACACTCACGTTATTCCCTGATACGAGGTTTGTGATGCCTTTTTGTACCGCCTGTGGTGCCAAGAATCCCGACGAAGCTCGGTTTTGTAATGCTTGTGGGGCTGCGATGCCGACCGTCGCACCGGTTGCTCCTGTAGTAGCCCCGGTAGCTGTTGCGCCTCTCAAGCCGTTCGACAATCCGAACGAGCTGTGGAAGATGTTTTTCTACGTTTCTGTGTTTAACCTGGGGATGTACTTTTTTACAACGGCCGCAGAGGATATTCTTGGTTATGGCATCGCAGCTGTGGCCGGCATTTCAGCTATTTTTTACGGAATCGTGTATTGGATTCTGAAAGTCCAAGCTGTCGATAAAAATCGTTCGCTTTGGCTGCTTCCACTTATTGCGTTCCAAGTGTATGCGTATCTCGATGGGCTATCTGGGCTTGATGATTTGACGAATCCTAATACGTTCGATGTCTATGACACGTATTTGTCGGGTCTGCCAGAGCTGTTTATTGTGATCAAACTGTTTCTCGCGTTGCGTGAGCGCGCCTCACAAAAGAGGTAAGCAACGTATACCTAGGTACGTTTCCAAAGCGAGTCGGGTTGACCGGCCGCTTTGTTCAGACTGCGCGCAAAAATAAACAATAAGTCAGAAAGCCGGTTCAGATACTGTCCGGGAAGTGGGCCCAGTGCGGATACAAGTGACGGCGCAGGGTCCACGTTATCTTGTGCGCCCTGTGCGGCCACCACATCATGCTGAAGTGCGACCACCGAACGCTCCGCGCGACGACAGACGCTACGTGCAACATGCGCAAGCGAGGCCGCACGGGTGCCGCCCGGTAAGATGAATTCCTTCAAGGCGGGCAGGTTCGCATTCAAGGCAGCAATCTGTTGATCTAGGTACGCAACTTGTTCGGCTTTCATCAATGAATAGCCTGGTACCGCAAGCTCGCTCCCTAAATCAAAAAGTACATGTTGCGCCGGCGCGATGACGGCCGCAAGGTCCTGCGGCAGTGGCTCTGCAAGCAGAACCCCCAGGCAGCTATTCAGTTCATCGACATCACCCATGGCTTGCACGCGCGCGCTATCTTTTGCGACGCGACTGCCATCACCTAACCCTGTGGAGCCATCATCGCCGGTGCGGGTGGTGATAACCGATAGACGAGTGCTCATGGTTTGTTACCTTTTATAAGACGTAACGGGCGAGATCCTGACTGCCAGCAGCTTCGGCTAGCTTGTCATTCACATAGGCAGCGTCGATGCTGATAGTCTTGCCACTGCTGGCGGTTGCATCAAACGACAAATCTTCGAGCAGCTTTTCCATCACGGTGTAGAGACGGCGAGCACCAATATTTTCTGTCCGCTCGTTGACGTCAAACGCGAGCTCAGCTAAGCGTGCGATACCTTCGTCTGTGAACGCAAGTTGTACGTCTTCCGTCGCGAGCAAAGCGGTGTACTGCTTGGTGAGCGACGCATCGGTGTCACAGAGAATGCGTACAAAATCTTTAGCAGTGAGCGAGTCCAGTTCAACGCGGATCGGAAAACGGCCCTGTAACTCAGGGATCAAATCCGACGGGCGTGACAAGTGAAACGCACCGGAGGCGATGAACAGGATATGGTCCGTGCGGATCATGCCGTATTTGGTTGTAACGGTTGTGCCCTCGACAAGCGGCAGCAGATCACGTTGCACGCCTTGGCGTGAGACGTCAGCACCGCCTGATTCCTGGCGGGTGGCGATCTTGTCGATCTCGTCTAAGAACACAATGCCGTGTTGTTCGACTTTGTTGATCGCGACGGTTTTAAGGTCGTCTTCATTGATCCGCTTGGATGCCTCTTCCTCAACGAGGAGTTTGAAGGCTTCTTTCACGGTCATCTTGCGTGATTTCTTTTTGTCTTGCGACAGGCCGGCGAACATGCCCTTGAGCTGCTCGGCCATATCTTCCATGCCGGGCGGCGTCATGATGTCCATCTTGGGCATCGCCTGCGCCACATCGATTTCAATTTCTGTGGCGTCGAGTTGCCCTTCGCGCAAGCGCTTGCGAAACGTTTGGCGCGTCGCATTCTCTTCGCGAATCGGCGAACCATCCGCCGCGCGCGGTGGTGCGAGCAGCACATCAAGAATCCGGTCTTCAGCCGAGTCCTCTGCCAGCGTGCGTACGCGTTTCATTTCTTGTTCGCGTGTTTGCTTGATGGCGATTTCTGCGAGGTCGCGAATAATTGTGTCGACATCGCGGCCCACATAACCGACTTCGGTGAATTTGGTGGCTTCAATTTTGATAAAAGGCGCATCCGCGAGTTTTGCTAGGCGACGCGCGATCTCGGTTTTGCCGACACCAGTCGGTCCGATCATCAGAATATTTTTTGGATGAATCTCACTGCGCAGCGGTTCGGCAACTTGCTGACGACGCCAGCGGTTACGCAGCGCAACGGCGACAGAGCGCTTGGCTTTTTGTTGCCCGACGATATTCTTGTCGAGTTCCGAGACGATTTCACTAGGGGTCATCGATGAGGCAGACATGGTGATTCCAGCTTATTCGAGTGTTTCAATCAGATGTTGCTGATTGGTGTAGATACAAAGGTCGCCCGCGATCTCAAGCGATTGTTTGACGATGTCGCGCGGCGAAAGTTCAGTGTGACGCAGCAAGGCCATGGCGGCTGATTGTGCATAGGCACCACCTGAGCCAATCGCAGCCAAACCGTTTTCGGGCTCAAGTACATCGCCGTTACCTGTCAGAACAAGCGTGTGCTCACGGTCCGCCACGATCAGCATGGCCTCGAGTCGGCGCAGTACGCGATCAGTACGCCAGTCGCGTGTGAGCTCAACGGCTGCGCGCATCAGATGACCCTGGTGTTTTTCAAGCTTGCCCTCGAAGCGCTCTTGCAGCGTGAACGCATCGGCGGTCGCGCCTGCA
>JACCDW011613325.1_pt1 | contig 23452 bp, 41 predicted proteins | sample 7449781 | NCBI WGS metagenome assembly JACCDW01 (sample SAMN15323449, study PRJNA562643) | freshwater metagenome | isolation source: river surface water | place: USA:Blue River Watershed | collected 2017-08-18
ATTTTCCGGAAATTTCCAGAAGAGGTTTTCCTTAAAAAGTCGACTTTTCCGAATTTTTTCCGGAAAATTTTGCTTACGGCATTGTCCCCCCTATTTAGACCCCCCTAAAACCTATATATAAGGGGGGATACGGGAGGGGGGAGGGGTATACCCCTATGGTAGGGGGTACGTATAGGGGGTGATGCCAACCAAGTTTCACTGTGGGTACCGGGTGGTCTTCTTCAGAAAGTATTTTTATTTAGGTGTTGTATATTATTTTATTATTGTTATATTTGTATCGTTAAACCAAATTTATTTAATCATGAAAAAATCGTTTGAGTTCAGTTATTGTTTAGATGAAGTAGAGTTCATTGAGAACATGGAAAACATCACCGAAGATGAGGGTGAAGAAATTGTAATGAAGTTAATGAAGTCCGATGAGATTTATGTCGGTGAACGTACCAAAGGTTTCGTATCCTTTGATGATAGTATTCAACCTATCGTGTACGAAGTCAACTACGAGTATTGTACTGACATTGGGGAAGATTGGAACGATGATGTGTGGGAAGAACATAAGACACAAGTCCAACTTTAAAGGAAGTCCTCACCGAAAGGTGGGGATTTTTTTTGACCAAGAAGATTCACCCGTGTGTCCACAGGTGGATTATTGTTTGGCGGATGGGTACAACTATGGGTGTGTGCCAATCAAATTCTTGGGTCGGGTTCATCTCCAAATTTTTCCTGAGTTTTCTCGCCAAACAAGTTTTTTTCAGGACGGGTGTCCCTTCGGTTCGGGTTCGGTTGTTTGGCAAAATAGTTTGAAAAAAAATAAAAAAAAATTTGTTTTATATTGTGAACTGAACTATATTTGTATTGTTAAAAAAAACCAATTAATCATTTCAATTATGAACAAAGAAATCAAAAAAATCAGTCAAAAAGAATTAGTAGAAATTCTTAACACTATTGAAAAACCTACATTCACTCACATAGTTAGTGAAACTATTGTGAAAATGAACAAAGAGAAAACCAAAGAGGGTAACAAAGAACCAAACCCGTACCACAACAAAGTTGTGAAGTTGAAAAAAGGTCGTTTCCTTATCGGGTCGGACTACGAAAAGAGGGTACAAGGTAATGACATCAAAGAGGGTGGAGAGGGTAATTTCAAAAGTCAAGAGAGTAAAGTAGGTGTTCACATTAGTAAGTGTGTATTGTTCAATGAGAAGTTAAACAAATACTACCTATCTCACGAAAAGTTCCCCGAAGTAAAACCGAAGTCAGAGTTTATCTTTGAGGGTAACGAAATTGATAAAATGATTTTTGATAAGTGGATAAGTGAAAGTAGTAACTACGAAAACCAACCACAAGAGAGAAAAGTTGAATGGACTACCTTAACAATCTCAAACATCAAAGAAATAAGTTTAGAGGGTACAAAGTACATCATAGAGGAATAAGGTAATACAACCGACAAAGAAAAGGGGTACGAAAGTATCCCTTTTTTTATTTACAGAATTTCAGTGTCGGGACATCTACCATCGGGAATGTTGTTTGGCGTTTGGTATTACATTAGTAGTATATCGTATTACGCCAACCAATTTTTACAGTGGGACCACGGTGAAGGAGGTTCGGTATTACAATCAACAGATGTTGAAAAGTTGTTATTGTGTATTCAAGTATTATCATTATATTTGTATTACCAATTAATCAAAACGAGTATGTACACCAAAGAACAAATCAAAGAGAACCTTTCAATTAACCCTAAATGGATTGAAAGAGGTATTGTGGTATTGTACCAAAGACAAACCGAAGATGAGAAAAGAAGTGGTAATACAATCACAGAGAATCGTATCGGGTTTAATAGTTCAGATAGTCGTTATTTGTCCTATTGTGCTAAATGGGTATTAGGTGGTAATACACTCAATGAGAAACACCTAAAGAAGTGTGGTAAGATGTTACCTAAGTATTGGAAACAGATTATGGATATTATAAAATCAAAGGGGAATTAAGTTCCCCTTTTTTATTGACCAAGATGATTCGTCTGATGACCGTGACAGGAAGATTATTGTTTGGCAAAATAATTTTTGTATAATAGAAAAAACGTTTTATCTTTGAATTGTTAAACCAATACAACAAATCATGAAAAATTTATCAATGTATCTGACCTTTGTGTCAATGACAATCTTCGGACTTTGGGTATCATTTACTTGGAATATCCCCGTAGATAACCAAATCGGAATGTTTATCTTTTCTTGTATGTGTTTGAGTATGGTGTCCATTATGTTGGTACACGATATTCGTAACTTCATAAAAAGTAAATTGAAACCTCAAAAGATTTAAAAAAGGTGGATGGTTCACGTTCTACAATTAACCCTCGGACTTTTGTTCGGGGGTTTTTTGTTTTCTGTCCACTTGAGTCTGAAGACCGGGTCTCCAGGAGAAATTGTTTGGCGGGTACGAATTCTTGAGTCTGAAGACCGGGTCTCCAGGAAAATTTGATTGGCAAAATAGTTAAAAAAAGTTCTTGTGTATTCAGATATTAATTTTATATTTGTGTAACAAACCAATTAATATTATGTACACTTACAAAGACATTGAACAAGTAAACGAATTCATTCAAGGAATGACTGAATCGGTTAAAGAAACAACAGAAGAACAAGTTGCTCAAGGTAACGAATTACCTGATACAATAGTTTTCTTGTTGAAACGACCAAATGAAAATGGTGATTGTGATTATGGTATGGGTGGTGGAATTGTTCCAAGTGACGAACTCGGAAAAACATTACACAATCAAATCGTACCAACAATTATCAAACATCAAGGTAATGAGATTTTGTGTAGTTGTGAAACCAAGTATCTAAATGGAGTATTAACCATTAAGTTTCATAACAATATCACAGATGAAAAACATGAAGAGGTTTTCAATTTATTTTCACCAACACAAAGAACTGACAATACTTTTATGACTATTGGTGATATTAAAATCTCACTCAATTAAAATCAACTTCCTTATATGTGAAACCCTCGGTAGAAATATCGGGGGTTTTTTATTTCCCTCAGAACCCCCAGCGGACCGTCCAGCCGACATTTTGTTTGGCACCGTATTACATATATGGATGTAGTACGCCAACCAAGTTTCCGGATGGTCGACGGTTCTGAGAAAAAAAATTTGTTATATAAAAAAAATAATATTATATTTGTATCATGAAAATCAATAAAGACATATTAGGTTTTTTCATCCTAATGATTTCAATCGTATCAATCGTTTTACTTTTAATCCTTTAAATTATGAAAGTAGTAAGTTCAAGAATTACCGACCAACCAAAAAGTTTCTTTGACCCGATGCCCAAAGTATTTGTTACAATGGAAAATGGAGTAGAAGAATTTTTATTTGAGTATTATCCCGATGAGATTAGTTTTACACCCGATGAATTTGTTGGACTAACCATTGAAGAATGTAGACACCTTAAATTCGTAAAAGACAAAAGGTACCTGACTTCCTGAAGACCACGGGTGAAAATTGTTTGGCATCAAAGTTAAAAATGATTCTTGTATATAACAAAAATAGATTTATATTTGTGTCATGAAAGAAGATTTATTAAACGAACCTTATCGTTCTACAATATCAAAAGACCTTTACCAGTTCATGAAAGATAACTATCATACTATTGATGAGGTTAAAAAGATTTGTGATGAAGTTGTAAGAAAAAAACAAATCGAAGTTGCAAGACACCCAAGAGTGTATATTGCAAAAACTAAAGACAATAAAACGGATTTGTACTATCTTAATTGTAAAGTATTTTTCCCAATCAGTATTTCTGAAAGAAAAGAAGTAAAAGTGTATATCGGTAAAATGTCCGATTTTCCAAAAGGAACTAAAGACCCAAACGCTAAAAGGATAGGAACACAGAAGATGAGAGAAAGACTCAAGGAGATGGTTCAGGTGGGAATTTGATTGGCAACAAAGTTAAAAATAATTCTTGTATATAATAAAAATAGTTTTATATTTGTATCGTTAAACAATTAAAAAAAAACATCATGTCAAGAGGAATTTTAATCGACACAGAGAATCGTACCATCACAGAAGTTGAAGTTGTACGTAACGAAGAAGGTAGTCAATTACCAAGTATCTACAACCACGTTAAATGTTCAATCGTTGAAGTTGTAACCTACAACGATGAAAATGATGTTTATGTAGATGAAGAAGGTCTATTGAATGTAAACGAAGACACTAAGTTTTTCAAGTTGAAGAACTATCCACAACCAATTGCGGGGAATGGTTTGATTATGGGTTTCGATGATGAAACGGGAGAAAATGGAGATACCGACCTAACTATTGCGGAAGTTGTTAGTATGGTAAGTTTTATGACGGCTTACGATGTGGCAATGGAATCTCGATTTGGAAGATATTAATTTGGTTTGTTGTTCATAGTAAAGTCCTCGGCGAAAGTCGGGGATTTTTTTTGCTCTGAAGAATTCGACCAGCAGCGTCCAGCCGACATTTTGTTTGGCACCGTATTACATATGTAGGTGTAGTACGCCAATCAAATTTACACAGACGCAGCGCTGTCTTCAGGAGCTAATTGTTCTTGTTGGCAAAAAAGATTTGGTAAAATATAAAACATGTTATATCTTTGTACTACAAAATCGACAATATAATGAAAACATTAATTATTCATCCAAAAGACAAATCAACACAATTCTTGGATATTGTGTATGAACCAATACCAAATAAGACTGTTATTACTGGTGGTATTACAAAAGACGAAGTAAGAAAGTTAATTGAAGAACACGACCGAGTTATGATGTGTGGACATGGTGCACCAATGGGATTATTTTCTATTGGACAATTTCCAAAATCGGGAGGTCTCATTATTGACCATACAATGGTTGAGGTATTATCCAAAAAAGATAATTCAATTTTTATTTGGTGTAACGCTGACCAATTTGTAAATAACTTTAAGCTGAAAGGTTTTTTTAGCGGGATGTTCATCAGCGAGGTAGGAGAGGCTTACTATTGTGGTTTACCTGGTACAAAACAAGAAATAGTGGACGAAAGTAATTTCGGTTTCTGTGAGTTGTTATCAGAATGTATCAACGAACCACAAGATGTAATGTACGAGACAATCAGAAAAAATTATGGTAAGATTGCGGAAGAAAACCCAGTCGCACTATATAATCACAACCGATTATACTTGTCGATTTAATTGGTTTAACACTTAGGTTGTGGTGAAGAGAGGGTAGCAGAAATGTTACCCTTTTTTTTGCTTGAAAAATTGCGCTGGTTGCTGCTGGTATCCGACTTTTTGTTTGGCGGATTACGAGGGAGCAGCAACAGCAGGTCCACAGGAAGGAACTTGTTTGGCAAAATAGTTGTAAAAAGATTTTGTATATTCAGTTATTCATATTATATTTGTATAAACCAATTAATAATAATCGTATGCATCAAGATTTTGACAATCCACGGAGCTGGGACAATTTAGGAACAATGGTGTGTTTCCACAATCGTTATGATTTGGGGGATGAACACAATTACGACCACAGAGACTACAATGGTTGGGAAATGATGAAAAACGCAATTATCAAAGAAGAAGATGTTTGTGTTATTCTACCACTTTATCTTTACGACCACTCGGGAATTACAATGAACACGACAGGTTTTAGTTGTAATTGGGATAGTGGACAGGTTGGTTGGATTTTTATCTCAAAGAAAAAAGTTAGAGAAGAATATAAAGTTAAACGAATCGGTAAAGAACTTATTGATAAGGTTACGGAACTTTTGGAAAATGAAGTAAAGGTTTATGATATGTATTTAACTGGTGAATTACAAGACACAGAATAGGTTTCATGTTTGATTAGGTTTGAAAGTCCTCGGCGAAAGTCGGGGATTTTTTTTTTTTGCTTGAGGAGTTGCTCCCGGCGGACCGCCCAGACAACATTTTGTTTGGCACCGTATGAAATATTTGGGTGTAGTACGCCAATCAATTTTCACTGTTGGATTAATGTTGTTTAACCTTTCACCAAAAACATTAAACAAAAAAATAAAAATAAATTTGGATTATATAAAATATAGTTTTATTTTTGTACTTGTTAAACCAATCGAATTATGAAGATTAAAGAAGATAGTCTTATCAATGTAGTTCAGAATAAGGACTACATTAAACATCACGTTGATTTTTTAATGAAGGCGTGTGTTTTCGACCCATCGAAAGAAGATGTGTACAAAAACAAAATAGAAATGTTTCAAGAAACTAACTTTCGGAAACTTATTTTTTCAAAGAAGTCTATTGATAATTTGCAGAATTACACCATTCCAAAAGAAGTAAGGGTAGATGTGTTAAGAACATTACCTAATAGAAGTGATATAATTCTTTTGGATGAGAAAAATTGTATTCAATACAAAAAGACAAATGAATTGTTATCGGTAACTTTTCATTACACCAAAGTCAACGACCCAATGATTTACCTTTATTACTTTGAGGTTAATTTGGTTACGGGTAAGATTACTACTGATAGTAAAAGGTCAGATAGTAATGAGGATATGAATTTGGATAAGATGATTGAGTATTTCTATTCCAAGTTTTTAGTTGTGATAACTTATCTTGAGCTCACCGACGTGACCCTTGACATTTTGATTGGCGGTTCATCGTTTGGAACTAACAAACAAGGTAAGATTAAGAATGACACTCGTAACAAATACATTTTGGTAAATACGAATTGGAACACAACCATTGTACATTTGAATGAGTTTTCAGTTAGAGGTCATTATCGTTTACAACCTTGTGGAGTAGGTAGAAAACAATATAAATATATTTTCATCGAACCATTTACCAAAGGTGGTATCAAACGAATTGCTCAGAAGATGACGACGTAACAGCAGGTATCCCAAATTTGATTGGCATCTTTTTTAAAAAAATATTTGTTTTATATTCCAAACCATTTTATATTTGTAGAACAATTAAATCAAATCGTATGAGTACAGAAGTAAAATTCCCTAAGACCTACGCTTCATCGAGTGCGGCGTACAGAGCTATCCGTCATTTTGAAGAAAAGAACGGAAAAAAAGATTTCATCATGGAAAAAATTGAGAAAGGTGTATTCCGAGTATCAATGGGTGGAAAAAAGATTTCTATTGAGGATTTCGTAAAAGAAAACCCGAATGTTCAGTATGGTGAAACAACTTATCGTCATTTCGCTGATGGTGTAAATGGTGAGGGTTACTACGAACTGAAAAAGGGTGATAGACGAAGACCTAATAGTCTTTTCAAAACTCCCGAAGAAGTTTACCAAGACATTACCGAGTAAAAAGAGAACCCCGAGTAACATCGGGGTTTTTTATTTTCAGTCCACTTGAGTCTGAAGGAGGAGTCACGGTAAAAAATTGGTTGGCAAAATAATGAAGATTTTTTTTGAATATAAAGAAATAAGTAGTATATTTGTGTAAGATAAAAAAAACAGATATGAAAAACTTAATCGGTAAAAGAATTCGTATGACAGAAACAATGTCAAACGACCCGCACCCAATCGAAAAAGGACAGATGGGTACTGTAAGACACTTTGGTGGTGGTATCATGAATGTGGATTGGGACAATGGTAGAACACTCGGAGTTGATGTTGATGTGGATAAATTTGAAATTTTAGACCATCCCGACATTGAATTACCCAAAAACAACTTCCTCGTTTTCTCAGGAAATATCTGAAGGGGCCCCGAGATGGTAGATATTGTTTGGCAACAAATTTAATATATCAAGAAATTTCGTGGTATATTTGTCTAAATTTTAAAAATAAAATGAAATGTTAATTAGACTCACTTATCAAGGAAAAGGAACACCAACATTGGTAAACCTTCAAAACGTGAAGAATATCTATCCTATCTTGGATAAAAGGAACAACAAAGTTGTTACCAAGATTGAATACATGGATGGTACGTATGTCAACGTGGAAGAAGATGTGAAAGAGATTTTTGAAATTCAATGGTTGATGATGAATGGTTCATGTAACATGGAATGGTCAACACCAAGTGTAGATGTTATGGTGGAGAGTTCTTATCATCAGTATACAGACAAACCTCAACGGAAAACTTTTCGTAATCGGACATACCGAAACTACGAAACAGAAGAAAGATATTGATTTGGTTCATATTATTTAGTTGGTTAACAGAAAGACCCTCGGCGAAAGTCGGGGGTTTTTCATTTGTATTACTTCAAGACGACGAGTCTGAAGACCGGGTCATCCACATTTTGGTTGGCACACATCGTTGTAGTACGCCAACCAATTTCTGAGATGGGACGGTGAATCCAGTGTCAGAAAAAAAAATAAATTTATTTGGTTTATAATAAAAACTGTATTACATTTGTAGAGAATTAATTTTAATCATATGACAAATCAAAATCGTACACAAGAAGTCCTCGAACAAGTTGGTTTGAATTGGACTGTTAGAGAAGAAGCTATCACAACAGAGAGTGGTATCATTGTTCCAAAGTCTAAAGCGATTATTCGTGAAGACACCAACGCAGTTTTATCTGTACATGGTGAGGGTTATTTCCCTTATCAAAATCACCAAATGGTTGAACTACTTGATAAGGTATCTCAACAAATTGGTCTACCTATCCACAAAGGTGGTTACTTTGGTGAGGGTGAAAAAGTTTACCTACAATTAAAGTCAAACGACCTTAAATTAGGTAACGATAAAGTTGAAGGGTTCATCACTGGTGTAAACTCATTCGATGGTTCAACTAGTTTGGCGTTCGGACCTAGTAACATTACCATTAGTTGTATGAACACATTCTACGCTGCGTTCCGTAATATGAACACGAAGGTTAGACATACCAAGAACATGCAAATGAAGATTGATGATATTTGCCGTGGTTTGGAAATGGTACTTGAAGAAGAAAAGGAAATGTTTTCAGATATTAAAAGATTGTCTGAAACTCGTTTCACAAAAGAAACCGAAGAATGGGTATCGAAACTATTGTTCAATATTGCAAAAGAAGTAAACTTGAATGATGAAGATTCATTGTCAAGTGTTACTCAAAATCGTTTAACTCGTTTCTATGTTGACCTTAATGGTGAACTAAAAGAAAAGGGTGATAACCTTTGGGGTTTATTTAGTGGAGTAACAAAATACACAACTCACTCATTGAGTAAATCTGATAATTCAGAAAACAAGATGTTTGGAACTTACGGAAATCGTGAGAGAGTAATCTTCAAAGAACTTGTTGAATTAGTATAATACGATATTGTACCGAAAGGTACGATTGGCGACAACCTGTCAAAGACCCTCGATGAAAGTCGGGGGTTTTTTTATTTTTGTTGCGCTGTAGCAGCTCAGGTGGAATTTTGTTTGGCGTTACATCATATCATCTAAGAACCTATCCCTATATTCCTTTTCATCATTCTTTATTTCTTTATGTAATGTGTACATAAAAAATATGGTACCTAATATACCGAAAAACAAACACGTATATAATATTCCTTCTATCATGTTTAATAAATACGCCAATCAAAATTCAGATTCGGACGACAGGTGAGATGGTCATCTTGTAAATAATTTTAGTCATTAAAAAAAAATATAAAATAAATTTGGTTTATATTTGAAATAGATTTATATTTGTAGAACAATTAAATCAAAATAGTTTATGTACAACACAATCAAACAGTATTATGATTTCTTAGAGAAACAAGAATCAGAAAGGGAATTGGTATTATCCCAAACAAAAATCCAAATCAATAACCAAATGGATATGTTTATGTCCGAACATGGTTGGGTACGAAAAGGTAAAGGTCAGAAAGTAACCTACACCAAAAAATTCAATGGTAAAGACATAGTAGTTGAGTTCCGTTGTAACTATGGTAAAGATTACATTGGTGGTTTACCTGAATTTGTCCATGATAAGTCAATTCCCAATAGTGTTGAGAAAGTAAAAATGGGATATTTTCATTGGAACGACCAAGACACAAGTGGTTGGAGTTTAGATGTGGTAATGGAACGAATGGAAGTCTTTTATGACAACTATACAAAGTAAGATGAAACCCTCACAGAAATGTGGGGGTTTTTTATTTCCCTCAGAACCCGGCGGACCGTCGTCATCCGGATTTTGATTGGCAAAAAAAATAAAAAAGTATTTGGATTATACAGAATATAGATTTATATTTGTAGAACAATTAAATCAATCAGATTATGATAAAGTCAAAAAATGAAAAGAGAGGTATCGAAATCGACCTCACAGGACCCGAAGGAAACGCGTTCGTTCTTATCGGTTACGCCCGCAAATGGTCTAAACAACTTGGACTAAATCCCGATGATGTTGAGAAGGAGATGACAGACGGGGATTATGAGAATTTGATTGGCGTAATGGAAAAGTATTTTGGTAAAGTTGTAACCTTTTATCGTTAAGACTATGTCAAAGAGAAAGTATCAAGTGTTATCTCCCGATGGTTTTACTATCGAAAGGGATGTGGTTACTTATACAAGTAGAAAGAAAGCTATGGAAGCTTTCAATCAATGGAAGAATAACTATAAACAACAAGGTTATTATTCATCAACCAATTATGGTAGAATAGATTTATTAGACCTTGAAGATTTTTGTCAATTCATCACCTTATAATAATAAGAACATGACTAAGAATAAAATTATCGCCGAGATTAAATTAATCATCGAGAGATGGGGTTCATTAACCACCGCAGATTTGGAAACAAATCAATCACCGGTATATAGTCAGATTAACAAAGACCATTTTAGTTTGATTGAACGGTTCAACCAATCAGATGTGGAAGTTATAACCTATATCCACGAAACCGAAGTAGATTCATTTAATGTTTCATACGAAGACCTCGATGAGGATATGTTGTATGACATATTTGGTGAATTGGAAACCTACGATATTATGATGGATAAAACCATCGACAGTTGCAGGGACGAAGACTGGAATTAGATTGGCAACAAACAGTAGGTAAAATAAAAAAACAATTATATCTTTGTATCACAACTAATCAATAATAATATGTCAAATAGAATTTCAAAAGAAGATGTTATCAATGTAGGTAGTTCTATCAACAAAGAACTAACCGAGAAAGAAATTAACTGGGTTTTAGAAAACTATATCAGTTATCAAAACGATGAACCCGAGAGTACTTGGAACTTAATCGTGGAGAGAATGATTTATGACCTCCCAACCACAACTTTCAATTTTTACCTTGACCAAAAGGTAACAACTTGGATGAGAACTAACTTTGAGATTGATGCAGTCGATGAAGAAGACGCTAAGCTTAAAGCTATCGAGTTTTCAAAAGGTAGTGAGATTTCAGAATTACCGTGGGATGAGGTAATGGACACCAAAGAAACTATGAGTGTTGAGGATAATGGTGGTGAACCAACCGAAGAACTTTTCAAAGCTGATGGTGAATTTATTAACGGAAATGTAATACGATAAGATTATGGACTGTATAGTTTTAAAAAGAAGAGTCAAGTCTAAGAAGTTTGACATTGTGTTCCCAAGTAATACAGAGTTAAAATACTTTCAAAGTGGTAAAGATTACTTTGTTGAACACCCGAAGTATAAAAACCTTTATACAAAAATTTCAGAAAAAAATATTAAGAGGGGTTTACAGTATAAATTGGTTTAATTATATTTTAAATACGATTACATTTCATAGTTGTAATTTGTGTTTGGTTTAACATTTTGGGGGTAGTAATACCCCCAATTTTTTTGCTCAAAATTTCCTAAAATTCCCGTTTTTATATACGCCTGGCGGAATTTTCTGGTCGTCCAGCGGGGATTTTGTTTGGCAAAAAAGATGAAATATTTCTTGTATATTCTAGTTGTTTGTAGTACATTTGGTTCTCAAACAAAGTCAAAGTTATTTTATTGAAAAAAAATAAAATAATATTTGGAAAAAAGAAAAAACCATTATATCTTTGTAATCACAAATTAATTAATTAAATCGTATGGTACAGAATTCAAAGAAAGTGAACCAAGTGTTCCAAACCAAGAACTACACAATGTTCAAGTTCCGTGAGGACAACCGAATCCTCAACAAAACCCACATCAGTAAACTAACTGACAAAATGAAAAATGTTGGTTGGATTCCGGGTTCTTATGTTGTTATCAATGACAAAGGTGAAATCATTGACGGACAACACAGAGTAAAGGCGGCTATCAATGCAGGTGTTCCAATTAATTACACCATTGAAAGAAAAGCTGGATTTGAACAAATTCGTGGGTTGAACCAAAACCAAAAGAATTGGTCTTTATCTGACCACATTCATGGTTATGTAAAAGAAAACAATCCGAACTACATTAAGTTGGACAACTTCTTAACAGAGTTTCCCGACTTCCGTGTAACTGAAGCGTTGATGTTTCTACAAAACAACGCAAATCCAGTACATCGTGATGTTTTTGAGAGTGGAAACTTCCAAGTGAAGAACATAGAAAAAGGTAAAGAATGGGCGAAGAACATTCAATTACTTAAACCATTCTTTGAAAAAGGTTATAACAAATCAATCTTTGTTAGAGCGTTGATTCGTATTATGTCAAAGAAACCCGATTTTAAATTTGAGGAGTTCTTACATAAAGTTCAACTTCGTCCTGGTATGATTCACCTTTGTGGTTCGGTTGAATTGTACACAGAAATGATTGAGGAAATCTACAACTATCGTAGACGTACAGACGAAAAACTCAATCTTCGTTTCTAAACTCTGTTTTGGTTTCATATATAAAATTGGGGAGGTGTAAACTTCCCCTTTTTTTTATTAAGAATCTTCCGAATCGGGACCGAGTCGGGCTTGGAATTTTGTTTGGCAAATTTATTAACAAGAAATTGTTGATAATCCAAAAAAAAATACACTATATTTGCATTGTAATTATAAAACGATTATATGATTAAGAAAAAACCAAAAAAGACGACTATCACTTCAATGAAGAAGTCTTTGAATGAAATTCGTGAATGTCTTAATGAGAGTTTATCTAACTTTAATAAAAAGGAAATGGTGAGTTTGAAGTTTTCAAGGATGGGTAAACAATACCGAGTTGAGAACGCACCAATACCACCAACCGACACAATTGGTTTACAGCTTGAAAAGTCATTTAATGATTTTATGAATAAGCTGAATGTTAAATACGGTGGTGTTAAGCTGGAAGGTTCAATATTGATTGGCACCAAACAAGATGTGTTCTTAGTGGGTTATAATGACTTTGAACGAAATGGTGAGAACATAACAAAAAAAGGACACTCTATCGATGGAGTTCTGTGATTCGATTTGATTTGTGTAAGGAGCCCTCGATGAAAGTCGGGGGTTTTTTGTTTCTCAGGATACTGTGACCCTGGATTCAGGGTAATATTGTTTGGCTAAAAAAATAAAAAAGTATTTGGTTTATATTTGAAATAGATTTATTTTTGTATCTGTTAAACCAACATACATATGGAATTCAAAAGTAGAGCAAAAGCCAAAGTTGAAACTGGTATCAATTATTTAGGTTCAGTTTCTATGACAACCAAACACGCAAAATCGTATAAATACGATGAGTTAACCTACAGTCTTTATCTCGCACCCGCAAAACTAAGTGGATACGAAGTTTGCCCAATGAGAACAAAAGAATGTACCGCACTTTGTTTGAATGAATCTGGAATGAATCGAATGAACATGAAAGATGACATGATTACAAAAGGTAGAATCAAAAAAACTAAATTGTTTTTTGAACACCGTGAATATTTTATGAAGTGGATGATTTCTGAAATAATCGCAGCAAAAAATAAGGCTGAAAAATTGGGTTATCGTTTTAGTGTTCGTTTAAATAACACTTCCGACATTTCACCTGAATCTTTTTATTTGGATGTTGATGGTAAAAAGAAAAATATTTTACAATTGTTCCCAACTGTGATGTTTTACGATTACACAAAAGTACCAAAAAGGAGTGAACTCGTTAAGAAGTATACAAACTATGATATGACCTTTTCTTTTAGTGGTGAGAATTTTACCGATTGTGTGAATATGTTGGATAATGGAATTAGAGTCGCGGTGGTTTTTAAAAAGAACTTACCCGAAACTTTTTGGGGTAAACAAGTTATCGATGGTGACCTTTATGATATGAGGTACAAAGATAAAGGTGGAATCATAGTAGGGTTAAAATATAAAACAACCCGAAAACGACCCGATAAGAATAGTAAATTTGTAGTAGACCCGTCTTTATGACGGGTTTTTTATTGCTTTCTAGTTTGCTTGCTGGTTTGCGCGCAGCTCACCAGCAGCTCCGGAATTTGTTTGGCGTAGTTAACTCGTTGATTTTTAATACTATCATATTCGCCAAACAAAATCATCACAGGGGCCCTGCTGTGAGTTGCAGTTATTTTTACTGGTTTGCTGGATGTTGCAGCTGTATCCCACTTTTGTTTGGCAAAAAAAAATAAAAAAATATTTGTTTTATATTCTAAACCGTTTTATATTTGTGAGACAATTAAATCAAATAATAATGGGACAGTACTTTAAACCAATCATTCTAGGTAGTAAACCAGAAGATGGACAACATGAAACAGTTATTGGGTGGATGTATTCACATGATTACGACAATGGTCTTAAACTCATGGAACATTCCTATCAGGGAAACGATTTTGTTTCCGCATTTGAAAAACAATTATCACGTACAGGTGAACATTACAAAAGTCGTGTAGTGTGGGCTGGTGATTATGCAGATGAAGAACCAGGTTTAAAAATTATTGATGAGGGTAAGGAGTACGATGCAAATCTGTATTCACTTTGTAATGACAAAAACAAGATGTCACCAAAGGTTATGAGTACTGATGATTATCCGTACATTGTAAACCACACCAAAAAACAATTCGTGGATAAAAACAAAGTTCCTGAAATTGTTGGTTGGGATGGTGCAAAAATTCACCCTTTACCTTTATTGACATGTGAGGGTAACGGAAGAGGTGGTGGAGACTTTAGAGGTGATGAAAAAGGAATAGTTGGGACTTGGTCTCGTGATGTTATCTCGGTAGAAAAAGAAAATCCTATTGTATTACATGGTATGATGGATTACACCGAAATTACTTTTGACTTGAAAGAAAATTAATTATCGATTAGTTGGTTCAAAAACGAAGAGACCCTTACCAGAAATGGTAGGGGTTTTTCTTTTTTACCCAAAAACCTCGGTCACATATAATGGTAGATTATGCGACTAGGATAGGTATCCACATTTTGTTTGGCGGGGTAAATTTGGTAATTTTTATTGAATTATGTCGGAGGTATATAGGGTCGCCTAGTGAGGATTTTGTTTGGCAAAATATGTTTGAAATATAAATTTATTTATTTTATATTTGTGGAATCAAACATTAGACTTATGAGTAAAAGTATTAAAGTTCGTTTCAATCTCGGTAGAGGTAAGAACTATTTGAAATGGAAAGTAACTCACCCTGATGGTGATGTTATATATTACAACCCTGATGAGGTTCAACTTATCATGAGTGATTGTACATTTAAGAACCACAAGAAAACCGCACAAAAGATTTTTGATGGTGGTGAGAAGGTGGTATGTGCGTGGATACTTTGTAAAGACATTAAAGTTTATACTGATAAACCAATCACGGATGAAACTAATAGAGTTCGTTACAACCCAAGAGTTCAACCTAATTGGTTGCATGAAGGTAGAATTGTGGACAATGAAACATCTATACAACTACACACAATTAATAAAGGAGTCTACATCTCCTGACGGCGACAGGTGGTTGATTTTGTTTGGCAACAAAGTTCAAAATAAATTTGGTATAATAAAATAAAGATTATATCTTTGTATCATAAATCAATGACAATATGAAAAAGACCAAAGAACTTTACCGAAGTAAACTACACGACCGAGATAAATCTCACGATGTGGTAATCGTCCAAGACCAAACAAATGTCAGAGGGGTGAAATTAAAAATGACCTACGAAAGTTACAATGCGGTCGAAAGGTTTACAGGTGAACTTTTTGTTGGTGGTAAATGGGAACATCACTTCTCAATGTTGGACTTGGGTGTACACCCTGATAAGTCAATGTATGTGTGTAGTGATGTGAAAAGACAATCACGAGCAGAAAGTTTAATTGAAAAAGGAATAGAATTGTTTAACATTTTAAATTCATAACACAATGGGATTAGATATGTATCTCCACAAAAAGACATATGTTAAAAATTGGGAACATATGTCACCCGAAGAACTTCACGAAATTACTGTGAAGAAGAACGGTCAAGAATTAACCACAATTAAGAAGGAAAGAATTTCCTCTATCGAAGAAAGTGTGGCGTATTGGCGTAAAGCCAATCACATCCACCAATGGTTCGTAGAAAATGTTCAGGACGGCGATGACAACTGTCGTGAGTATTATGTGGGTAGGGAACAACTTCAAGAGTTGGTGGACATCTGTAAGAAAGTTAAGGAGAGTTTGGAAAATTCTCCAAAGAAGAAGGTTCAGGTGGAAGTTGGTTGGCAGAACGGTGAGAAGATGTATGACGACATCGAGGTATTTGAGGATGTGTCACTTGCGGAAGAACTACTTCCAACACAACCCGGTTTCTTCTTCGGTGGAACGGAGTACGATATGTATTACCTTCGGGGTTTAGATAATACCATAGACCAAATTCAACCATTATTGGAAGAAGAAGGTGGAGAGTTCTATTACCAATCATCCTGGTAAAATAAAATAACAGGGATATTGTTTGGTAAAATGGTATCCCTGTTTTATCTTTGTAAACCAAAATAAAAAAAAAGATTATGCCAAACTGGTGTTCAAACTATATCACAATAACAGGTGAAAAAGAATCCATCGGATTATTGACTCGTATCTTGGAGGGTATCCCACAAGAAGTGAGATGTGACTCGAATGTTTTTGAAACCCTAATCGGTCGTGAACCCGAAATAGGTGAAGAAGAATATAATAAAGGTGGTTGGTACGACTCAAACATCGGATGGTTCGGAACAAAATGGGATGTGTCATACAATGAATGTCAATTCCAATTCTCTGAAGATTGTATTATTATGTCACCAGAAACAGCGTGGTCACCACCAATAGGTTTCGGTGTAAGATTACACGAGAAGTATGGTGTTAATGTGGAACTTCAATATGAGGAACCTGGTTGTGATTTCTGTGGTAGAACCACAATAGAGAATCAATCGGTGGTTGAGGAGGATTATGGTTTCCTTGAGGGGAAATATAATTTGGACAACGAAGCGTTTTGGTATGAAGTCGAGAGTGATATCGAGTACGCAATGGAAAACGAAACACCTTTGGACGATTTTATGGAAAGGTTTGATTTTGTGAGTGAAGAAGACTTCAACGAAATTAAAGGGTTGTACGAAAATAGTTTAGCAGAAAATAAAACAGAATAGTATATGATACAGACTGAAGAACCAAGACCAAAAACTACAGTTTATCCACCCGAGGAACTTACTTATCAAGAGTGGGTCGATAAATTAAGGATAGAACAGAATGTTGTTGTATCCAGTAAATTCTTAGCAAAGTCCATTGAAAAAAGAATTCAGGTGGACGAAGCTATTATGATGGGGTTGGAGAACCAAGTTACTCAGGAGGAGTCCAAGCCCTCGATTTTGCTTGGCATAAAAAACTTTTTGAATCAATTTTAAAATGGGACGCGTAAATAAAACAATTGAAGGGGTGTTCATCGATATCGTCGGGTCATCTAGTGAAGTAAGTGGTTATGACCAATTCATTAACCAAGGTGAAGGTGTGGAATATTCTAAGGAATTATCCGACATGGTAGACACTTATAAAGGAATGGTTTCAAAACACAAAAGTACTTTCGAACAACTTGCAGCTTTAGAGGAAATCATTATGCAAATGCGTATACGAGAGAACTTAGACGATATCAAACTTTCACAAGTAAGAGAATACATCTACGCAAGGACCCCATTCTATCGAAAGGATAAGAAGTCCAAAGATGTTCGAGTGATTGTTAAGAAATTGGAATTCTGTCCTGAGGCAGATGGTAACCTCGAGATTTTGTTTGGCGATGTTCCATTCATGGAGAGAGCCAAGGCTAAGTTGATTCAAGCCATGGACAGTGAAATCATGGAGAACATCAGGGTGTTTAAATCGACCTTCAGGAAGTAGGACCGCAGATTTTGTTTGGCCATAATATCATAAAAATATTTGGAATATTCTAGAATCTATAGTATCTTCGAACTAACTTTAAATCGATAAGTATATGTCACAGAAAATTAAATTAGGAACAGAGGTCGTAGTATCCGACCCTTGTTACACCATCCCGACATGGTGTCAAATCATTGTCAACAATGTTTTACCGGGTTACTATGAACCATTCGTGAAGAAACACGATGCTGGTGATTGGGGAAACCGTGTATCCATGTTGATGTGTATCCACGAAGCGTATGTGGGTAAGGAAGATGAGTTATTATTAGAATGGGTTGAACACGGAGGTACCGTTGGAGTTGACTCAGGTCAAGCTGGTATCTTCTCAAGAGCGTCATACAGGAACGACAATCACTCAATTGAAAAAGGTGAAGCGGACTTTGATTACGGTAGAGAAGATGAAGGTGATGGATGGTATATGAAGATGTGTCAAAGAACCTTGGGTGTATTACACTGGGGGTTGTATGACGAGGGTGTAGTTTCCAGCTCAGGTTTTGGAGATGGTTCTTACCAACTGTTTGTTCTTACTAGTGACGATGATACCGTGGTTGGATTTTGTATTGACTTCGGTGTGGAGGAAGAAGAAACAATTGATTTTGAATTCTACAAAGACGCTGTAAATTTGTAATATGATTATCATTGGAATCATTATCATTATTATCCTGTTGGAAATATTACACCAAGTAAAAAAGAAGTAAATGAAAAAGTATTTTTTAATATTAGTAGTAGGTATTATGTCTGGTTGCGCAAGTAACCAGACATTTATCAAACGTTCTGAGGTTGCTATCGTATCTGACGACAACAAGAAACTCTACATCTGTGACAAGAATCAGGGACCAATGATTTATAGACAGTGGTTAACTGGTGTCTATGGTGATAGTACTAAAGTCCTCTTAGTGGACACAGCAACATTCAATAAAATGTGTAAAAAATCAATCCCTTACAATATCTCTAGAGGAAATGGCGTTACATATATAAACCAATAGTTATGAAATCGAATACACAGACACCCGTTCATGTCTTCTCACCATCTCAGTGGTTGAATATTGGTTGGCTATTATTGGCTGTGGGTTTATGTTTTGTACATCCCTTCGCTGGTCTTGCTGGATTATTAGTATACGGATACAAATATCTAGAGGTAACCTGTTGGAGGTATGAATTCTACGATGACTACATGACCGAAGTGAAAGGTGTGTTTAGTGTAACTCGAGAAACGGTTAACTACTTCAGGATTAAATCTGTTATGATGGAGGAACCGTTTTGGATGAGATTATTTGGGTTATCAATTGTTTCAGCAACTACATCAGAACAATATAAGACTCTATTCAGGTTCTATGGTACCGAGCTTGGTCAGAACTTAATAGAATTTTTGCAAGATGTTACTAAGGAGAAGAGGAAAGAAATGGGATTAAGGGACTTCGATGTCTTCAACACATAAAGATAATGGGATTACAGGTAAATGATAGAGTGTGTTTCACTGACTCAACAGGTCATATAATTGACGACGTTGTAACCAATGTTAGCAATAACGTTATTGAGGGTGAGAAGTATGATTTAACAATATTATACCTCACCAACAAGTTAAGTATATACAGAGACACATGTAATGTTTGTGGATGTGGTATCCCAGCAAGAATCGAAGCTCTAAAGAATGGAGAATCTGATGACGGCCAAGAAAACATATGTACCATCTGCAAAGAAGAGAGGAGTTACCCCGAGAATCCTGACGACGGAGTCACACTGTGGATTTAGTTTGGCGAGATTATCGACGGGACAGGTGACCCCCGATTTAGTTTGGCACGTTCTTTAACATATTTGTGTATCAGGGATTTGGTAGTTTGATTTATTTTGTTTATATTTTAGATATCAAATATATTTAATCATGGCAACAAAAAAGTCAACTAAAAAACCAGCTAGCAAACCCGCAGCTAAACCTGCGGCTAAACCTACTCCTACCAAAAAAGGTGGAAGTACTAAGAAAGCAACCGCAGTTATGACTGTTCGTGAGAGTGTAACCACATACGTACCGGTTTCTCACCACATCTACTACGACGGTTATTCTTATCGTGTAAGAGCTAGCGTGAACGGAGTTAAACATTCAGCGAACTTCTCATCAAAAAAGAAAGCGTTCGAATTCCGTAGAAGTATCTTGAGTAGAGCGTAATTCTCACATAAGAAACTGAACCAAATCCCATGACTAACATCGTGGGATTTTTTTTTACCTGTATCCTGGATGTGGAATTTAGTTTGGCGGAAGTTACCATCTCAGGAAGGAAGACGACTCAGGATTTAGTTTGGCGTATGACAGACAACAGGAGGTGACAGGTATGGGATTTAGTTTGGCGGGAATATTTATTCAATATGATATACGTTATACTAATAGGGATAATATCGGTGCAGTTCGTTACCATATCGGTCCAAGCAAGAATAAACAGGAAAACCAATAACAGGTTAAATAACTTAGAACGAAAATGATTAAATTATTGGACACACTGAACGAAGAACAGAGTTGGGATAACTTAATCGACACACTCTATACCATAGACAATGAAAGGTTTAAAGTTACTAACGTTGACATTGTGGATAAAGAGAAGTATGTTATTATCGAGTTTCATCTTATATTGAGAGAAATCACCTCCGATACGTTTAATATATTCTACGGGACCGTTGCGGAAATGATTCTTAATGCAGGGTACACCACAAACCTAGAATCGGTTGCACTATCCGTGAGTTATTTTACGGTGGAACATGAATCAGGTTTAAGAGTTGAAGGTATCCGTGTATTACCTCGTGAGATATTTAACCGTTTGAAATATGACTTACCACCGGTGTCGACTATTCTGAAGTCACAATACTCTCTTGTAATACCTAAGACATCCACCCTAAATGTGGATGCGGAAATGGACACCATGTTAAAGTCTAAGAAGAAAAAATCCACTGTGTATTACACCTTACTTAAAAAGGGTACGGTAGTTGGTCACGATTATGAATTAGTTGACAACCCGTTAGTAAAACTAAACACAAAAGGTGGTGTGGGTAATGCGTTTAACCACATGAATATTACACCCGAAATTATTGCATCATTTAAAAGTATAGACGGAATTCCATGGGGTAATGAACACTACCCTGAAGAGTACCATGTACGAATCGAAGATGCGTTAAAAGAAAAATTTTCAAAACAAAATATAGACTTTTCTATTTCACCATTTTAATTGTATGACATATATACATATATAAAATGACCCTGAGTATAACACTCGGGGTTTTTTATTTCGTACTGTTTTCTGAAAAATATAAAAATATAACCCTTACTTCACGAAAGGGTCAATATCTAAGTATAGTGTCACGAAGTGGGAAAAAGTGGGGAATTATGGATTGTAATACGACCAGATGGATTTTTTGTGGATACGACTACTTTCCGGTGGAAAAAATCCTTACGACAAAAAATGTCTGGATAGTAGGGTTAAAAACAAGGGTTTTTTTTGTATTACATTCCATATTGTCATACATGTCTCATTGCAAAAATGGTATCCGATAGTATCATTCTTACCGGTAATGGTTGTACCGAATAGTACCTCAACATATCATCTCCATACTCCACATACCTATTAAATTTATATTCCAATAATATAATCTCAGACATAGACGATGAGAAAACTCCCTGTTCATGTTTGACCTCAATGAAGAGTAAATTATCTCCCAAGACTTCCAGTCTCATGGAATAATTTCCATGGTATAAGGTCTTAACAATTTTACCTGATAGTAATCTAAATTCTATCATATTAATTCTGCTGGTTTAACCATACCACAAATTCATCTATCGATTTTAAATCTTCTTTCTTAACCAAGTAATATTCTCTTGTGTAATTTCTTACTGTATCGTATCTTGTTTCAACTATCCATTTACTCTCCCCCGAAACCGGAATGACGAACATATTATTATTAATCTGACTGATAATAATAATTGCGTGTGGTTTATCCTTCTTCTTTCTTTTCCATGTGTTTACCCTATCAACAAAAATTGTATCATATGGGAAATCATTACAATCATTAAACAGGACATTTCTAGATTTAACCTCAACTATTATTCTTCTTTTAGTTAGATTAATCTTAATATCACCATCGTCTGTAAACTGATTTATTTTAGATACATCCCCACGGATTTTTAATTCACCACACTCAACATTAAATCCCCTATCACGAAGATGTTTTGCAACCACCAACTGATAAGAATGTCCTTTTCTTAGTTCACTAATGAATATTTCTTCAGACTCTAATTCCATAATTTTCCTGTGGTTCTACATGTCTGTTTTCACTATAGGACCAAACCGACGGTAGTCCACTATAATGACATAACTCCTTTTCTCTATACTCTGCAATTTTTTCCTTAACTGTTTCAGGAAAGTATACACCATCTGATTCCATATCAGATAGTGGTCTGTGTGTTATTTTTGTTATCATATCTGAATTAACATTTTAATTAGTGGTTTGTTTTCTTATGACACAAAGTTATCAAATAATTCATCCATATAGTTTCTTATTTCCCAATGACCCATTTCAGGATTTAGTTTGTGCATCCTTACAATTATATCCATATAGTTTATATACTCACTGAATGTTCCCAACATATGAATTACTCCACTCCTTTCATATAGGTCAGGTAAACCATAATAGGATAATATCACATTCATCTTATTGTTTCCCACTTCATATATGGTTATCTTTAAACCATTATGGTGTGCTGTTTTAATTTCATACCCTTTTAATAATTTAAAACCATCCATTCTTATTTTTCCTCATATACTATAGGTTCATCACATACGGGACATTCTGTTAACTGTAATAGGTTATTCTTATGGAACGACCATCTTTCTACCATTAACTTTTCCTCTATGGTTAATAATGTATATCCATCCAAGTTTGTTACTTCTCCATATATGTCATAGTACTTCTTTTTATACTTTGTTATTATATGGTTTTTATGTTGGGATATATATGGTATACAGTTCTTATACATCTTTGATAATAACATATGGAATTTATAACATCCTCCTTTTGTGTATATGTGTTGGATATATAAATCTGTATTCCTTAGTTCTTCTATGAATGTTTCTAATTTCATTAGTTGAAGTTATATTATTAGTTTTACCCCCGCGAATCCACCCATTAAAACAAATATATGTATTTTTTTAATGAAACAAAAAAAAAGGGATAATTTTATTTATCCCCCTGTGAATTTATATATCCAATGATTTTAGTTTCCCCATTTTATCATAACCGAAGTTAAACTTCCTGATATCAGGTCTTGGTGCTATCTTATATAACTTATTAACCA
>JACCDW011047963.1_pt1 | contig 23442 bp, 15 predicted proteins | sample 7449781 | NCBI WGS metagenome assembly JACCDW01 (sample SAMN15323449, study PRJNA562643) | freshwater metagenome | isolation source: river surface water | place: USA:Blue River Watershed | collected 2017-08-18
TATTTAGTAATCCTCTTTTTTATTTTTGATTTACTCCGCTAGGAGTTGAATTTTGGTGAAATATCCTTATATAAAATAGTGAAGTCCCTTAGGGACGAGATTATAGTTTTCCAGTTCATTAAAGCACGAGCAAGATGCTCGCGCTAGCGGGGGCAGGCGGAGTTGTAAATCTATTTTAGGATTAAGTATTAATATGTAAACTTATTTTAGGACGAGACAGGCTTTCTTTCATTTTCAATTTCGAGTTTGAATTCTGTAATTTCACTTCGGCTTTTTTCTCCAAGAACATTTGTTATTTCGTCAAATTCTATTTTTCCTTTTAAGTAATAACTAATTAATTCTTTTCTAACTTTTTGAAAATCATCTGAATTTAGTAGTTCAAATTGATGTCTTTTTGATTCGCCTGATTCAAAATATATTGTTATGTAATTCCTTATCCCATTCGAAAGAGTTGGACCAAGATTTCCTTTAGAAGTATTAACTAACTTTCCACTATAATCATCATTATCGATTTTAATATTTCTGATAGTTTCTATTGGATAAATTTCGTCACAAATAGTTAGCTTATCTTTTTCAAATATTAAATAACCTAATAATTTTCCGCGAATTGGTTCATATTTACCAATGTTATAGAATTTTAAAACAACACCAAACATAAATGTACTAACCGCCAACCAAATAAAAACTTTATCAATTAGATTTTCTTCCAAGTTGAGTACTTTCTGCTTAAAAAGCATAACTCCACAACAAGAAAATATAATTGAATATATAATGATTTCCGCAGTCCAATAAAATTTATTTGACTTCGTATAAATTGAAAATTTCTGCATATTTTCTGTTTTTCTGTATTTTTTTTCGCATTACCGCTAACTTGTTTATATGCGCATGTTCCCTATGCAAATGGTTACAAACGTTTATTTCTACTTGTAAATATATAAAATATTTCATTTGAACTACTAAACGACTTTTCTAGCACCGATAGTAGCAATCTACCTTGTAGCGCGGATAGCGGGACAACTCGTGTTCAGGAAGTACAATAAATGCTGCTAAAAAGTAATTGAATAGCATAACTAGAGTTGGGAATGTTTTGTAACTTTAGTTTTTAAATTGATGCTATGATTCCTATCACTATTGTTGATCAAAAAGAAATTCAAAAACGCTACCAACCGATGGTTTCGACTACGCATAAGGGTTTGCAAGGACATGCGTTGTTAGTAGGAGGGAGTTATGGTAAAATGGGTTCGGTTTGTTTGTCGGCTAAAGCGGCTATAAAGTCGGGCTGCGGGTTAGTCACTGCTTACATTCCAAAATGTGGCTATGATATAGTACAAATAGCGGTACCTGAAGTCATGGTATTGACGGATGTTCAAGACCATTGTATATCTGCGATTCATTTTGAGATTGTGCCTAAAGCTATTGGTATTGGCCCGGGTTTGGGTCAAGATACCGCTACGCAACAGGGATTGTATAAATTTTTAAAATCAAACCAATTCCCTCTGGTTCTTGATGCGGATGCGTTGAATATTTTGGCACTACATCCGGATTGGTTGTCTTTATTACCTCCTAGAACGATTATAACGCCTCATTTGAAAGAATTGGAACGTTTGATTGGAAAATGGAATTCGGAAGCCGAAATATTTGAGAAAACAATTGCATTTTCTAAAAAGTACCAATTAATTGTAGTGATGAAAGGGGCACCCACGCATTGTATTGATGGCGATTTGGTTTATAAAAACACGACGGGAAATGCGGCTTTAGCCACGGCGGGAAGTGGCGATGTGTTAACAGGAATTATTACCAGTTTATTGGCTCAGTCGTATGAACCAATAAACGCGGCACTATTAGGGGTATATCTTCATGGATTGACGGCCGATATTGCATTGCCTGAAACAGGGTATCAATCGTTTATCGCTTCGGATATTATTTCGTATTTAGGAAAAGCATTTTTGACTTTAGAATAAGTTATCCTAAATAGGCTTTTAACTCTTCGTAGGTTTTGATTTTTGTGCTGACTTTTTCTTTTCCTAAAACATTTTCAATTTGTGTTGGAATAGGCAATTTTACATTCAGTGCAGGTTCTACCACATCTAAAAATTTGATGGGATGCGCGGTTTCTAGGAATATTCCAATCGCATCCGAATGGTTTTCTAATTCTTTTTTCAATCCTAAGTAACCCACAGCACCATGCGGTTCAGCAATATATCCATTGTTAGTGTAAATAGTTTTCATTACTTCCAAAGTGGCTGCATCAGAAAAAGTATAGGAAGAGAAGTCTTTTTTAAATTGCTCCAAATCGTTCTGATACATTTCTTGGATTCGGATGAAATTACTTGGATTACCCACATCCATAGCGTTAGAAATGGTAGCGATAGAAGGTTTTGGATCGTAAACACCGTTTGCTAAAAATCGAGGAACAGTATCGTTTACATTCGTAGAAGCTACAAAATGCTGCACTGGTAATCCCATTTTTTTAGCAATGATACCGGCACAAATATTTCCAAAATTACCACTTGGGCAAGAAAATACTAAGGGTTTGTTTTGGCTTTTCAACGCTTTGTAGGCAAAGAAGAAATAAAACATTTGGGGTAACCAACGGGCAATATTAATGGAATTGGCCGAAGTTAAATTTTTATGTTTCAGACTTTCGTCCAAAAAGGCTTTTTTTACCATGTCTTGACAATCGTCAAAAACACCATCTACTTCCAGCGCATTAATATTTTGCCCTAAAGTAGTTAGTTGTTTTTCTTGAATGTCACTTACTTTTCCAGAAGGATATAAAATAACGACATCCACACCCTCTACACCAAGAAAACCACTAGCCACAGCTCCTCCAGTATCACCAGAGGTAGCTACTAAAACGGTATTTTTAGATTTCTTGTCATTTCGATTGAAATATCCTAAACAACGTGACATGAAACGCGCACCTACATCCTTGAATGCCATAGTTGGACCATGAAATAATTCTAAGGAATAAATTCCTTTTTCTACTTCGACCACCGGAAAGCCAAAACATAAGGTGTCTTTAATAATAGCTCGAAGTTCGGTTTCTGGAATTTCATCTCCCACAAATTGTTGGATAGCTTGAAATGCAATTTCTTCGTTGCTTAAGTTTTCGATAGTATCAAAAAAGTCGTTTGACAGCGGTGTAATATTTTCTGGAAAATACAATCCTCTATCGGTTGCTAATCCTTGTATAACTGCTTCTTCAAAAGAAACTTTAGGTGCGTTATGGTTTAAACTGTAATATTTCATTGTGTTATATTGCTTGGGTAAGCAAAGTTTTTATTGTTGACTTAAAATTTTAACTCCTTCAGAATTCACTTTTGAAACGTGAATTTCATACGGTAAATTAATGGCTTCGTAGACTGCACTCATGGCTTTGGCAATTTTGTCTGCTGTTTCCTTTCCTTTGCATAATGCAAAAATGGAAGGACCTGAACCTGATATTCCAGAACCTAAAGCCCCATTTTCTAAAGCCGCTTGTTTGATTAAATCAAACCCCGGAATTAAGACACTTCGTAAAGGCTCTACAATTTCATCGTGTAAAGAACGACCAATTAAATCGTAATCTTGGGTGTACAATCCCGCGATTAATCCACCCACATTTCCCCATTGCATGATAGCGCTTTTTAAAGAAACGGTTTGTTTCAATACCGAACGCGCATCCGAAGTTTTTAATTCAATTTGTGGATGTACTACTGTCGCATATAATTCGGATGGGCTTTCTATTTTGATAATATCCAAAGGACTGTAACTTCTTACCAAGGTAAATCCACCCAAAAGGGCAGGAGCAACATTGTCGGCGTGCGCATTACCACAGGCTAATTTTTCGCCTTGCATGGCAAACTGCACTAAGTCTTTAGTTGAATAGGGATAGCCTAGCAAGGCATTGATACCAAAAACAGCTCCAGCTGAACTAGCCGCACTACTTCCGATTCCACTTCCAGCTTTGATGTTTTTATAAATCTCAATCTCAAAACCAAAGTCAGCGTTCACCGTTTCTAATAATGCCAATCCGGCCACTCCTGAAACATTGTTTTCGGTTTCTAGAGGTAAGTCGGCACCAATGATTTGGGTAATTTGAATTCCTTTTTGAGCCGATTTCCGAATCACCATTTCGTCACCTACATTGTCAAGACAAAGTCCTAAAACGTCGAATCCACAAGAAAGATTAGCAATGGTTGCTGGGCAAAATAGTTTTATTTCATTCATGATTATTGGTTGTTGGTTGTCGGTTGTTTTTATCTATCAACCAAAAACTATCAATTAATTTATATATTTCCAATTCGGATGACATCAGCAAATATTCCTGAAGCCGTTACCGCAGCACCTGCACCCGCACCTTTGATTAATAAAGGTTGGTCCACATAACGATCGGTGTAAAACAATACGATATTGTCTTTTCCTTCTAAATTGTAAAAAGGATGGTCTTTCGGTATGAATTGCAAACCAACGCTTGCTTTACCATTTTCAAATTGCGCCACATATTTCAAACGCGACTCTTTGCTTTGGGCTTCCTTGTACAATGCATCAAAATGTGCAGCATGTTTTTGCAATGACTCAAAGAAGGCTTCGTTTGATGTTGTTTCCAAACATTCCTCTGGCATAAACGATTCGTTAGCAATAGCTTCAATATCCATTTGGTAGCCGCTTTCGCGAATTAAGATTAGGATTTTTCGAGCTACGTCAATTCCGCTCAAATCAATTTTTGGATCAGGTTCAGTAAAGCCTTGTACTCCGGCTTCTTTTACCACATCGTGAAAGGAATTATTTTCGTCAAAATTATTGAAGATGAAATTCAAACTTCCTGATAAAACGGCTTGAATCTTATTCACTTTATCGCCCGAAGCAATTAGGTTTTTTACGGTATCAATAATAGGTAAACCCGCTCCAACATTTGTTTCAAATAAAAAAGGGGCGTTGTATTGGCGGGATAGATTTTTTAAGTTTTTGTAATTGTCATACGCAGACGAACAAGCAATTTTATTACAAGTTACTACGCCAACGTTTTGTTTTAAGTACTGCTCGTAGGTTTTAGAAACGCTTTCATTGGCTGTGATGTCAACAAAGATGCTGTTTCTTAGATTCAATTCTTTTACTTTAGCGATGAATAGGTCTTGGTTAGCCGTTTCTCCATTGTTTAAAACTGTCTGCCATTCTTTTAAAGAAATTCCGTCTTCGTCAAAGTGCATTTTTCTAGAATTAGATAAAGCAACAACTCTTACATTGATCTTTAGGTTTTCTTTTAAGAATTTTTTCTGTTGGTGAATTTGCTCGATGAATTTTTCTCCTACATTTCCAACTCCCATTACAAATAGGTTCAATTGTTTAGTGTTTTCTTCAAAGAAATTCTCGTGTAATGTATTCAATGCTTTTTTGACATCACGCTCATTGATTACTGCCGAAATATTTCTTTCAGAAGCGCCTTGTGCAATAGCGCGAATATTCACGTTGTTTTTTCCTAAAGTACTGAACATTCTTCCGCTCAACCCTTGGTGGTTTTTCATGTTTTCGCCTACCAATGCAATGATGCATAAGTTGTTCTCTACGATACAAGGTTCGATTTTATTTTGAGCGATTTCAATTTCGAAAGCTTTGTTGATGGCTATTTCAGCTGTTTCAGCATCTGAATTTAATATTCCGATACAAATAGAATGCTCCGAAGAAGCTTGTGTAATAAAAATTACGTTGATATTTTCATGTGATAAGACTTCAAATAGTCGTTTTGATGAACCTGAAACTCCCACCATTCCTGGACCTTCTAATGTCAATAGCGCAATGTTGTCTATATGACTAATTCCTTTTACAGGATTGGTTTGCGAAACCACATCATTTGAAATATAGGTTCCAACCGCTTCTGGTTCAAACGTATTTTTGATTAGAATTGGAATATTCTTTCTTAATACTGGTTGGATAGTTGGTGGGTACAATACTTTGGCACCAAAATGCGATAATTCCATCGCTTCTTGATACGAAATGGTAGCAATAGGTTGGGCTTGTTTTACAATTTTTGGATTGGCAGTAAACATTCCGTTGACGTCAGTCCAAATTTCTAAATCCGTTGCGTTCAAGGCAGATGCCACGATGGCTGCAGTATAATCAGAACCTCCACGTCCTAAAGTGGTAGGTATTTTGTCGGTAGTAGAAGCAATGAAACCAGGAAGTACAACCACTTGATTTTCGTTAGCCGCAAAAAAATCAGCAACTAATTGATTGGTAGCTTCAAAATCAACTGCTGCTTTTCCAAAACTAGCATTGGTTTTGATTAGTTCACGACTATCGGCATACCCACTATTTTTCTCTTTTTGTTTTAAGGCTTCAGCAATGATGTAAGAAGATAGTAATTCGCCAAAACCTAAAATAGTATCTTCGGTTCTAGGAGAAAGTTCACCTAATAAGAAACAACCGTCTAATAAGGTTTCCAGATGATTTACAATTCTTTTTAAATGGCTTAGTAAACTACTTTGTTCACTTACTGGAATTAATTCCTTTAAAGTATCTAAATGTTTTTTTTCAATTTCAGTTACAATTTCTTTATAGCTTTCATCATTTGAAGCCGCTTTTTGTGAAGCTAATTGCAATAGGTCAGTTACTTTACTTAAGGCAGAAACTACGACAACTAATTTTTCGTTTTTTGCTTTTTCTGTAACTATTGTAAGAACGCGTTTTATATTTTCTGCATTGGCTACTGAAGTGCCGCCAAATTTTAATACTTTCATTGTGTGTGTTTTATTTAAAAATGCAACTATTTTCTATACATCCAAGAACTTTCTCCTTTTATAGGAAAAGTAAAATATAGTAAGATTATATGTAAAATGTATACCCCTAAGGGGTAGTAGTTGTTGTAGCAGTAAATGTAACAGAAAATGCAACTTCAGTTGAAGTTGTTATCGAAGATGAATATGTATTTCTGTTGCTTGTCATTTGATTCCTCAAAAGTACATTTTTTTATAAAAAAGAAAACCTAAAATATGCTTTTTACGAATATTTTAAAAATGAGCGGTTAATTTTATTGATATTAGTCAATTTGTAAAATATAGTTTGTTTTTATTGAGTGGTTTCGTGTTTTTGTATTCTGTTTTTGGTTTTTAGTACGTTATTTTATCTTTCCTTTTTATTTCGTAATGGATAATTTTAGTCCTACTATTCATTTTTAGCGCTTGTTTTGTGTGATTTAGATTGTTTTTTTAATGAATTATTCATTTATTTAGGATAATGATGGAATAAAGATGGTTAAATTAATTTAACTTTATATAAATGTTATTTTAATGTGTAAATTTGGGTTTAAATCCAATTGTTAACAATAGCTTAACATTAACGTAAAATAATCAACTAATTTTGCAGTTCTAAAATCTAAATAAAATGTCATTAAACAGTATTTTTCAATTTCTAGTACCAAAAGACAAAAAGTTTTTCCCACTTTTTGAAGAAGCTTCGTCAAATTTAGTTCAATTAGCATCTCATTTACATGAAGCAGTTAATTTACCATTGAAAGAAAGAGAAGTTCTTTTTCAAAAAATAGATGAGTTGGAACAAAAAGGCGAAGATATCGCACGTCAAACTAATTTAGAATTGAGTAGAAATTTTATTACTCCATTTGATAGAGAAGACATTCACTCACTAATTACTTCTATTGATAATGTAGCTGGTAATCTTCAAGGAGCGGCAAGTAGAATGCGTTTGTATCATGTTGATAAGATTACAAAGTCAATCCGAAAATTAACAGAGATTAATTTAGAAGCTTGTCAGAATATTGAATCGGCAGTGAAAGAATTAAAAGACTTAAAAAAGGTTAAAAATATTGCTACTGCTTGTTCTAAAATTAACAAGTTAGAAAATAAATCAGATAGTGTATATAATAAAGCAGTTTTTGAAATTTTCGAAAACGAGACAGATGCAATTAATGTAATTAAATACAAAGAAGTGTTGTCAGTTTTGGAATCGGCCACTGATAAATGTAAAAGCGTAGCAAGTGTTTTAGAGGCTATAGCAGTGAAACACTCTTAATTAATCAGTTTACTGAACCTGTATTTATGGACTTTACTATACTTTTAATTATCATATTTTTAGCGTTAGTTTTTGATTATATCAACGGCTTTCACGATGCTGCAAATTCTATTGCTACTATTGTAGCTACTAAAGTTTTGACTCCTTTTCAAGCGGTGCTTTGGGCAGCATTTTTCAACTTTTTAGCCTATTGGGTTTTTGGTTTTGGAGTGGCTGATACTGTAGCCAAAACAGCGCATACCAGTAGTATTAACTTAATTGTAATATTATCTGGAGTTATAGCAGCTATTATTTGGAACCTTTTTACTTGGTGGAAAGGAATTCCGTCTTCATCCTCTCATACTTTAATTGGAGGATTTGCAGGGGCTGCAATTGCTCATGGGTTCTCAGGTATTGTTCAAGATCCTGAACATTACGGTTTGAAAATTGTAAGTTGGTTTAAAGCTGCCAAAGAAGGTGAGTTATTACCTTCAGGAGTTTTAATTGTCATTATGTTTATTGTTTTCGCTCCTTTATTGGGGATGATTATTTCGTATTTCATCTCATTGTGGTTAATGTACTCTTCAAAGAAAAATATCTATCCAAAGTTATTTACTATTACATTGATGTTGTTAGTAATTTGGTTTTTGTCCTCGGTATTGATTCCTTTTGATGAAATTAAAAAACCAAGATTTGAAAGCCCTTTTTGGAGTGTGATTACCGAGCCTCATAATATTAAGTGGTTTTTGGTAGGTGTCATTTTCTTTAGTTTGGCCATATTTAATTTATTTTTTAGTTCTTTTTCTACAGCCAAATCGGAGGCGGTACTAAAAAAAATGCAATTATTATCTTCTGCGGCTTTTAGTTTAGGACATGGTGGTAACGATTCGCAAAAAGTTATGGGTATCATTGCTGCGGCAGTAGCTGTGTACGTTCGAATGAATCCACATGTTAATTTGTCTACAGGATGGTTGGATTTAAATGTTGTTTTACCAGATGAAGAAAAAGGAATTTCGTCTCATATGCCAGGTTGGATTCCGTTAACTTGTTACACCGTTATTGCTTTAGGAACTTTAAGTGGAGGATGGAAAATTGTAAAAACAATGGGATCTAAAATCACTAAAGTAAATGCATTTGAAGGAGTAGTGGCTGAATCTGCGGGTGCTATAACTTTATTTTTGACAGAACACTTCAAAATACCGGTATCAACAACGCATACTATTACAGGTTCTATTATCGGAGTAGGAGTAACTAAAAGGGTTTCTGCAGTACGTTGGGGAGTGACAGTGAATTTGTTATGGGCTTGGGTTTTAACTATTCCTGTTTCGGCTCTTCTAGCAGCAATTACTTATTATGTTTTAAATTTATTTTTATAACAGATTATTCTAGATAAAAAAGGCTGACCATTTGGTCAGCCTTTTTTTTATTTAATCGTTTTCTTTGATTTTTTCATTCTTTTGTAATGAGTTTGACGAAGCGTTTCTTTACCTGAAATAGATATAATACTGATGTTACCATCTATTTCAAGCATGGCTAATTTTACATCCTTATAGTATTCCACTCCATGTTCTCTCATCGCTTCTTTTAATTCCTCAGAGGTAATGTTTAATTTACTTAGTTTTTTAAAGTCTAAATTACCATCATGAATTAATATTTGTGGTTTTTCTAACATGAAATCGCTAAAGGGTTTGTAAGTGTATATCAATTTTTTTAAGATGAAATTGAAGGCAAACAGGACTGCAGCGGCAGTGAGACCGCCCCATAAACTGGTATCGTTGCCGACCATTGCGTTTTGAACTGAATTACTTATCAATAATATTAAAATAATATCAGCGGTATTTAACTGAGATAATTCTTTCTTGCCAAAAATTCGCAAAGCAATAATCATGAAAAAATAAACAGAAATGCTTCGTAATACTATATCTAAATAGGGGTTCATACCAAATTGATTTAAAAATGAAAAACAGAATTATTGTCAAATGTAAACAATAAACCCGTTAAGTAAAATACATAACGGGTTATTCAATTTTATATAAAAAACAATTGTTTTATTGATTTGTTGGCTCTCCGGCTTTGTGAACCTGTACAGTCAACTCTTGAGCTCCTTCTTCAATGTCCATGAAAATTTCGTCTCCAGATCCAATTTTAGAAGTGATAATCTCTTCGGCTAATGAATCTTCCACATATTTCTGAATAGCTCTTTTTAAAGGTCTGGCTCCAAATTGTTTGTCAAATCCTTTTTCAGCTATAAAAGCTTTGGCTTTATCTGAAAGACTTAATTTGTAACCTAAGTCAGCGATACGAGCGTATAATTTTTTCAACTCGATTTCGATAATCAAATCAATATCGTGTTTCTCTAAAGCATTGAAAACGATAACATCATCAATACGATTCAAGAATTCAGGAGCGAATGTTTTTTTCAACGCATTTTCGATAATACTTTTTGAATTATCATCTACTTGTGCTGTTCTTGCTGCTGTACCAAAACCGACACCTTGTCCGAAATCTTTCAGTTGTCTAGCACCAACATTAGATGTCACAATAATGATGGTGTTTTTGAAGTCAATTTTACGACCTAAACTATCCGTTAAGAATCCGTCATCCAACACTTGAAGTAACATATTGAATACATCAGGGTGTGCTTTTTCGATTTCGTCTAACAGTACAACACAATAGGGTTTTCTACGCACTTTTTCGGTTAATTGTCCGCCTTCTTCGTAGCCTACGTATCCTGGAGGCGCTCCAACTAATCTTGAAATTGCAAATTTTTCCATGTATTCACTCATATCGATACGAACTAAAGCATCTTCTGAATCGAACAATTCTTTTGCAATTACTTTGGCTAATTGGGTTTTACCCACACCTGTTTGTCCCAGGAAAATAAAAGAACCAATAGGTCGGTTAGGGTCTTTTAATCCAGCACGGTTTCTTTGAATAGAACGTGCAATTTTTAGTACGGCTTCTTTTTGCCCAATTACCTTTCCTTCAATAAGTTCAGGTAGTCTGGCTAATTTGTTACTTTCGGTTTGAGCGATTCGATTAACAGGAATTCCTGTCATCATAGAAACCACATCGGCTACATTATCTTCTGTTACTTCAATACGATTGTTTTTAGCCTCTTCTTCCCATTGTTCTTGGGCTATAGCCAAATCTTTTTCGATACGTTTTTCGTCATCACGAAGTTTGGCTGCCTCTTCGTATTTTTGTTTCTTAACGACTTCATTTTTCAAAACGCGAACATCTTCTAACTGACGCTCTAATTCCAAAATTTGTTTTGGTACTTCGATGTTAGTAATGTGAACTCTTGAACCCGCTTCGTCCAAAGCATCAATCGCTTTGTCTGGTAAAACTCGTTCCGACATATAGCGGTCGGTTAATTTTACACAGGCTTCAATTGCTTCAGCAGAGTAAGTTACATTGTGATGATCTTCATATTTGTTTTTGATATTGTTCAAAATGGTAATTGTTTCCGGAACCGAAGTAGGTTCTACAATTATCTTTTGAAAACGTCTTTCTAGCGCCCCGTCTTTTTCAATATATTGTCTGTATTCGTCCAAAGTAGTAGCTCCTATACATTGGATTTCGCCTCGTGCCAAAGCCGGTTTGAACATATTGGAAGCATCCAAAGAACCTGTTGCTCCTCCAGCACCTACAATAGTGTGAATTTCGTCAATAAAAAGAATGATGTCGTCATTTTTTTCTAGTTCATTCATTACCGCTTTCATGCGTTCTTCAAACTGACCTCGGTATTTAGTTCCGGCAACTAAACTAGCTAAATCTAAAGTAACCACACGTTTGTTGAATAAAATACGAGACACCTTTTTTTGGATAATTCGCAAAGCTAAACCTTCGGCAATGGCTGATTTACCCACACCAGGTTCTCCAATCAATAACGGGTTGTTCTTTTTTCTACGGCTTAGAATTTGGGAAACACGTTCAATTTCTTTTTCGCGGCCCACTACAGGGTCTAATTTATCTTCTTCGGCCATTTCTGTTAAATCTCTTCCGAAGTTGTCTAAAACAGGAGTTTTTGACTTCTTATTGGATTTATTGGTTGGATTATTAAAATTCCCTTCTTTAAGGCTGTCATCTTGTCCTGAATCGTCATTATACGACTCGTTTTTTGGCAAGTTTTCCATGAAATCATCTTCAGCTGGAGTCATATTTACATATTGTTCTTTAACTACATCATAATCGATTTTCATCTTATTGAGTAGTTTGGTTGTTGGATCGTTTTCGTTTCGCAAAATGCATAAAAGCAAATGTGCGGTGCTAATTGATGGGCTTTGGAACACTTTTGCTTCTAGAAAAGTAGTTTTTAAAGCTCTTTCTGCTTGTCGTGTAAGATGTAGGTTTTTCTTTTCTACACTCACGTCAATACTTGGATTGGCGGGGCTTAAAATTTCTACCTTTCGGCGTAAATGATCTAAATCTACAGATAAATTATTCAAAATTTGAATCGCTTTTCCGTTTCCATCTCTAAGAATGCCTAGCATTAGATGTTCAGTTCCAATGAAGTCATGACCTAATCGCAAGGCTTCTTCCTTACTATAAGTTATTACATCTTTTACTCTTGGTGAAAAATTATCATCCATAAATTTATTTTTGATAGTGTAAATTTAGTTAATTGAGGATTGAAAAACAAATATCATACCCATAACAACTGCTGTCAGCTAATTGACAAAAAAAATAATAAAACGAAAGAAAAAATCCGCTTATTTTATTAACTAAAACACATTGAAAAGTTGTTAATAAATCATTGAAATAAGTAGTTAAAAATAACTTTAAAAATTTCAAATATCCGTATATTGGCACGTTTTGAAACTAATATAATTTTTTAATATAATAACTTATGTCTGAAGGAGAAAAGTTAATTCCTATTAACATAGAAGATGAAATGAAATCAGCTTACATCGATTATTCGATGTCAGTAATTGTATCAAGAGCGCTTCCAGATGTTAGAGATGGTTTGAAACCAGTGCATCGAAGAGTACTTTATGGAATGTATGATTTAGGAGTTTTTTCAAATAAAGCCCACAAGAAATCCGCTAGAATTGTAGGGGAGGTTTTAGGTAAGTACCACCCGCACGGTGATACTTCTGTTTATGATGCAATGGTGCGTATGGCTCAAGAATGGAGTATGCGTTATTTGTTAGTAGATGGACAAGGTAACTTTGGTTCTGTCGATGGAGATAGTCCTGCAGCGATGCGTTATACAGAGGCTAGAATGCGTAAGATTTCGGAAGAAATTATGGCAGATATCGAAAAAGAAACAGTTGATTTTCAATTGAACTTTGACGACACGTTGTATGAGCCTAAAGTAATGCCAACACGTGTACCTACCTTATTAATTAATGGAGCTACAGGTATTGCAGTAGGTATGGCAACCAATATGCCGCCTCATAACTTGACAGAGGTTATTAATGGAACAATTGCTTACATTGATAATAACGATATTGAAATTGACGAGTTAATTACGCATGTTAAAGCACCTGATTTTCCAACAGGAGGAATTATTTACGGATACGAAGGTGTTCGTGAGGCTTTCAAAACAGGTCGTGGTAGAGTAGTTATTCGTGCTAAAGTAGGATTTGAAGAAGTAGATGGTAGAGAATCTATCATTGTTACTGAAATTCCGTACCAAGTGAACAAAGCAGATATGATCAAACGTACTGCTGACTTGGTCAACGAAAAGAAAATTGAAGGTATTGCTAATATTCGTGATGAATCGGATAGAAATGGTATGCGTATAGTTTATATCTTGAAACGCGATGCTACTCCTAATGTAGTTTTGAATACCTTATATAAGTATACCCAATTGCAATCTTCATTCAGTGTGAATAATATTGCTTTAGTGAATGGTCGTCCTGAGACTTTGAATCTAAAAGATATGATTCATCATTTCGTAGAACACCGTCATGATGTTGTAATTCGTAGAACACAATTTGAATTACGAAAAGCAGAGGAAAGAGCGCATATTTTAGAAGGATTAATTATTGCTTCAGACAATATTGATGAAGTAATCGCTTTAATCAAAGCCTCTAAAAATACGGATGAAGCCAAAGAAAAATTAATCGAAAGATTTAAATTGTCAGATATTCAAGCGCGTGCGATTGTTGAAATGCGTTTGCGTCAATTAACAGGACTAGAGCAAGATAAATTGCGTGCTGAGTACGAAGAAATCATGAAGTTAATTGAGCATTTAAGAGCTTTATTAGCAGATGTGAATTTGAGAATTGCATTAATTAAAGAAGAATTAGTTGAAATCAGAGATAAATATGGTGATGAGCGTCGTTCTCAAATTGAATATTCTGGTGGAGATGTAAGTATTGAAGATTTGATTGCTGATGAAAATGTAGTCATTACAATTTCGCATGCAGGTTATATCAAACGTACGAACTTGTCTGAGTACAAAACTCAAAATAGAGGTGGAGTAGGACAAAAAAGTGCTGGAACACGTGATCAAGATTTCTTAGAGCATATGTTTGTAGCTACGAATCACCAGTACATGATGTTCTTTACGCAAAAAGGAAAATGTTTCTGGATGCGTGTGTACGAAATTCCAGAAGGAAGTAAAACGGCTAAAGGAAGAGCATTACAAAACTTGATTAACATTGAGTCTGACGATAAAGTGAAAGCGTTCATTTGCACGCAAGACTTGAAAGATAAAGAGTATGTAAGTAGTCATAATTTAGTAATGGTAACGAAACAAGGACAGGTGAAGAAAACTTCTTTAGAGAAATATTCTAAACCGCGTGTGAATGGGGTTGCTGCAATTACTATTAAAGAAGGCGACGAATTATTGGCGGCTCAATTAACCAATGGTGAAAGTCAAATTATTTTGGCTGTAAAATCAGGTAAATTAGTTCGTTTTGAAGAAACTAAAACCCGTCCAATGGGAAGAACAGCTTCAGGAGTTCGTGGTATTACTTTGAAAGATGACAAAGATGAAGTAATCGGAATGGTAACAGTAAACGATATGAGCAGCGAAATTTTAGTTGTTGCTGAAAATGGTTACGGTAAACGTTCTAGCTTAGACGAGTACAGAATCACGAATCGTGGTGGAAAAGGTGTAAAAACATTGAACATTACTGAAAAAACAGGTCAATTGATCTCGATTAATGCAGTGACTGACAATGATGATTTGATGATTATCAACAAATCAGGATTGACTATCAGAATGGCAGTGGAAGATCTTCGTGTCATGGGACGTGCCACTCAAGGAGTTAAATTGATCAACATCAAAGGGAATGACTCTATTGCTGCGGTAACCAAAGTGATGAAAGACGATCCTGCTGAAGTAGAATTAGACGAAGACGGTAATCCAATTGAAGTCGAAGTTATTGAAAGAGTGAAGCCTGTTCTAGAAGTACTAGAAGATGATGGAGCTACAGACGATGAGGACGAGGAAGAAGAGGAAATCGAAGACGAAGAAGATGTTGATGACACTGACGAAGACGATTCAGACGAATAATTAAAACCAATACATTAAATAAAAATAAAATTTAGAATACTATGAAAAGTAAATATGTACTACTTGCATCAGCATTATTGCTATCAGTTGCCACTTTTGCTCAAAAAGACCAAATCAAAGCGGCTGAAAAAGCCTTAAAAGCAGGTAATGCTCAAGAAGCAATTACTATTTTACAAGGAGCGGAGTCTGCTTCTGCAACTGCGCCAGATGCTGAAAAAGCACAATTCTGTTTTGTAAAAGGAAATGCACATTTGGCTTTAGCCAATAAAAATGAAGATACCGATAAAAATCTTTCGGCTGCAGCAAAAGCGTACCAAGATTTATTAGCTATTGAAAAAGCTTCAGGAAAAGCAAAATATTCAGCTCAAGCAAGTACTTCAATTATTGATATTAAATACAAACTAATCAATGCTGCTATTGCAGATTCAAAAGCTGAAAAGCATGCTATTGGAGCAAAAAAATTATATGATGCTTATTTGTTAGACAAAAAAGACACGATCAATTTGTACTATGCAGCTTCTACTTATGTAAATGCTAAAGAGTATGAAACAGCGTATAATGCGTATGATGAGTTGAAAAAATTAAATTATTCTGGAAAAGGGACTAATTTCTATGCGGTAAACAAAATCAATGGTGAAGAGCAAATTTTCTCTACCGCCAAAGAAAGAGACCAAATGGTAAAAATAGGAACTCATGAAAAGCCAAGAAACGAAGAATTGCCATCAAAAAGAGGTGAAATCTACAAAAACATGGCCTTAATTTTAGTTCAAAATGGAAAAGTGGCAGAAGCTAAAAAAGCAATTGCAGAAGCAAGAGTTGCTAACCCAGAGGATAAAACCTTGATTTTAACAGAAGCTAATTTATACTTGGATACTAAAGATTTTGATACCTACAAAAAATTAATCACAGAAGTATTGGCACAAAGTCCAAACGATGCTGACTTGGTTTTTAACTTAGGTGTAATCAGTTATAATGCTAAAAATTTAGTGGAAGCTGAGAAGTATTACAAAAGAGCTATCGAGATTAAACCAGATTATGTAAACGCATATTTGAACTTGGCAATCTTAAAATTAGATGCTGATAAAAAATTATTTGAAGAAATTCAAAAATTAGGAAATTCTGAAAAAGACAACAAACGTTACGAAGTGCTAAAAAAACAAAGAGAAGTTGTATTCACATCTGCTTTGCCTTACTTGGAAAAAGCGTCTGAATTAGACGGTACTAACGAGGAAGTAAAAGGAACTTTGTTAAGCGTGTATAGAGCTTTAGAAATGACTGAAAAAGCAAAAGCGTTAAAAGCTAAAATGAAAAAATAAATTCATTTTATCAGACATAAAAAAGCCGAATTGAAAAATTCGGCTTTTTTATTTATATTACTTTTTTGATGACTCTTAATTTGTGAGTATGTTTTTGAGTTTCGGGGTTAAAAATCCCCAAGTGATCCAGTCGATCGATACGTACTTTTCCGCTAGCGTGAATGATGTAATTGTTTTCCATAATGATGCCTACGTGAATAATGTTACCTTCTTCGTTGTCAAAAAAAGCTAAATCTCCAGGTTCACTTTCTTCAATAAAACTTAAGGCTTCCCCTTGCGTGGCTTGTTGCGAAGCATCTCTAAATAAATGGTAGCCGTTCAATTTGTACACCATTTGAGTAAACCCAGAACAGTCAATTCCAAAAGGCGTTTTTCCTCCCCATAAATAGGGCGCGTTTAAATACATAAAAGCGGTATTGATCAATTTACTTTTGTCTTGTATTCCGCTTGTTTTAGTACCTTCAAATTCAAAATGAGCGGTATTGATGTCGCTGTGATTTAAAAAAGAAAGGGATGCTCCTAAAGGAATGGGAAGCAAGGTGTTATTGGGTGCCGAAATGTAATCAATCAAATCAGCATTTAATACAATCGGTTCTTTTGAAAGGGTGTTGTATGCCGATTCAGTAATAATTTGAAATTGTTTCGAGTCTACCCAACCTTCATAATCATCATAGTATAGTCGGATTCGGCGCCATTGTTTTAACTCTTCTAACACTTCGAAATGTTCGCCAAATAAGACTTGAGAAACAATTTCGCTTCTGTCGCTTGGCTCCAATCGAAGTGGGATAATGGCTAGGTTACAAATTCCAAACATCTAAGACTCTTTATAGTTATGATTGTAAATCAATGGAATGATTTAGGCTCGTTCAATTAGTATTGCAGAAGCTCCACCGCCGCCATTACAGATGGCTGCTGCTCCAATTTTTCCGTTATTTTGTTCTAAAACATTCAATAAGGTAACGATGATTCTAGCTCCTGAACAGCCTAGCGGATGTCCTAGCGCTACGGCGCCACCATTGACATTCACTTTATTGAGGTCAATATTTAATATTTTGGCATTCGCCAAACCTACTACAGAGAATGCTTCGTTAAACTCAAAATAGTCTACGTCTTCAATAGTAAGGTTCGCTTTTTTCAAGGCTTTTGGAAGAGCTAAGGCTGGACTAGTAGTAAACCATTTTGGTTCTTGAGCAGCATCGGCATATGAAAGGATATAAGCCAAAGGTTGTAAACCCAATGCGAGTGCTTTTTCTTCGCTCATAATTACCAAAGCAGCTGCTCCATCGTTAATGGTAGAAGCATTGGCGGCAGTTACTGTTCCGTCTTTGGTAAAAGCAGGATTTAAGCCGCTAATTCTGTCTAGCTTTACATTGGTGTACTCTTCGTCTTTTGAAACGATTACAGGCTCTCCCTTTCGTTGAGGAACTGCAACCGGAACAATTTCGTTGTCAAATTTTCCTGTTTCCCAAGCTTTGGCACTTCGCTCATACGATTGAATAGCAAACTGGTCTTGTTCTTCTCTTGAAATTTTATATTCGCTGGCACAAAGGTCGGCGCTAACACCCATAGCAGTATTGTCATACGCATCGGTAAGTCCGTCTTTCTGCATTCCGTCTTGTAGTGTAGTTGGGCCAAATTTAGTCCCAGCTCTAAGGTGGGTGTACTGTGGAATCAAACTCATGTTTTCCATTCCGCCTGCCACCACACTTTCGGCATCGCCAGATTGAATGGTTTGAGCGGCAAACATCACTGATTTCATTCCAGAAGCACAAACTTTGTTTACGGTTGTACAAGCCACTGAATTGGGCAAACCTGCAAAGAGAGCTGCTTGTCGTGCAGGGGCTTGGCCTACGCCGGCTTGTACCACATTGCCCATGAACACTTCGTCAACTAAAGTAGGGTCGAGATTGATTTTTTCTAGTGCGCCTTTAATAGCAACGGCTCCTAATTGTGGGGCAGGAGTAGTAGATAATCCTCCCATAAAACTTCCAATAGGAGTTCGGGCAGCGGCAACAATAACGACTCTTTTGTTCATAGTACTTCTAATTAGTTGATGTAGCAAATTTAATCTTTTTTATGCAAATTCAAATTTTGATTTAAGTATTCTGTTTTGGGAATTATTTAGGAGATTTTATTTATGGCTACTCCCTTGATTGTGAACTGATTTAACGAAAATCTAAAAATAAAAGTAAAAAAAGCCATAAAATAGTTGTTATTAATACAATGATGTGCTACATTTGCCACCGCAAAATAGGACACGTTCTTTGAGCTTGGAGAGGTGCCAGAGTGGTAATGGAGCAGATTGCTAATCTGTCGACGAGCAATCGTCGCCAGGGTTCGAGTCCCTGTCTCTCCGCTTTTTAATTTTGCTTTTTCGGGGTGTAGCGTAGCCCGGTTATCGCGCCTGCTTTGGGAGCAGGAGGCCGCAGGTTCGAATCCTGCCACCCCGACAACAATACTGGTCGCATAGCTCAGCTGGATAGAGCACCTGCCTTCTAAGCAGGCGGTCGAAGGTTCGAATCCTTCTGCGATCACATCATAAACTCACTGGATACAGTGGGTTTTTTTGTTTTTGTACTTTTTTGTTTATTACATTTACCACCACAAAAAAGCATTTTTCACAACAAAATCAAGGATAAATCACGACCATGAAAATTGAAATTAATTTTCTAAGTCATAAAATTGAAACTGCTGAAGGCTTTTCTTGGTATTGGAGATTGCTCATTAAATCCCTGTTACAAAAGTTTCAAATTTCTTAATCGCAAAGCATTTACAATTACAGAAACGGAGCTAAAACTCATTGCTAAAGCAGCAATCATTGGTGATAATAAAATCCCAAAAAACGGGTATAAAACTCCTGCTGCAATTGGAATTCCTAAAACATTGTAAAAGAAAGCAAAGAACAAGTTCTGTTTAATGTTTCTCATCACAGCATGACTCAAATTCTTGGCTTTTATGATCCCTTGTAAATCGCCTTTCACTAGAGTAATTTTAGCACTTTCAATTGCTACATCAGTTCCTGTACCCATAGCGATCCCAATATCGGCTTGAGCTAGTGCGGGAGCATCATTAATACCATCGCCTGCCATTGCTACAATTTTTCCTTCGGATTGTAGCCGTTTTATTTCAATTAATTTGTCTTCGGGTAAACAACCTGATTTGTAGGAGGATACATTTAATTCATCTGCAACTGCTTTGGCAGTATTTACATTATCACCCGTAAGCATAATTACTTCAACTCCTTGACGCATTAATTCTTTTATGACTTCTTTACTAGATGTTTTTATTGCATCGGTAATGGATATAAAACCAATTGCAAGACCATCAACGGCAATGTATGAAACGGTTTTTCCTAGTTTCTGTTCAGCAATAATTTTGTTTTCTAAATAGTCAGTAATCGTTGCTTTTACTTGTTCCATTAGTTCTTTATTTCCTAAGGCTATTTTTTTATTGGTTACTGTACCCATAACTCCTTTTCCAGCAATAGCTTCAAAATCTTTCACTTCAATTAATGAAATTGTTTTTGCTTTAGCAAAATTCACGACTGCTTGAGCCAGAGGATGTTCGCTGTATTGATTCAAAGATGCAATGCTTTGTAACAAATCAGTTTCATCGTTATTTGATGAAAAAAGGGTTTCAACAGATGGTTTACCTTCTGTTATTGTTCCAGTTTTATCGGTTATTAATACATTTATTTTGTTCATGTTTTCTAATACTTCGGCATTTTTTATCAAAACTCCCGATTGAGCTCCTTTGCCAACACCAACCATAACTGACATTGGTGTAGCTAATCCTAATGCACAAGGACATGCGATAATTAAAACTGCAATAGCATTTATAAAACTATAAACTAATGAGGGCTCAGGGCCAAATTTTGCCCAAATAAAGAATGTTATTACTGAAATAACGACTACTGTTGGAACAAAGTATTTAGCAATACTATCGGCTAATTTTTGAATAGGTGCTCTTGAACGACTGGCATTATTTACCATTTGAACAATTTGAGAAAGTAAGGTTTCAGAACCCACTTTTTCTGCAATCATTTCAAAGGATTTGTTGCCATTTATAGTTCCTGCTATCACATTGTCATTTTCCTTTTTATCGATAGGAATAGGTTCTCCGGTAATCATTGATTCATCGATACTACTTTCTCCATTTTTTATTTTCCCGTCAACTGGAATTTTATCTCCAGGTTTTACACGCAATACATCTCCTTTTTTTATATCGTGAATTGAAATTGAGGTATCGTTCCCATCAATTACTAAAGTTGCTTCAGTTGGTGCTAATTTTAATAATTCTTTAATAGCACTACTAGTTTGACTATGTGCTCTTGCTTCTAGTAATTGCCCTAACAAAACTAATGAAAGAATAACTGTTGTAGCTTCAAAATAAAGTGAGACTGTTCCGTGCTCGGTTTTGAATTCACTTGGAAAACTATCTGGAAAAAACATACCTACTAAGCTGAATAAGAAAGCTACACCTGTGCCAATTCCGATAAGTGTAAACATATTCAAGTTCCAAGTAATTATTGATTTCCAAGCACGAACGAAGAATATCCAGCAAGTATAGAAAACAATCGGAAGTGATAATAGTAGTTGTACCCAATTCCATTTTGAAGTACTCATTAGTTGGAGCAATGGATTATCATGTGCCATTTCTATCATTGCAATGGCGAAAATGGGAATTGTAAATACAACTGTAATTTTCATTTTATTTACCAAATCCTTATAAATCTTTTGGTCTTCGCTATCGCTAGGTTCCATGAGCACCAAATCCATACCGCAAATTGGACAAGAACCTTCTGTTTCGCTAATTACTTCAGGATGCATTGGACAAGTATATTGGCTTTTGCTAACGATCAATTCGGGTACTTTGACTAAATCCATGCCACATACCGGACAATCTCCAGCTTTATTATAGACTTTTTCCCCTTCACAGTGCATTGGACAATAGTATTTTCCATTTAGATTAACATCAATTGGGATATTGACTTCTTTTGAATTGCTTTTTGAATGGGATGAACAACAAGATTCTGTAGTTTCTTCATTGGTTCTAACTGGCTGTGTTGTTTTGCTATTGGCTATTTCTATGGTGTATTCTCCAATGGTAAATAATGCATCTTGTAATTGGGTTGTTGGAATATGTTTTTCCATAGTAATAGTAGCTATGGAAGGATTTAATGAAACTTTAGCTTCAATCCCCTCAAGTGTATTTAATACTTTTTCAATTTTTGTGCGACATCCATCACACGTCATTCCTTTAATAGTATATATATGTGTCATAATATTTACATTTTCCATGGAACTGCAAATAGTTATATCTTTTTTGAAATAAGGGATTGCAATTTCTTTGGTTTTGATCGTCTAAATAAATCCTTTAATTGTCATTTGTCATTGGGCAAAAAATCCAAATATAGTTTTTGATTGCTTTTGAATAATTAAATTCGTCATTTTACCCTGACTTAAAGATACAAAATGTTCTATATGATATTGAATATTTCAACTATTTATACCCTTGTTTTTAATTTGAGTGACATTTTTGGTTGTTGATTCAATTTTGACTGTTCTTTCTTGTTTTGTATTTAACCAATAGTTGTCATGAAATCAATTCGTTGGTTTGATTTTAAATTTATAGCGCTCACATCACAAACCCACTGGAAACAGTGGGTTTTTTTGTTTGTGTTTTTTTGAAAGTTTTTTTATTATATTTGATTAAGCACAAAGTCAGGAGACTTTGTGCAGCGAGGGTTGAATTAGTGGCACAAACAAGTTGCTCGCGCCAGCGGGCGCCTACCATCTACGGTAGGCACGGATTGTAAATCCGCGCCATCGGAGACTTTGAGCAGCGGTTTTTTTTGTGGGTATCAATTAGAAAGAATTTTCAGTATATTTGTTTAGTAATGTCAATCAACTGGATTGATTTGTTTATTTACATGGCACGAGCAAGATGCTCGCGCCAGCAGGGGAATATTTCTATCTTCATAAGCCATGACATAGTAGTCCAAAGATTTTGTACGGGGATAGGACTTATCTACAATTACTTTAATTGTGCGGCCGTTTTTATTCTGCTCATTTATAAAATCGTTCAAAATTTGTTTTTCTATGTATGTAGAGGAACAGGAAAATAGAAAACAAAGAATAGGAAATATTATTACCGTTGTTTTTTTAGGCATTTTTTTTGAAACGTAATAAAGATAATTATTTTTTTTGATTTCATATAAAAACTTTTTATTATTAGTGAACGTTAGGATCTATATATGATGCTATTATTTTCCATTTTCCATTTATATTTTCCATCAACACAGCTTCAACTCTACCAGTATCAACAAGGCCCACTGAGAAATCAGAATAAAATAAAAAAGCATATTTATGATTTGAACTAACAATTGGTTTAGAAAAAGCAAAACCATGACCATCAAAAAAATTCTTATTAAATGAACTATTCCTGTTAAATAATTCATATCTACTAATAATTTTGAATTTTGGTTTGTAAAAATCCTTTTTCTTCCAATAGTAAGTAGTGTCGTCTTTGTATTTCGATTTTAATTCTTTTGCCACTTTTATGTCTATTGGAAAATTGTATGGCGGGTAGCCTTTTGGAGAAATTCTTATCCAATCTCCCATACGAATATTTCTATCTTCATAGGCCATAATGTAGTAGTCCAAA
>JACCDW010374377.1_pt1 | contig 23440 bp, 65 predicted proteins | sample 7449781 | NCBI WGS metagenome assembly JACCDW01 (sample SAMN15323449, study PRJNA562643) | freshwater metagenome | isolation source: river surface water | place: USA:Blue River Watershed | collected 2017-08-18
AGGAGAACAAAATGGCTCTTTGGGGTAATTTAGATGCTGCAAATAATGCACCTAAGCAAACCGATACATCAGGATACGGTGGTAGCACACCACAAGTAACTGCTAACGGTCAGGTATATTTCGGCAACACAAAAACTGATGCATTTATTACAAATGCACAAATCGGCATTTTTGGTATTGATACCACTGAAAAAGGTATTACTACTGGTGAAGCAAGCGCCGCTCAACACGCTGGATGGAATATTCGTAAAGCAGGTATGGGTCCAGTCTTAACTATCACTGCTAATACTGGTGCAGTCTCTGCAAACGGTTATATCACATTCTCTGGTGGTTCTAAAGTCACTGGTTCTGGCAACACAGCAGCTAACGCACAAATTTACGTTAACAGCGCTGGTTACATTGTGAACGTTACTGTAAGAAGTGGTGGACTTTATGCAAATACACCAGTTGCAACAGCAGCTTCAGGTAACGCAGTATTCACTATCACTATGGGTGGTCGTGCTAACCGTGTTCAATATGAAACTATCGTTGCGATGGGTTCAATGACAAGTGACGGTACTGACGATCCAATCATTCCAGATAGTTGATAAATGATTTTTAAAGAATTTTTGAAAGAGTCCTACGGGACCTTCATTAATAAAGAGCCTGATGTTTCTCAAGATCAAGTGATTCGACTCGCAAATCAATATCTTCAAAAAGAGTTGACTACAACGTTCGAATCACCTGATGAGGCTTTCTTTAAGATCAGAAAGATATTGCTTAGGTTTTTCATTGAGTTACCGCCTGTATATGATTTAGATGCAGACGGTGACGAAATGGTTTTTTACTTGAAAGAGTTTCAAAGAACTAATAATCAAAATGCAATAGATGCATACCTGTATGTTCTATATTATCTCACCAATGACAATCGCTATGACTTCTATGCAGAAATTACTGATGAAGAAAACATAGAAAATTATATCGAGGATGGTGAGGAGTTACCAGAAGAAGAAAAAATTTAATGCAATTTGATGATTTGACACCAGAGAACATAACTCTGTATGCAGTAAAAGCGTATGATAAGCCTAATTGCATTATGAGTGAGTTCAAAGAGGATATGAAGCGGTTTAACTATGTTAAGCGACTTCTACTCAGATATAGAAAATTTAATGAATTACGTGAAAGATTGGTGCTAAATCATCTTGTTGTAATTTACAATGTTTTTGGACCGGAACCTGCAACTAGGATTCTGTTTTATAGAATACCAAAAGAAGATTGGTCAGCACTTAAGACCTATCTTCTTTTTTTAAGCTATATGCCAGACTCTGTTGGTGGTATAAAAGGAACTAACATTCTTTCTTCTGATATTTCTGTTGATATGAAAATTGCAGACGTTTTAAGAGAACTAAAATGACAATCATAAAAGTTGGCGAAAAATTCAGACTTGTTTCAAAGAGAACAGGAAAAAATTTAGGCACTTACGATAGTAAAGCTGGCGCTGTAAAGCGTGAGCGTCAAGTTCAATATTTCAAACACATGAAAGAAGAAGTTCCTGTGAATAACGTCAGTGGTGGGCAAATAGCAGGGACAGGTGTAGGACCTCAAGGCGAACCTGGTGTTGGCAAGAAAAAGAAGGGTGTCGTTCCTTTCATGACATTCTTTAAAAGAAAAGGATCAAAGGTGATGTAAATGTGGATTTTACAATGGTTGCCTGATTGGATATTCTATGCACTTATTGTCGTTGGACTTGTTGGTTTTTTTCTAACATACTTCATCAAACTCATACCTATCAGTTCTGTATATGTCTATAAAACACCTATACAAATAGCATCTCTTGTTCTTGTTGTTCTTGGTGTCTATATGTCTGGTGCTATTTCAAATGAAGAAGCGTGGAAGAAAAAAGTCAGCGAGTTAGAAACAAAACTTGCACAAACTGAAGTTCAGTCAGTAAAAGAAAACGTTAAGGTAGTTCAAAAAGTTGTAACGAAACAACAAATTGTCAAAGAACGTGGTGAAGAAATCATTAAATATGTTGACAGAGAAGTTGTCAGATTTGATACACGATTCTTGCCTGGTGGACAATGTGAAATTCCTAAAGAATTCATCAGCGCACACAACAAAGCAGCGGAGCCATTAAAATGAAATATACATTATTGTTGACATTGATGTTGTTAACCGGATGCGCTACAGTCAGCGTTCCAGTCAAAGCTAAGTTTCCAGAATTGCCTGAGAAACTTATGGTTCGTTGTCCAACACTAGAAAAACTTAAAGATGATGCAAAACTTAGTGATGTAAGCAAAACTGTCACTATAAACTACTCTACATACTATGACTGTGCAGTAAAACATGATGGTATTGTTGAGTGGTATAGAATACAAAAACACCTTTATGAAAGCGTGAAATAATGGAACTCACAAAAGATCAACTAAAGAAGTTATTACCTAAGAACCCATACATCGATCATTGGTATAATGCGTTGTCGCAATTGTTTCCTGACTATAATATCAATACACCGCAGCGTATTGCAGCGTTCGTTGCACAATGCGCCCATGAATCTGGTGGGTTCATGATTCTTCAAGAGAATCTAAACTACAAGCCAGCAACACTCAGAAAAATTTTCCCAAAGTATTTTCCAAATGATGAAATCGCTAATGAATATTGCTCTAGACCAAACAAGCAAGAAGCAATTGCAAACCGTGTTTATGCAAGCCGCATGGGCAACGGTGATGAGGCTTCTGGTGATGGTTACCGTTATCGTGGTCGTGGCCTTATCCAGTTGACAGGCAAAGACAACTATACATTCTTTGCAGGATCACTAGGCATTTCTGTCGAAGAAGCCGCTGAATACATGGGCACATTTGAAGGTGCGGCTCAATCTGCATGCTGGTTCTGGGAGACTAACAATCTCAATCAGTGGGCAGACAAAGGTGACATTCTAACACTAACTAAACGCATCAATGGTGGTACCATTGGACTTGATGATCGTATTAAACATTATGAACATGCGCTACACGTTCTAGGAGTTTAATATGCATCGTGATAAGAAGCTATTTCTGTCATTTCTAGTCCTATTAATTTTGCCAATAGGACTAGCATTCTGTGGTGGTGACAGATACAGATATGCATGTCAAGACCCAGCAAACTGGGACAAAGATTTTTGTCAGTATCCAAAGTGTGATGTGTCAAGAACATGTCCTGAACATGTGTTCAAGGGTCAACGTGATCCAAGACTTGGTCCACCACCAGCTACAACGCAAAGTGTAGCACCAGCGCCTGCGTGCCCTGCTGTAAAACAAGGAGTAAACTGTGGAAAATAATTTCATTTATACAGAAGAACAATTAATGGCTCGTCTGAAGTTCTTTATTGGTGTATGCCTTGCGCTTACACTAACAGGAATTGTGTTTGTCGTTTTGTATTCTTTAATTTTTGTTCAACAACCATTGAACGCAATCTCACCAATCGATCAAAAGTTCTTTGAATTGATCGTTCCTATTGCTACATTCTTGACTGGTACCTTGTCAGGTATTATGCTTGCGGGTGGTAAGAAAGAAGATCAAGAAGCGATGTTAGCCGCACAAAAACTTGCGAATGAAAACTTTGAAGCAACAAAGAAAGCAATGACTGCACCACCTCCTGTTCAAAGACAAGAGCCTGGTCTATCTGTAAACATTCCAGTAGGTAATAGTTTCATGACAGTCCCTGCTGATTTTGTTCCATCAGTCACTACTGGTTTTGGCGGTAAACCTGCACCAGCACAACCACCACAACCATTGATATAATGTTGAATAATTTGCTTTCTGATAGTGTCGATGGCTCACTAAGTAGCAAGAGAGTCGTAACGTTTCTTGCATTCATCTTGTGTGCCATCGCATTCATAGCAAACTTATTTTGGGGATATGAAGTAAAACAATACATGTTCGAAAGCATGATATATTTGACTATGGCAGGATTAGGCGTAACAGTTGCAGAAAGATTTGCGCCACTATCAATAAAAAAACAAACAAGAAGGACTCTAAAATGAAAAAATTTCTATATTCTATTTTGATTGCTACTGCATCTCTTGGTTTCACTGCAACTGTTCAAGCAGAAGAAAAAGAGACTGTAAAGGTCTGTGTTGATGTAAAAGACAAAGCTGGTAATCCAGTTAAAGACGCCAAAGGTAACGTGAAGCAAAACTGCAAAGTCATGCCAGTTCACAAGAAACTTGAAGGCACAAAAGTTCCAGAGAAGAAATAATGGCTGACAATCAAGACTGCACCAACGTATTGGTGGACGTTGGCATTCTTAAAACGCAGGTAAATACCATTTCTATTCTATGTGAAAAAATGGATAAAGTCATTGAGAAGTTAATTGAGAAGCACGATAGGACTACCGAAGAAATATATGACGATATGGAAAAGAAAAGGCAAGAAACCACAGCAGACATAAAAGACCTGCATTCTCGCATTACAACTGTTGACAGAAACCTATCAGATAAGATAGAATTGACAGAGCGTAGAATTATGGACGAAATTAAGTCTTTGCGTGATACCATAAACGAGCATAACAAAAAGGAAGATTCCGAATTGAAAAAGATTCTGGAATGGAAATGGATGGCAGCTGGTGGTATCATTGTTCTTGCTTGGATATTTTCCCATGTCAACTTAGATATGTTAGGCAAACTTGTAAATTGATTTGACATTCTTTGTTGAATGTGTTATATTATGAATCTATGTCAACTGCTACTGATACCACTTACGTTCGCCTATTGTCTCATCGGGTGAGAAATTTCAAACAGAAGAAAGACTATCTGTGGAATTTCTCTTGCCCGATCTGTGGCGACTCACAAAAAAACAAAACTAAAGCTAGAGGATATGTTTTTCAGAAACAACAAAAATTCTTCTATAGCTGTCACAATTGCGGAGTTGGTCTAACCCTCGGCAATTTAATCAAACACATCGATCCCGAACTCTACAAAGAGTATGCCCTTGAAAAATACAAAGAGGGTAACGGTATTGGTGCAACTAATCTCAAAGCACCTGCATTCGATGTTCCCACACCTAAGTTTGGTAAACTAGAAAAAGCAAAAATCTTTGAACGTGCTGAATGGATTAACAAACTACCCAAAGGACACTTCTGTCTTGCATATGTGAATGGTCGTAAACTTCCTGAGAAGTTTCATGACAAGTTGCTCTATACAGATAACTTCAAAGCGTTTTGTGATGCTACGATTCCTGATCACGGTAAAGAAGATTTGCCTAGTGATCAACGTCTTGTGATTCCTTTCTATGATGAATACAACAATCTGATTGGTGTTGCTGGTCGTGCGCTAGTGACTGCCGATCATAAGTTGCGATACATTAAAATTAAGGCAAATGAAGCACTAAAGAAACTAGTCTACGGATTAGATAGGATAGATACTACTCGCACAGTAAAAATCGTTGAAGGTGAATTGGATTCGATCTTTCTAGATAACTGCATCGCATCAGGCGATTCAAGTCTAGTTCAGACCGCTGAAAATATTTCAGCAGAAAATAAAATTTTAATTTTCGACAATGAACCACGAAATAAAGAAATTGTGAAGTTGATGAAAGATGCTATCGATTTAGGTCACAATGTCGTAATTTGGCCTAATACCATCGAGCAGAAAGATATCAATGACATGGTTAAGGCAGGAATCTCACCTGATGAAATCGAGAGCATTATAAGTAATAATACTTTTTGTGGGCTTCAAGCTCATACTAAGTTTGTTTTTTGGAAGAAAGTATAATATGAAAGTGAAATTGGTTAATTATTCTCACGCACCAGAAATTGGTGACCTTCTACAACAAGTCGCATATGCGGCTCGTGTATCAAACCCAACAAATCAAAACAATACCGAAACGGCAGAAAAATTAGTTAGATATCTTATCAAACATCAACACTGGTCTCCGCTTGAAATGGTGAGTGTTTGTATGGAAATCGAAACGACAAGAGATATTGCACGCCAAATTTTGCGTCATCGATCATTCTCTTTTCAAGAATTCAGCCAGCGTTATGCCGATCCAACGAAAGATTTGCATTTTGAGACTCGGGAAGCACGACTACAAGATTTGAAGAATCGTCAAAACAGTATTGAAACATCTGATTATGCATTGGAATTGTCATGGCAAGCAGTGCAGGAGAAAGTTATTAGTGCATCACAAGACGCATACAAGTGGGCAATCGATAATGGTATCGCCAAAGAACAAGCACGGTCAGTATTGCCTGAGGGTATTACTGCATCGAGAATGTATATGAATGGAACCCTACGTTCATGGGTTCATTACATTCAATTGAGGTCAGCTAACGGAACACAAAAAGAACATCGTGAGATAGCAATTGCATGCGCTTCGGCGATCAAGCCTATCTTTCCGATGATTGAAGAATTTGTAACAGTAGAATAATAACAATAAATGGAGTCAAAATGGAAGAAATCGTTCACGGCATAAAGGTTGATTATAGTAGGGATAGTTTGTTTGACGAGTTGGGTTTAAAGAGATTGCGTGAGTCTTACATGAGAGAAGATGAAGAATCACCACAAGAAAGGTTCGCATACGTATCAAAAAGTTTCGGGAGTAACAAAGAACATGCACAAAGGCTATATGAGTATTCTAGTAGACATTGGCTGTCTTATTCTACCCCTATTCTTTCCTTTGGTCGTAGTGCTAGGGGTCTTCCCATTAGTTGTTTTCTACCATACCTTCACGATAGTGCAGAAGGTTTGGTCGATTGTCTTTCAGAAGTAAATTGGCTCTCTATGTTGGGCGGAGGAGTAGGAATTGGATTGGGTATTCGTTCTGCTGATGACAAGTCTGTTGGCATTATGCCTCATCTCCGCACATATGATGCATCGAGTCTCGCCTATCGCCAGGGCCGCACTCGCCGTGGTTCTTACGCCGCTTATCTTGATATATCTCATCCAGATATTCTTCTATTTCTTGAAATGAGAAAGCCCACGGGTGATCCTAATCTCAAAGCAATGAATCTGCATCATGGAGTGAACATTCCAGATGAATTCATGCACATTCTTGAGAAGTCTATGATTGATCCTAGTGCAGATGATTCATGGGAACTCAAAGACCCCCATAGCGGTGTGATTCGTGAAGTCGTGTCTGCAAGAGATTTGTGGCAACGTATCATTGAAATGCGTGTGCAAACTGGTGAGCCATATCTGCATTTTATTGATGCTAGTAATCGTGCTATGCCTGAGTTTCAAAAGAAGCTAGGTCTTTCGATTCGTCAAAGTAATTTGTGTTCTGAAATTATTCTTCCAACTAACAAAGAACGAACTGCTGTTTGTTGTCTTTCTTCTGTCAATCTAGAATACTATGATGAATGGAAGAATGATTCTATGTTCCTTAGAGATGTTGCTGAAATGCTTGATAACGTTCTACAGTATTTCATTGACAACGCACCTAAGGCAATCTCTAGAGCGATTCATTCTGCTAAGTCTGAGCGTTCTATTGGTGTTGGTGCTCTAGGCTTTCATGCATATCTCCAGAAGAACAATCTGCCATGGGAGTCTGCACTAGCAACTTCAGTGAATCATAAGATTTTTAGACATATCAAATCTAAACTCGATGAAGCTAACTTTGCTCTTGGTTCAGAAAGAGGTGAAGCACCTGATGCAGTTGGCACTGGTCGTAGATTCAGCCACATGATGGCAATCGCACCAAACGCATCTAGTTCTATTCTCATGGGTAACACAAGCCCTAGCATTGAGCCATATCGTGCAAATGCATATCGTCAAGATACTCTATCTGGTGCACACTTGAACAAGAATCGTTATCTTGATCAAATCATCAAAGACTACCTTGACAATGGTAATCCACTTAAGCCTTTCCAACAGGAAAAGTATGATGATATCTGGCGTAGCATTATCGCAAACGATGGCTCTGTTCAGCATCTAGATTGGATGGATGACAATACAAAAGATGTGTTCAAAACATCTATGGAGATTGATCAGCGTTGGATTGTTCAGCACGCCGCAGATCGTCAACAATACATAGATCAAGCACAATCAGTTAATCTATTCTTTAGACCTGACTCTAGCATCAAGTATTTGCATGCTGTTCATTTCCAAGCATGGAAGCAAGGACTAAAGACACTCTACTACTGCCGCAGTGAAAAACTTGCAAAAGCAGATAAAGTCTCACGAAAGATTGAGCGACAAGTTATTGAAGAAATCGATTTAAAAGCATTGGCAACAGAAGAAGTTTGCCTTGCATGCGAAGGATAAAACATGAAAAGAATTTTAAGATTTACCGCATCCTGGTGCGGTCCCTGTAAGTCTCTATCTGAGACTCTAAAGCAAATTGATACTACTGTTCCTATTGAAGTAGTTGATATCGATGAGAACACTGTATTGGCTATGGAATATGGTGTCCGAGGTGTTCCTACTCTTGTTATGCTTGATGGAAATATCGAAGTTAAACGTATGACAGGCACAAAACCAAAGAACGCCTTGGAGGCATGGATCAATGATTAAAAAAGCAAAACTCAGACTAACAGATGAAAGAAATTCTTTCAAGCCATTTCAATACCCTTGGGCATATGATGCATGGTTAAAGCATGAGCAAAGTCATTGGTTACACACTGAAGTGCCAATGATTGAAGATGTGAAAGATTGGAAGAATCGTCTTACAAAAGAAGAAAAAGAATTCCTCACAAACATCTTCCGTTTCTTTACTCAAGGTGACATTGACGTTGCTGGTGGTTATGTTCGCAACTATCTGCCGCACTTTCCACAACCAGAAGTGCGTATGATGTTGTTGGGCTTCTCGGCTCGTGAAGCATTGCACGTAGCGGCATACAGCCACTTGATTGAAACTCTGGGTCTGCCAGATACGACATACAATCAATTCCTTGAGTATGCAGAAATGCGTGAGAAGCACGATTACGTCATGGATATCTCAAACAAGAACGGCACGATTGAATCAACTGCAACTCACATTGCTGCCTTTTCTGCGTTTACTGAAGGCATGCAACTATTCTCATCGTTCATCATGTTGCTGAACTTCCCTCGTCATGGACTCATGAAAGGTATGGGTCAGATCGTTACTTGGTCTATCGTTGATGAAACTATGCATACTGAGTCGATGATCAAATTGTTCAGAACTTATATTGAAGAAAACAAAGAAATCTGGAATGATGACTTAAAATCGAAAATATATACAATTGCAACAAAAATGGTCGAGTTGGAAGATAAGTTTATTGACCTTGCGTTTGCAAATGGTGAAATGCGTGATTTGAAGTCGGAAGATGTTAAGACATACATTCGCTACATTGCAGATCGCCGCCTTATCAGTCTTGGATTGAAAGGTATCAATAAAGTTAAAAAGAATCCTCTGCCGTGGGTTGAAGAAATGATTAACAGTCCCATCCATGGAAACTTCTTTGAGAATCGTGTTACTGACTATGCGAAAGGCGCTTTGTCTGGCTCTTGGGAAGATGTGTGGGCAAAAGCCGCATAAGGAAGAACAATGACTAAACTAACGCATGAATGTGAGAATTGTGGCTCACAGTTTTCTATTACATATGATGAAGAAATTTGTGAATCTGATCCAATTTCATGCCCTTTCTGTCAAGAGTATTTGTTATTAGATTCAGATCAGTTGACTGATGATGAATGACCTGGCAGTATAAAGGGCAAGAATTCACTGAGGAAATGATCGGTGATAGTTATGGCTTCGTTTATCTAATAGTCAATCAAACGAACAATCGGAAGTATGTAGGAAAGAAATTCTTTTCCAAGGCTGGATACAAAACAGTCAAAGGTAAAAGAAAGAAAATCCGAAAGGCTTCCGATTGGCTCACGTATTACGGTTCGAACAAAGAACTTCAAGATGAAGTAAAGAAACTTGGAGCAGAAAACTTCTACCGAGAAATTCTCTTTTTGTGTGCAACTAGATCGGAATGTTCCTATAGAGAAACTATGGAAATATTCAATCGAGGTGCATTACTGACGGAAGAATACTATAACTCATGGGTTTCCTGCAAGATTCATAAGGCACACGTTCTTGGCAAGCTGAGTTGATTAGAGTCAACTCTCTACGGTTTTATATTGCGTTGCAACATAGATATTAGTATAATCACTGATATAGAAAGAATCTATGTTAAACTTTTTCAAAAAAATCGTGAGTGTTCTAGCTGAAGTCAGAAAGATCAAGGCTGAATACTCTGCATCCAAATACATTAAAGGACGTTAAAATGACAACCAAAATTACCAATCTCTACGTAGCAAACCAAATCGTTGATACTATTCAAAACGCAAAGAATCAAGTGTTGGACACTTTCATTTGGGATGAAAAGTTGAAAGCTCCTTTGAAGTCTTTCGTTGAAGCACAACGTGAATACACAAAGCAAGTTAATCGTTCAGTTACTGAATTTTTCGATTACAGCATTGTTTCAGCTAAGTCCACTTTCGAAAAAGTCAAGGCTTCTGTCTGATTTGACCGTTAAGGGAATTACTACATATAGGTGGTAGTAATTCTTCTTAACGGAGTTCTGAAAGTTGGAAAAGAAACAAACACCTCAATCATTGAGTCTTAGATCGCAGTATCTACGAATGGAAATAAAGAATAATTCGACATCATGGTCACCAGTAAATCGTAATGGCTGGTGGATAAAGTTTTCTGTATATAAAGAAAGCAATATTCTAATGATGTTTGTGTCACGTTATACTGGACAAACAATCATTAGATACTTTATGGATGAAGATGATGCATGTGACTATATCAATTTCGTTGTATCGCACGACCCAAGAGAACTTTTAGAACTAAGCTGAACCCCTCTCCGTGAGGGGTTTTTATTTGCCTGCATAGATAGTATTGATATGCTATGATAATGCACAAGGAAATTTCATGATTAAAGTTTTTGAACCTACTGTATATTCTGATTCTCGTGGATGGTTCTATGAGTCTTTCAATGACAAACTATTGCCAGTAAAGTTTGTTCAAGATAATCATTCACTCTCACATCGTAATGTATTGCGTGGTCTACACTACCAAATAGAAAAGCCTCAAGGCAAACTTGTCCGATGTGTTCGTGGGCAAGTATTGGACGTATCTGTTGATTTACGCCGCAACTCTGCCACATATGGTCAAGTGTTTTATGTTACACTATCAGAACAAAATAAAAAATCTGTTTATATTCCTGAGGGATTTGCACACGGCTTCATTGTGCAATCTGAAGTGGCAGAATTTGTTTATAAAGTAACTGACTATTATCACAAAGAAGGAGAGCGGTGTATCGTTTGGAATGACAAGACATTGAATATCGATTGGGGAACTGTTAATCCCACACTAAGCGATAAAGATGCACAAGGACTTTCATGGAATGAAGCACCCAAATTTTAAATGGCTATAACTGATGATGATTTATTCAATACCGGTAAGGGCAACGCTTGGAAAACTACGACTGAATTCCGTACCACTGAAATTCAGGCTAAACCAGTAAATGTAGTATACAAATTATCATCCATTGAAAGTATACACTTCAAAGAAGATGCTTCGTTTCGTCAGATGATTAAATCTAAATTAGCCACGGAGCTAGCCAGACAAATAATAGATAATAATTTAGGCTACTTTACTCATGCATATAGTCATATGGATAACAACATGATTGTCCGAGGAAGATGTTTCTTGTTGCCTAATGATCAAATAGTTTTTTTGGTAGGTCTTAAAGGAAATGATAAATGAGTGATTTTGAAGCAAAAGAACTGCGTAGCAAACGACTTCATAAAGAAGAAACGCATATTAAAAAGCAAGTTAAGATTGCAAAGACTCATGGCATGACTAACGGAATCAATGACAAACTCGCAAAAGAGCCTCATCGATTCGCAAAACATCATGCAATGGATTGTGGAATTCCTAACTGCCCAATGTGTAGCAATCCACGAAAGCTATACAACGAAGAAACTAAACAAGAAAAATCGTTCAAACAACGTAAACTACATGATGAGATGATCAATGAAGATTCGGGACTTGATTAATCAACTTGAAGATTTGTATTCGACATATGACGATGAATACAAATATCACATGGGTGAGCCTGAAATCATGATAGATATTTTTCGTGAAACTCAGGAACCGCACAAATTTGAGTATGTAGGGTTCTCTCCTTACATACATATTGACAAGAGTGCCGATGGTGTATATGACATCATCCGAGCATTCGATACTCCAGAAGATAAAGATAAATGGAAAAACAGTCTCTAGACGTTCTATTGATTGCCATGTTAGGTAACAAAGAACTTGCAGATAGATGGTGGTATTCACCAAATCGAGCGTTTGACATGCAAAGACCTATTGATGTTGATGTTCGTGTTGTTCGTAGATATCTAATGAATCATGCATTCGGTTATGGTGGAAAATAATGAAAAAACTATTACTAGCCTTATCTCTTGTCGTGGCTACACAAGCAAACGCACAAAAAAGCTGGGAACTTAAAAAGCCAGTGATATGTGCATCAATCAAAGATGTTGCGGCTATGATATCAAACAATCAAGAGAAATTGTTATGGCGATCCGTTGATGCAGATAGTGGCAACATCATCACGGTGTTCATCAACACAAAGAAAATGTCTTGGACAATTATTGAATCTGGTAAGGAGAACGCATGTATTTTAGCAACTGGCGAGGAATTTCAACTCACAATGCCCGATGGCAAGAACTCACAATCAAAGCCATACCTGTAATTTCTGCTATCATTACGCCGGCATCAGGTATCATGTTTGGTATGTTTAAGTCTGTATTCTAATGAGAGCAATCATTGCAGGTAGTAGAGATTTTTCTGATTACTCATACTTCAAGGCATATCTTGCGATGTTGCCGCCTTGGGTTGAGATAAAAGAAGTCGTGTCTGGTGGTGCGAGAGGACCAGATACTCTTGCGATTCGGTGGGCAAAAGAAAAGAACAAGGCGTGCAAAATATTCAATGCAGATTGGGATCGATTGGGTAAGAAGGCTGGACCCATTCGAAACGCTGAAATGTCAGTCTATGCTGATGCACTGATTGCATTTTGGGATGGACAATCATCAGGAACTAATCACATGATTAAACTCATGATTGACAAGGGCGCATGGACTTGCGTGGTGCGAACTGACATTCCTTGGAACAAAGAGTATACGACACACACACATGAATTCAAGACGTTCAAACAGCCACTGTTAAATAACGTTACAATCTACAATCCAAATGCGAGAACTGCATGAATAAGAAACACAATTTTTGGGGTGATCCTGATGAAGAACCATTGCCAGACTGGATGAATCCTGAGACATATCGTAATGGTGGCAAGCCCAAGCGCAGAGGCAAGTCACTTGAAGAATCAATCAATGAAGTATTGAGAAAGCCCCCAATGATTCAAGAGGGCATGCACATTCCGTTACAAGGAAATAATAATGACAGCAACTAAGAAGAAGCCTTCTGTTCCAGTTATCACTGCAAGGAACAAAACAACGAAGCCGAAGGCAACAAAACAACCCGAACCAATCAAGTATCCTATTGTCAAAAAGGGTAGTCACCTGACAGTTATCACACATGAGACTGGCAAGGTTGAACTGCTATGGGATGACGAAGCACTACTACGTGATGTTCGAAACGCACTGGCAAAAGTAAACTAAGTTTGCCTCTATAGTTTCGTGCATGCACTATACTAGTGACATGGACTATATCGTATCTTTCTTTAGCATATCAATCTACAAGCTGAACCTATTCAGTTTTGTTTTGGGTATGCTATGGGCACTTTGGAACTTTAGATCATGGAACAGCCCAAGAAAGCTATGGATGCAAGTCCTGTTATATACTATTGGAGTTGCGCTATATTATTTTTGTAAGTCAAATGGTTGGTTCGATGTCTAAGTATTTTGTTATTGCTGGCAACCGAAATGAATATATGAATTTCATCGTGCCAATGAGTGAAAAACTATGGAAAGAAGGTCAAACTTCAATATCATTCTCTCATTTTGTCTATGTAGATTCTATTGATAGAATACGTGGTGTCCGTGATATACATGGTTGGTTTGTCGGCTCATGGAGAGAACGCAAAGATATTCTTGAAATCCTACAATACATGATGGTGATCAATCACAACAACAAGATTATTGCAGATGAATACTCAAAATTATTTAAACGAAAATGATATCGTTTATCGATTGAAAAAGCGAGCCGAGATTCGTAGACAGATACCTGGACGCAAATCAGTTGAAGAAGGTAAACCTGATAGAATCGCAGACATTCTAGAAGAAGCGGCACTAGAGATTGAAAAACTGAGAGAACAATTAAAATGAAAAAACTATTTCTAGATACAGAATTCAATGGCTTCATGGGTAAGCTAATGTCAATGGCATTGGTACCTGAAAACCTTGATGATGAATATTTTTATGTTGAACTTGAAATCAAAGATCAAATTGATCCTTGGGTGCAAGAGAACGTTGTGCCGCATATGTTTCTCCCAGCGGTATCTTACAACGAATTTCAAAACAAACTAGCAAATTATCTGTATGATATCGGTCCATGCATAATCGTTGCTGATTGGCCAGATGATATCCGACATTTTAGTGAATCGTTGATCACTGGTCCCGGCATGAGCATTAGACTGATGCATGATATTCATTTTGAACTTGACATGAATATCAACTACACATCCGAGATTCCTCATAACGCATTGCATGATGCAATCGGTATTCGTGAAGCATATCTAGGCAAAAAACAAGCGAGTTAGAATGCGTGATGAACTAGACAAAAAACTATGCAGTGACTATCCGAAACTGTTTAGAAATCGACATCTTCCAATGACACAGACATGCATGTGTTGGGGATTTGAGTGCGGCGATGGTTGGTATAACATTATCAATACATTGTGCATGGAGATTCAGGGACATATCGATTCGATTCGCAAACGAAGAATCCGACAAATGAGATTCAATCGTGCGCTGAAGAAAGCACTTGCCACATCTGATGCATCTTTTCTTGTTGAATATTACATTGGTAAGTCTGATATTGTGCCTAAGTGGGTATCGGATAAAATCGAAGAACACCTAAACAATCCAAAATTCTTTGATGTTATCGAAAAGCCAACGCAAGTCGTTGTTGATCAAGTCAAAGAGAAGTTTGGCACCCTGCGATTCTATTACACTGGCGGAGATGATCACATCCGAGCCATAGTATCGTTTGCCGAAACAATGACTGCATTTACTTGTGAGCAATGCGGTTCGCCTGGTAAACTACATACTTCAGGCTGGCATTATGTTGCATGTAAGACTCACACGAAAGATGAGGACCTAGAATATGAAGTATAAATCATTTGAAGATTGGTTCGATGAGACTGAAATATTTGCAATGCGTAGTGAACGATTTTATGATGAATTTTCTGAAATTAGCACTGAACGCAAAGAACGCATGATAGAATGGCTACGAGCATCATGGCTATGTGCAAGAGAAGGGTTAGATGATCCGATTCTCGGCATGTTTAAAGAATGGGTATATGAAGATGATAAACCAACAAATTGAAGATTTATTGAGGAATGCGCTAGATGCGTTAGAGTATCATACGGAATATACTCGCCCTATTCATAAGACTACACTAGCGATTGAAGCGATAAAGCAAGCGCTGGAACAACCAGCAAAGCAGTGCAACGACTGCAACGGAATGGGCATTCAAGACGGCAAGGGCGACAAGTGCCTATCGTGTGATGGGCATGGGGAGCAGACAGCAAGCAAGCCGAATGACTGTGCCAGAAGTCACCCACACGAAAACATGGACGCCATGTGCGAACTGCGAACAGAGATTGCACGATTGACAAATGAGAATGCGAGGCTTAAAGCAGAGCAGGAGCCGGTCTGCGACAAAGACCCGAGAGGGTGCTGGAGCGTTCGATGCCAACTTGACATGGTGTGCAAAAACACATCTCCACCGAGCAAGCCGTGGGTGAGTCTGTCGGATATGGAGATTACTCGCATGTCCGCGCCGTGGTTCCTGTCAATGTATTGGTCACTGTGCAACACCTTTGCCCGAGCCATTGAAGCAAAGTTGAAAGAGAAAAATGGATACTAATGAAGATTTTGATGTTGTTGTTCATGTATTGACTGAGCATTCCCGCATTCTATGGGACATGTCAAAGAACAAAGAAGATTGGGGTATCATGGATCATATTCGTATGGATCAGATTCATCAGATTAATCAGTGCATTAAACTATGGAAAGAGCATAAAAAAAATGAACAGGCTGATTGACGAGTATATTGATCGATGCACCACGATTATCGATGGTGATGAATATTTTGATAAACGAACATTTGCTGATATGTTAATGTTCAAGGTTCAGGACTGTATTACTGAGATGTATCATAAGATGCCACTTGAGTATGCAGTATTTCTATTAGATTTAGAAGAACTGATAATGGAACGCATTTATGCTATTAATCCTACCGAAAATTCAGATAGCGACTAAATGGTATACAATTGATAATCGAGCATATCGTAAGCACGGTTGGCTAGGTTGTCAGTTAGAATCGTATCAATTCCGCAAACCGAAATGGAATGAGCGTAGAATACTATCTGATATGAATATGAAAGAGCAATGGGAAATCGAGATATACAATTATCATCGAGAAGGCATATTCATTTCATGTCAGTGGCGATTGATTAATGCTTTCATGAATCTTGATCAATACTCAAAGAAAATAAGAGATTTATATACAGATTTAGATAGATTATAAGGAAAAAACAATGAAATTAGTTAAAATCCCAGGGTATAGGTATATCAATCCAGAGAATGTCAGTGAAGTATTTCTCAAGGATAATGATATGAATGTTCATATTAAAATGAAAGACGGAACTATTTTAAAAGTATTTCCCGATCATGGTGACGATAAGTATCAAGCATTAGAAAGAACGGTGAAACTATTATGTTCGACAAAATAAAGAAATATCCCACATCAGTGAAACTATCAGTAGGTATTCTGATTATCGGCTATCTAGTATTGCTTTCAGTCGCACCGTTTCATACATTAGTAGCGACATTATTCTCAGCAGTAGTAGCATCATTGGTACGTATTTTAATCTATATTACATATGATGAATGATAATGATAATGTTCGTGAGCATATAGGCTATATTGAGCGAGAAGAAGGCTATTATAATCTATATGCACCAGTAAAGGGATCGATAGTATCTCATGCACTTATTCTATGTAAACGTTGCGATGGAGTAATATATCACTGTATGGGTCCAAAGTATGATGCAGTATGTCTAAGATGCTATGAAAATGCATGATCCAAAATCATGGGCAATCATCGCTCAAAACGTCACAAATTATGCATTACCGATATTTGAAATCCCCTTTAATACAAGACTCAAGAGCGAGATAATATCATCACTATTTGAGATAGAATCAGCTAAACACTTTCAATCAATCGGATATAATGTAAAGAACGCAAAGAATGATCATGAACCTGATCTATATTTTGTAGATGAATCATTATGCGTAGAGATAAAAGTCACAAGAAAAAAGAAATCTCTCAAATGGATGGGTAATAAAGTATCTAAAAGAGAAGCACAATTCATATTGATTGCATGGGAGCAAATAGATAATGAATCAATTCTATACTATATTACTAGCACATATCTGAATAAAACAAACTGGACAACAGACGAATACTCATATAATGCATCATTTTTGTCTTGGAAAACATTAGAGAATAGACAAGATATATTGGGATGTAAAGATATGCCAGTGAGATTTGATAGAAATGCCGCTATTTAGTGTGGGGTTTTGTGGGGTTTTGTGGGGAGGGATCGGTATCTTGGAGGATATAGAAAATGCCGGGTGTGTATAGAGAAAAAACCTGTCCGACTTGTGGAATTTCGCATAAAAAACGGGGACCATATTGTTCCAGATCTTGCGGTAATCATCGGGTGCATACAGAAGAAACCAAAGAGATTCTGCGAGAAAAGACTGCGGATTACTTTAATTCTCCTGCGGGTCTAGCAACACGCAAAAAACTCTCTGAGAAAGCAACAGCGAAAAACACAAATACACCCTATGAGATGCTGAGTCCTGACGATTATGCTATAGATATTCCCGATATGTCTAGGGTTCGCACTATGAGTCCCAATGAATTCAGCGATGGTCATGATATCTGGTCTACTGATTCTAGCGATGATTTCTGAAAACCAAAGTGTTATATTGACATACAGTTGACTCTATGCTATACTGATGATATAGTAGGAAAGGAACTATATCGTGGAGAAAGATGAAATGACATGGCAAGTTGAGGCGTCCTTGCTTAGTGATAATATTCGCCATCGCCTTGCTACACTGATGGGTGGAATGATTAATGATGCCGCCACCGAAGATGATCGAAACTTAATGACTGCACTTGTTCAACTCATTAGAAAAGGTTTCCTGTCCGGTTCTGCTATCTCGTCAATCTATCATAATGAAGAAGTGAACGATTATGACATTTATTTTGATGATTATGACACACTCGTCTACATCAAAAACACTTTCATGACAAAGAAGAACTATCAAGCACTCGTCAAGAGTTGGACTGCCTATGAGGATGATACTGAAATTCCTCTTATTGAAGGAATTTCTATCACCGGACGAGCAATTACACTGGAAAACAAATTTCAGCTTATTACTATGGGTAATTTGAGCACTTGTAGACCAACGTTTGACTTTATTCACTGCACTCCATACTATGATTTTAGCACTGAGAAACTACATATCTCAGAAAGACAACTATTTTGTATTAAAAATAAGCTACTTTCCAAAAATCCAACGGCAATGAAGTCTCCTGCGAAGTCCAGGGTCGAAAAATTCATGAAACGAGGATGGAAACTTTCTTCTGACTTGACAAAAACGGCAGAATTGGTATAATGGGTGCATGAACTTCGCACTAATCACCAAAAACGGCAAAATTCTCACTTTTTTCATCGAAGAAACCGCAAAAATCTACCAGCAAGCGTATGGTGGTGTTGTTTTTTCGCTACTTTCCGAGATTTTGGAGGAAAAACAGTTGACAATTTCCATGGAGAGCGTATAATAGACTCTGTTGATCGAAAAAAGGACACAAACCATGCTCGAAGCCGTCACCGAAAAGAAAGCACGACCGATCCCGTTCGCTGAATTCGAACAATGGGTCATCGAGACTTGGCAAAAATGCGAAAATGAAGCATGGAATGACGTTCCGCAGTGTCTGATCGATGATTATGAGAATTTCAACGATGTCGGTTGTGAGTTTGACACCAAATTGGCTTGATGATGAAAACAATTGTTGCTTACCGTGTAGTAGAGACTGGACTAGTGATTCCCATCCGCGATTGGCAGAATTTTGATGGATTCTACTATCAGCAAAAAGGCTACACTTTTGAGCCCGTTTGGAGCGAATAACTTTTTTGGTTGACATTTCGTTCAAAAGGTGCTATAATACACACATAGACAACAAAGGAGCAGATCATGGAATACACCCTCTATCGCATCGTGGACCGCAAGGCAGATCATGATCGTGTTGTCATGCACATGACCGACATGAACGGTATGTATATGGATCGCTTCTGGGACTTCGGTGCTGTCAGCGTGTTCGATGTTGCTAACATCCTGGGCATCTGGGAGGAAAAGACCTTCAAGACTGACAGCATCTCCAAGACAGCTTTCATCCGCAAGTTCGGCCAAGTGGTTACGTTCTAAGCCAAAATGCCATATAATACATACCTTGCAACAAGGAGCAGACGATGACTACTGTAGCGCAAATGATTGAATGGCTCAAGACACTTCCCCAGGACGCCGAAGTTGAGTGCGGTGTGGAAGTGACCGGCAACTTCTACGCTTGGATGGAAATGAAGTCTGTAGATATCGAAGCCTGTGACGTGCTTGATTACACCAGCGAGGAAGACCGTGTCAAGTATCCTGCTATGGCTGGCAAGACCGTTGTGATGATCCGAGGAGAATAAAATGACCACTATCTATACCATCCGCAACAACCTGCTACAGATCATTGCCGGCAAGGAAAAGATGCTGGCAGAATATCGTAGTGCATTAGCATTGTCCCATCTTGGCCCTACTCCGATTGTAGGTGCCGAACTAGCAGTTGTTGCTACTATCGAGTTCCTGGAAATCAACATCAACGAACTCAAACGTCTCCTAGCCGATGTTGAGGCGTGTTGTGAACAAGCCTCGGCACGTGCCTGGCAAGGCTATCTCGACCGACAATCTGGAATTTAAAGTATAGAGTATACTAAAATGAATGAACGAATTCAAGAACTTGCCGAGCAGTCCGGGGCAACTGTTCTTACAACGCACGGTATGGAAGATGTAGTTGATGGGTGCTATGTAATCGGACCCGCACGGCTAGAAAAGTTCGCCAAGTTGATTGTCAAAGAAGCAGGTGAATACTTGATGCGCCCTGAGTTCATTGGTCGTAGTGACTTGGACTGGTCAATGGTGTTAAACGAACATTTCGGAGTTAAATAATGATGGATCATTTTCGTATTCAATATCGTCCGGGTGGAATGGGACTCAGCCATAGTTCGTGGTGGATTACAGAATCTAAACTGTTGGATGGTATTGTAGTTCAAATCCCTCTGAAATTTTTGAAGTGGGCAGACTATAAATGAACGAACGAATTCGAGAAATTATTGAACAGGCGCACTTGGTAGCAGATGCAACCTACGCCCGAGGTCCTGATTCAATTTGGGAGAGAGAATATAATAAAAAGTTGGTCGAGTTGATTGTTAGAGAATGTGCTGAACTTGTTGATCGTGCTATCAGTGATGGCGGGGTTGATGGTCGTGTATTAAAACAACATTTCGGAGTCAAAGAATGAATGAGCGAATCCAAGAACTTACTACACAAGCAGGTGGTGAATTTTGGCAACGCATAGACAGTGACGGTATACTCTGGAAAGAAGCATACGTCACTTTTGACCCTCCGCAATCTTTGGAAAAGTTCGCCGAGTTGATTGTTCGGGAATGTGTAAAAGTTTGTAATAGCAGGGTAGGTAATAGCGATTACAACACAGGTAGGATGCACTGTGCGTCAGATTTGAAAGAACATTTCGGAGTTGAAGAATGACATATTGGTTACTTGTTCTATTTGTATGGGTGGCTTGTATTGGAGCCGCTTGTTGGTTAGATTTGTCCTCGCAGGCTCATATTGAGCGAGGTTTCGAATGAACGAACGAATCCAAGAACTTGCTAAACAGGCAGAAGGAACTAAAAAGCATGTTCCAGCAGTTTGGCAATTTTACGATTATGAACTGGAAAAATTTGCCCAGTTGATTGTAGCAAAGGTCTTGGACGAAGTTGCTGAACGTGCATACTACTCAGGCGACCGGGCATGGAGCGATGAACTAGACCGGCGCTGGGTAGAATTAGAATTTGGTATGGGCGAACTTGCGGAGTTGAAGAATGACCTACGATGAGGCTAAGAACCTCAAGTCATTCAAGAACTACTGCAACTGCGGTGGCAGTGCCTGGAACATGAATGGTCGCAACCCTGCAAGACCGCACATGAGTTGGTGCCCACAGATTGAAGAATACAATGAATGGTTTGATTTGGTTGGTTTAGAGTTTTTACAAGAGTTAGATAGAAAACAAATCAAGAGCAAGTTAGGATACAGCAGAATAGGATTAAACAACGTATGAACGAACGAATTAAACTACTTGCTGAACGGGCTGAGATTTTGATCACAGATGTAGGAGCATTTCATAATACTCCCGCTGGCGCCTATCAACTAAAAGGCGAGCATTTGGCAAAGTTCGCCCAGTTGATTGTCAATGAGTGTTATAATCGTGCCGAGAGTCAGTATCATCATTCAGGTGACGAATGGGACAAAGGTGTAGCGGCAGTGATGGATAGTATTGAAGAACTTTTTCGGAGTTGAAGAATGAGAATTGAAAAAGTCTACAAGACAAGCAAGGGAACTTTCTGGAGCAAAGTAGATGCTGAGAAGAAAACCAATCGTGCTAAAACATATGGAAGTCGCCCCGGCGATCCCGTTGAATATGAACCAGTGCAAGAGGCGTTTGTTCTGATCGCGGCTGTTCAAACCTATCAGGGCATTGTTACTGGATCCTGTGCGTTTGAACTTTCAAAGGTAGACGTAGAATGAACGAACGAATTCGAGAACTTGCTAAACAGGCTGGATTTGAAATAGATAATGGTCCTTTACTTCCTGGGCTTACTACGATTACTATGAAAGTGGGCGGACTTTATGTAGGTGTTCCTGCTGAAAAGTTCGCCGAGTTGATTGTGAAAGAAACATTACAGGTTGCTCGTGCCGGTATAGAGTTTGGCGATGGCATGGAAGATGCGGTTTACAAATATTTTGGAATTGAAGAATGAACGAACTAATTCGGAAACTTAGTGAACAGGCTAGAAAGTATGCCCGTGATTATGTAGCAGATTGTAAGCATTATGGTTATTACATGGAGCATAATGAATATGAACTACGGTTTGAAGAAAAGTTCACCGAGTTGATTGTCCGGGAATGTGCCAGAGTGTATTGGAATATCGACAACGGTGAGACACATACAGAATATGTTGAAGCGTTAAAACAACATTTCGGAGTTGAAGAATGAACGAACGAATTCAAAAACTTGTAGGCATGGCTTTGGATAAAGCAGTGCCATACACATGGCATAATCTAGATCATAATGAAGTAGAAAAGGTTATGGAAAAGTTCGCCGTGTTAATCGTTCGGGAATGTGCCGAAGTTGCCCGATTGAATACAAGGGTCGACAGCAAGGTATATTTGATGATTCAAGAACATTTCGGAGTTGAGGAATGATTGGGGGTTCCCGAGCATTCAATGAGTTGTATGGTCCAAAACCTATTGAAGGAAAATCTAAAATGAATGAAACAATTAAAGTTGGTTCCTGGATCAGATTCTATATGAACGGTGTCCTTGTAGTAGGTGTGGTTCAATATATCGAAAAGGATATACTCGGATATTGGATAGCAAAAACCGATATTGGAGCAGTTGACACACGATATGTTTTGGAGGCAAGATGAATCAACGAATTCTAGAACTTGCTATTGATGCTGGAATCGTTTCAGCAGAATACAATGGATTTGATCCTACTGGCCTTACTAAAGCGCAAAGAAAGTTCGCAGAGTTGATTATCCGGGAATGTGCTGGATTGGCTGTGAATAGTCAATATGCCAATACTAAAAGTGAATACTATGAAGGTTTCAATGAGGCATTGGTATATGTTGGAAACAAGTTTAAACAACATTTCGGGGTTGAAGAATGAAATTCACCTTTGATGAGGAGATGATCGATACTGCGCTCCGAGCAAATGGTTGGAGTGATTTGTGGCATCCTGATAATTGGGTACATGAATCAGCAAGTAATCCCGATTGGGCAGGTGTTAGTAGAAAACAAGCGTTTGAAATTTTACTGAACAAATTAAACCTTATCTCTGAAAAAGTTGATAAGTGCTGGAGTTTATGA